>Ga0214543_1003253_pt1 | contig 31660 bp, 15 predicted proteins | sample CNSS2metaG_FD_160094 | JGI IMG/M metagenome (GOLD analysis project Ga0214543, IMG submission 160094) | Root nodule microbial communities from cowpea collected in UCLA plant growth center, Los Angeles, California, USA - CNSS2 | ecosystem: Host-associated > Plants > Roots > Nodule | place: USA... | reverse complement strand
TATATATATATATATATATATATATATATTGTCTTCATTCATAATTTGATTAAATTGATGATTTAATACTATAGGATCGTATGCTTAAAAGTCAACGCACAGCATTCATGTATACACACATTTCAAACATGCATAATATACCACATTTCTTATACCTTACGCGCATCATCAAAATCCATGTGTGGTATTTATTGTTTTGACACATTTTTATAGATACTCTCATTGTCTTCTGATTTCTCTTCTTAAACATGAAGTTATTGGCGTTTTGGCTTGCATGTGCTCTTGCTCTTCTAGCTTCTTCCCTGGCTTCAGCAGCCATTGTTGAACAAACTTTCAGAGTAAACTTTTCTCATATTTGATAGAGGCATAAAATATTCAAAAGATCTATACATGCCTTTAGTTTCATTGTGGAACTTATAACTTTGTATCAAAATGATTTTTTAACATTTAAATTTCAACATTTTTCTCTTACAATTTAAGACGTTATTTTTTAAATATTTTATTTTTATTTTTTCATTATTTTGTATTTCAAAATCAAATAAAAAATGTCACCTTAAATTATAAAAAAAATTGTTAAAATTTAATAATTTAATTGTCAAAATATCACATTATGAATCTAAGACGAATGTTTATGTTATGGCAATTTCATGTATTTCAGATTCAGAACACGATCATCAAACGCTTTTGCAAAGAGCAAGTGATTGTCACGACGAATGGACTTTTCCCTGGACCAACCATAAATGTGACTGAAGGAGACACTGTAATTGTCCATGTTCTCAACGAGGGACCATACGATATCACTCTTCGTTGGTAAACAATTCATACTTTAGCAAACACACATCGAAAATTAAGAGAAATTTTTTTATTTGATAAACAAATAATGCATCTTTGAGGTTGAAATTTGGAAGTAAATGTGCAGGCATGGAGTGTTTCAGTGATTTAGTAATTGGGCAGATGGTCCTGAATATGTAACTCAGTGTCCAATTCCTACAAAAAGTAAATACACTTACAAATTCAACATAACACAACAAGAAGGAACACTATGGTGGCATGCTCATGCAACATATCTACGCGCAACTGTTCATGGTGCTTTCATCATTCACCCTCGTTCAGGCCAATCTCCGTTTCCTAAACCGTACAAACATGTTCCTATTATATTAAGTACGTTCTAATTTCATTTCTTTTATATACATATCCTTAACAAGACTGCTATAAGAACTTTCGTTAGTTTGTTATTGTGTTTTGAAAATTTTCTTTTACCTTTATATATAACACATTTTCTTTATCTACCATGGAAATCTAGCTCATACACCATCTTATATTCTGCAATACATCAAATATCGTAATTCTGTTCATAATTATTATTTTTTAATTTAAATGCAGGAGATTTGTATAATTCTAATGTTGAGGATATTCCAGCCAAAGCACTGGCTACTGGTGGTGACCCAAACACATCTTATGCCTTTACAATCAATGGTTTGACCAGCGATCTTCTCAACTGTACTGAAGATGGTACGTTGGCTTCATTAACTACAGCTAAAAAAGTGATTATTACGCACATAAATACATGATAAGTAAATTTAATTTTTGAAACAACAAAATTATTATTATAGTCTCTAAATGTGCAACAAAAATTCAAATTGATCTTTTGAATATAATGCAGAGACATTCAAGATGAAAGTCAAGCAAGGAAAGACGTACATGCTTCAAATGATCAACGCTGCACTCAATTACGACCTTTTCTTTAAGATTGCAAATCACAACTTCACAGTTGTTGCCGTCGATGCCTCATACACCGAACACTACGATACCGACATCATCGTTATTGTCCCTGGTCAGAGTGCTGACGTGTTATTCACAGCGAACCAACCCATCGGTTCGTACTACATGGTAGCCTCTCCTTACGTTACTAATATCCCTCGCTTCGACAGGAACATAGTTCGTGGTACAGTCATTTACGACAATGCGCCAACATCATCAAAGCCCACAATGACAATTCTACCACCATTCAACGACACAGAAACGGCTTTTAAATTCTACGGCAACGTGAGGAGCAAGGTGGGGGCCCCACACTGGGTTCCGATGCCACTTAAAGTTGATGAACACATGTTGGTTACCATTGCGCTTAACCTAGAACTGTGTGATTCCAAGAATGCTTCCAATAACACGTGTGCTGGCATATTTGGTCAAAGGATTTCTGCTAGTATGAACAACGAGTCGTTTGAGATCCCCGCGGGTTTAAGGATGTCTATGTCGGAAGCGTTCTACAACAATGTGAGTGGAGTGTACACTACAGATTTCCCTGACAAGCCTCCACTTATGTTTGACTTCACCAAACTGGACAATGCTTATAATAAGAGCTTTCTATTTGCTCCAAAATCAACCAAGGCGAAGAAACTCAATTTCAATTCAACTATAGAGATTGTGTTTCAGAATACAGTGTTTCTTGAGGGGCAAAACCACCCTATGCACCTTCATGGTTATAACTTTCACGTTTTGGCTCAAGGGTTCGGAAATTTTAACAACGACACGGATAGAGCCAAGTTTAATTTGGTGAATCCGCAATTACGTAACACTGTTGGTGTGCCTCAGGAAGGATGGGCTGTTATTAGATTCCGAGCAGATAATCCAGGTATTGACTCTCGGTTGTTTCAGTTACTTGTTATTTGACATTCATAAACTTTCAAATCAAATAAACTAAACTAAATATCATGCAAGTAAAAATTAAAGTAACATTGTTCAGATATGGCTGTATATACGAATTAGACTATATACGGTGACATACTCTAATGAGTTGGTTTACTTACAGAGGTTTGGCTGATGCATTACCATATGGAAGATCATGTTCCGTGGGGACTAGCAATGACTTTTGAGGTTGAGAATGGACCAACGCCTTCAACTTCAGTCCCTCCACCACCTGCTGATCTGCCTAAATGTTATCCAAGTTCTGGATTGAACTTACAAATATTTGATAAAAAGAATTGACACCATCTCTCTCTCATTTTCTAGTTGTGACGTGAGTGTATCTTACGTTAATGTAATATCGTTGAATGTGCAAAACCAAATCGAATCTTGCTAACAAAAATAAATTGTATTAGCAATCTTTAAGAATTTCAAATGGAAATAATGTTATAACCGACATTTAATAATATTTAATAGTACTGCTGATCTGACAAGAAGTTTTTCAAATAATAATATTTATACTTCATAAATTAGTAGTATTAAATAATTGATAATAAAAGAGATTTTCAAATAACTTAATATAAGAGTACTATTAAGCAATACAGGGCAAGAAACAAAATAATATTTTCAAATATAGATGAATAATATCTAGACAAAATATAAAAAAAAAATTGCATGATTTAATTCAATGTCAAATATAGATAATAAGAGTGGCAGATGAAAGCTCCATTTTCCCTGAAGATAAAAATTACCTTTCTCTGATGCACAAGTATCCTTAATATCGCTACTAAATATCTTATTCGGATCACCCCAATCAACAGCTATGACTCGTTTTGCTAATTTGATCCGTTCAACTTTTGAATGCCCTGAAAAAGAAACATGAAGCTTAGTTATTTCAGAACAAAAATACTAGGCAAATAAAATAAATACTTGGTAACTGTTCATACATTTGGCTAATAAATTTACCCTGTGTCTGACTTTTGTGGAATAAATACGTTCCACACAAATCCAACAAATCTAACAGATGAAAACATATCTCTTATTTCAAGTATGCTTTACATGCATCCCTGTTTAGTCAACTAATCAGAGGTCAAGATATCCAAAAATATTTATTTCAAGTTTTTTTAATTTTGTGCCTCAAACCTTGAAAGGAAGATTTCTCACGATAAGCTTCCATTTTTTATGTCTTGGAACCCTGACCCACATACAACAAAAAGTTGTTAAAAAACAAATATCTCATTCAAGATCATACACAGTAAACAGGGAAGTAAACTTCACCTAAAAACAATTAAAATTTATAGGATAAAAACAAATTAACTTGCACGTGTTTTTGTTTTCAGAAACGTGGTCATGGCAAGCAGTGGATTTTACTGCATAGCAATGGATTTTACTGCATAATTATGTTTTAAAGAGAAAGACTATATCTATATATAACACTTGCAAGTTGCATAGTACTATATGTTCGGAATCTTTTCACTTAACAACATTTATTTTTATTTTCTTCTATGAACTAAATAAAAATAAGGAGCACATTCTTTTAGAAAAAAAAATCTAAAAAATATTACATTACATAAATATAAATATGTTTTTAACTATTTAACTACATAAATATAGGTATACCTTTCACCTGCTATGGGTTTCCAAAGCCATATGCAAAAACTGGCAATCCAAGCATGATTTCCATCGGAGTACTCCTAGGATAAAACAGTCTATGAACATTGGAATAGTGTCTATGTCTGCACTTCAGGCTCCCTGCAGGCATCTGTGGATTGGAATTATGAGAAAACATTAGCAGAGTGGAATGGAGATATCTTATCTTAAAGAAATTTGAGATTTAAAAGAATATATAAATGAAACTTAACAGGATATATGATATTTCTTTCTGTAACCAAAATATTATGGTTGAATTCCATAGGGTTAGGCATTCATCCTTGAGGAGTATGTGCTTTCTGAACTTGACTATCTTTTTCGCTTTAATTCCATATCCATAACATGTTTACTTAAATGTCATGCCCAAACATAACTATACTCATTATTTGGTGAAAAAATGCAGCAGTCAAGCAGGTTTGAATGCAAGTGCAAAGAAAGTGTATCCTTATGCGAGACTAGAACATATGAGAGAACGAATTTCCATAAAAAAGCTTACTTCCCCTGATTAAAAGCCTCATGCATGTGAACAACAGTTCTCCACGACTTCATTTCTTACTATTGTAATTTCATCTTCTACAATTTGAAATCATTTCTAACCCGAAGATGCTGGTGAAAATCATTTCAATGCACATAGTAATCTTAAAAACATGACTTGCTTGATGGCATTGGAATTTGAGAAAAAATTTGTATGCATCAGGATAAGGAATGGCTGAGATTTTCCCAGGACATTCATGTGCTAAGGGATGGTAATATATTTATCGTCTGCTTAACAATTAAGACTTTCTTTTTGCTTCGTCTGTCTGTCTCTCTCCTCTCATATATGTCACAAATGTTGTTTGCTCAGGTTTTCATAGGACATTCATTTACAATGTGTTATGTAAGGTAGGTTAATCTACTAAACAACAATAAAGGTTTATAACACATAAGAACAAGCAGAGCAACCAATGAGTTTCTTAATGTATGATAGAAAGAAAAAAACATCACATTTTCAACACAATTGACAGTTAAGACGTACGCATCCAAGCCAAGTAAAGAGGGTGACAGAACAGAGAGTTCCAATGACAATCTATCACCTTCCAGAAGGGTTGATATTTACGTGCATCATCACCATGAACAAATTTGGTTGCAAGTTTTGCCTTGTACATATCGTTATATACATGGCACTGACAAGCTCACACCACTATAAACTTTTTTTAAGTACTAGCATTATGGGATCTATTGACTTCCTAACATACTACGTTTTCTTCCAAAATGTGACATTGAAAACAAATTTTTTTTTCACCTCTTTCTCCTGTTTGAGCTCGAGAATCTGGATAAAATCCATTTATTGGAAAGAAACATTCTTCTGAGACAAATCCATGACAAATCCAAATAAGATCAATAAATCCAGTGGAACATATAGGAGCTATTACATCCAAGACAGAACAATTATAATTCCACTGACATAAGCATTGGCGCAGAATACAAGGCAAATAAAATTTTCAAATTACAACTCAAGCAATCTGAGAATCTTCCCTGTCGCAGCAACAATGAGATTTCGGAATCGCGAGATGCGACTGAATAGACTCTCAACTTGACCCGGCTGTTTTATGATGATCTTTTATTTTTGTCTTCAGAGTATAAATTTTCATGATTATCATTATTGTGTTGCAATAAATCCTTTTTTTTTAATTTTCTTTTATCTTTATATGATTTGTCCAGCACATAGCACATAGAATAGGAACAACGCATCCAAAAAAATACCTAGACACACATGAAATAACATTTTCGATTGTCACCCTACTAAACCCTAAAATTGTTTTCTATCCCATTTTCATCCAAAACATCCCAAAAATTAGGGTTGAAAAATACCTGAATCTGATGTTGCACGGTCCTTTCACCTCCAATTTCGTTAAAACCTTGTTTCTTCACAGCATTATGTTTCTGTGAATGAAACATGTGAGCGAATGTGGAATTTGAGTTGGAAGGAGTTTCTGACTTTTACGTTTTTTAATTCAGGTTGTTTCGCGGGTCTTGAGTCTCGTAGTTACGTTGGAATGCGCAGATTTAGTATTAATTGGGTCACATGTGTGCGCATAGCATTTATGATCTATCAAAAATATATGGCTTAAATAGTTTTTAAGTTTATTTAGTCTTTATTTTTTTAAAATATTTAAAATGGTTTTAATTTTTGTAATTTGTTTTTTTAGATACCGTTTAAATTATTAATGAAAGGTGAATAGTAATTATCACGTGCTATTTTGTGATTTTTTTAATTGTTGAATTTTTAAAATTTTAAAAATGTTGTTCACGTGTCAAGTCAGTCTTGTTACACGTAATAGTATCTCGTGGTTTATATTCAATTTGGTCCTAATTTCATTAATTTTGTTCAATTTAGTCTCAATTTTTGTGATTTTTATTCAATTCAGTCCAATTTTGTCTTTATCCAAAATAACCAAATTTATTTTTTATATAAATTGTATATCGAAAATTTTATTTTTATTAAAATTCACATTTATTTTAAATATTTCTTTTATTATTTTATACCAAACCTAACTATATTTTTGGAGGGAAATTATCATATATGTTTGATTTTTTGTACATGTAAAATATAGGGTTAAAGTTAGTTTAAAGAAAAAATTCTTCATTAATTTTAAAATTAGAAGGGAAATTCTTCATTATTTTTTAAATGATTCAATACAACATTTATATAGAAATTAAATTTGGTCAATTTGGAGAGGGGCAAAATTAGGACTGATTTGAACAAAATTTACGAAAATTGGGACTAAATTAAACAAAATTAACGAAAATTAGGACCAAATTGAATATAAGCCACGTGTTACAATGCTGACTTAACACGTGGACAAAACTTCTAAAATTAAAAAAAATATATAAAAAAAACACGGAGTGACACCTGACAAATACTTTTCACCTTCCGTTAACGATTTAAACAGCGCATGCAAAAATGACTACATTGACCACAAATTACAAAAATTAGGACCATTTTGAACATTTTAAAAAAAATGAGGATCAAACGAAACAAAATTCGTGAAAATTGGGACCAAAAAGGTATTTAAGCCTAAATATATTAAAAAAAAGTATTTGAAACACTCTGATCCATACACTTTAAACCGCATTTAGATTTAATCTATAACAATACATAAAGATGATTCCTTCTTTTCTGTCCACATTTCAAAATATCAGTTTTACCTTTTAAAATATAATTATTAAATTTTTGAAAATTGATCGTTACTTTTACAAGCTTTTTTATAAAATTGTGTATCTCTATTTTTTCTCTTTCTCTCTATTTATCAAAAGTTATTCTTTCAAACTTTTCTGATATATTTCACTTTATGTTTAAATTTTAATAATCTAATTTTATTTTATACATTAACTTAATAACATTATATTATCATCGACTACTAATATAATATCACGTAGATTTAAAACAATAATAATAATAATAATAATAATAAATAATTAAATAATTAAAAAACGTAATGCTGAAACATTAGATTTAATATCGCTAGTTACAATAATAATAAATAATTAAAAAATAATATTAATAATAAATAAAAATATTAATACTAATTTATTACTCATTTTATTTAGTTTAAATAATCTTTTTATTTCATTAATTTTTTTCTTATATTTTTTTCTCTATCGAATTAGTGACGACTAAATTGATGATTAATGTTAAATACTAATATAGTCAACTTAGTTAACTTTAGGCAACATTATTTATTTTCAATCTTTTTTAATAATTAAAAATATTTGTATTAGTGCTAGTCTAATCGAAGTTAATTTTATTTCTTTTTAATATTTATATTTATTTAAGTTAGTCTAGACTAAGTTAACACTAATTTATATGTTATAAATTTGTGTATCTTCAAGATAATGAATAGAATTGTAAATTACTTTTATTTCAAAGATTTAAAGAAGGAAAATATCTTCATTCACATTTTTTTTTCTCGTTATCTATATAAATTTTATCACACTCATCTCTTTCATCAAACTTATCACCTTCATCCACACTCTTCTCTTCATCTCCTTAATCCACACTCTTCTCCTTATCTCCTTTATCTACTACAATTTTCTTTTCCTTTTTTTTTATGGTCGAAGATGAAGACGTCGTACAATTTTTATATAACTTAGGTTTACTTAGTAAGTTGGTCTCTACAAGCCTTTTATTCGTTTTAATCCTTTTATTTGTTTTTTACTGAATTGAGTTCCTAGTTTTGTAAAAAAACTCAATGTGACCCTTTTCTTAAATTGATGTTAACATCAGTTGGAAGTGTTAAGTGTCAAAATTTAGGTCACCTTCTACCTTAGAATTCATTCTACTTTTGACATATGTCACTTCCAAGTAGAAGATGATCCATACTTTGACACATGGCATAAACAAATGGCACATCCAAATGACATTAACATTAATTTAACAAAAGTGACAACATTGAATCTTTTTTACAAAAATAAGGACTCAATTAAGTCTTCTTTTTAAAAAAAATAGACACTAGTGCAAAAACACTTTTTATAGCAACTTTTTATGACAATTATAATCCACCAGGTATACAAAATGGTGCAGCGACACAATTGTAAACAATGTAATAGTTTTTATACCGGTTGGAGCTAGAACATGTATAGAAAGTTGGAACGATGACACCTCGATAAAAAATACATACATTTTCTATACTGGTTAGACCTAGAACCGATATAGAAAGTGATGCAGTGACACTTTTGTAATGTTGGAGAAGACTTTCTATACTACTTCTGGTTATAATCGGTATAGGAAGTTATTTTTTTGTTATTTGTAAACACAAAAACAGAGGGTGTTTAGGGGTTCTTCTTCCATGCTTCTTCTCGGTCCAACACCCACTAACACATAAAACCCTTATAACGTCTCCCATTTGACGTCAGAATTTTAAAAAACCAACGTAATAAATGATCGGTGACAATTTTGTAACTAAAATCACAAAAATGACGTCAGCCCTCATTGTAACAAACCTCTAAATCGAATTTGACGTTGGCCCCCTCTTTAACAAATGTCAATTGACGTCGACCCCCTCTTTAACAAACTTCAAATGACATCGGTCCTTCTGTGACAAACGTCAATTGACGCGACCCTCTTGAAACATACGTCAATTGACATCAAGCCCCTCTACAACAAATGTCAATTGACATTAGTCCCATCTGTACAAATGTCAACTCGTTTTAAAAACATAAAAGAAACTGTGTGAGACCATTTGGACGAAATCTCTTTATTATTCTTGCTCTTTCTTGTTTGCACGAAAGGTCTCCTAGCAGTGAAGCTTCGTCTTCAACCCATGGAGCTTCATCTTCATCCCATTTCACTCCATCTTAATATTGTGGTGGTTGTTTGAGCTCAGGTTTTCATTCTCTCTTATTGGATTTCGCAAAGGTTGTTTTTTCTTCTTCTTCTTCCCCACTTTTAGGGTTTTGTAAAATAGCCTGTGTTTACAAATTACATATTAATCTCAGATTTAGAGTTGTGGTGGTGAAAAACTTCAAAAGATCATAACTTTTACTACAAACCTCGGATATAGACGCTCAAAAAATGAAAGTTGTTAGAAATTTTTAAAAATTCACTGTTTAAGGTATGTTTTTTTATTTTCGTAGTATTTCTCACTGATTTTTTTATACTTTACAACTATATTTGAGATACTCATTCTGGAAAACAATTTTGATGTATCTTGTATTGCATATTAATTTTCCATAGTTTCAGTGAAGGAAACTATTGACAAAATTATTTTAAAAAATAAACTCATAAATTGACGTTTGTTATCCTTACAACAAACATCAATTAACGTCTATTATAAATTGAATAGACGTTAATTGACATTTGTTTAGATGATAAACGTCAATTTAACATCACCAATTATGATTTTAAAACTTCAAAAAATGTCAAAAACTTAAAATATCATAGGTTAAAAGTCCATTTTGTGTTAGTGACCCTCAACTCACCTTCACTTCCCTCTCTTCTTCACCCGATCTTATCGAATCACACATCTTCATCTAATCCTGCCAGCCTCATTCTGGTAGTTGCAATTTTTGGCTATTAATATTTATTATTATATCTTTAAAATAAAATTGTTAAGTGAATGTTTTTTTTTCATGTGTGAAAGTATAATTTTGTTTTGGAAATAAGATAAAACTATTAAACAGATAAAAAAAAAACTATTTAAGGCTCAAGACTTTAAGTATTTAAGTTTTCATATAGGACTAATAATACTAATAATTGTAAGTGAGATACAGTTGTCATTGGTAAATTTAATACAAATCGACCGTCCACATGAATCTTGATTTAATGATATGCTTAGAATTTTTTTTTTAATTCATATCAAATGAAACAGATCTTAATATAATCTTCTTCTACAAAGATAATTACAATGCTTTGAAGAGTTTTATTAAATACCTATTTTATTTTCATACAACTCAGTCTAACTTGTATGTTTCTTCCTGTTTCTTCCTATCTCTTTCTGTATAAACATCTCTCACCATATCACATCTATTGCTTAATTTTCTTTCCTTATTATATCTCCCTTGTATTATTTTAAAACTAGGCTTGTGTAAAATAGTTAAAAATATTTTAATTGAAAATATAATATCACTTTTTATATATATAAAAAAACTCTTAAACTTGATAACTCCGTCTGATAGTGACTGATACGTACGTAGATGTTTACAATTTATCTTCGTGTTGGTGGGTACGTTTACAATTATGCAGTTGCAGCATGGCATTGATTTCCAGTTATTAAAATATTTCCACACTATTTGGTTTTTTATGCATAATAATTTGTGTATGACACTTGTCAAAGTAATACATAATACATTGAAATAATTCTGGTCTTGAAGCTTCCTTTGGCTCTTTACAACATAACTATGTCGTTTAAATGACGCATTCATTATAAAATATTGATACCTCGACCATTTTTTATCTATTTTCGTCAGGTTCTAGAATATTTCCGAAAATTAGATAAATTCCTTACACACACGGTGACTGTTATGAATCAATTATCAAAAGCTTTTTGATGGAAAAATAAGAAAAATAAAATAAAATGTTTTTTAATAAAACTAAAATTAATTTTATAATAACTAAATTTAATCATTTTTTTAAATTACAATTTACACACCATTCACTAAATAAGTAAGATAATAAGATATAAAAACCTCAATATTTAAGCATACTCTACAATAATAATCACAACCATATAGTAATCAATCATTAAAAATATACAAGCAAGTTCTTGAAACAAATTTAATCAAGGGGAACCGTAATACGTATATTGGAGATTGAAATTAGAGATATTTAATCCTCACATGGATATCTGTTTTCTTATGAAAACAAAAATAATAATTCAATAAGAAGTTTAATATTATTTTTTGGTTGCGTCGACGGGAATAATTTAATAAATTTTATGACAGGTTGGTAGTAGTCTAGTGTAGTTTGTACCAATAAAGTAAACGGTTTACCGGGTTTAATATAAACCAGCAAAGATTAGGATTGTTCTTGAAAGGATCAACAACTCATGTTTTTTTTTTTTTTAAATAAAGATAAAAAAACGCATTTCTAAACATTTTTTATATTATTTGTTAAAATTTATTAAAAACTATAAATGTTTAGTTTCATGACTTATTTTAAATCTATATATAATTTTTATAAATTTGTATGTTGACAAATAATTATGTATTTTAAAATGATGCAGATTACTAGTGAGTTACGTTTTGGTAGATGCCGAGGCCAGGCACGTGAAGGTGTGGTGGTAGAGTGAATACAAATAATTGAGAAGATGGTTAGAGATTTTTGGTATAATGCGTGGTTAGAGTTGAACTTGCAACTTGTTTTTGGTAGGTGAACTCAGTGATTTTTTTAAACATTCTTTGAATTTTATAACAGGTGAATGGTATGATGGAGTCAAAAGTCTTCTGCTCATGGATGAACAATGGACTTATGTAACTGTTGTTTTATTCATTGCAAATAATTCAGTCGCGTATGATGTCAACGCATAAAATATTAAACATAATTTTAAAATATTATCATTGTAAATACACCATAATCATTTTTATTACAACATTTTCTGTTATGTGTCCATAATCATATGATAAGAAATTTATAAATATTAATAGTTTTTAAAAATAGGATATTTTTACACAATAAATGCTAAAATTCATATATATATATATATATATATATATATATTATATTCACTTTTTTATCTATATTTATTTTCAATTTTATCCTTTAAATAAATATTTTTTTTAAATTAAAATAATTATTTTATCAATTTACTTTTTAAATGATTGTTTTTTTAAAATTCAACTGTTTTTTTATTTGAGTGTTTTTTTTAAACTAAACTATTTTTTAATTATAAAATTATCTTCAAAATAAATAAAATTTATTTATAATAAAGTAAAAAAATGTTTTAATTTTATAATAAGAATAATGATTTTATTTTATTTTTTAAATTGTACCCTCTAAATATCATTTCTTTAAATTAAAATAACTATTTTATCAATTCTACTTTTCAAGTGATTATTTGATTAAATTTAATCATTTGATCATTTTTTAAAAACTTAACTATTTTTTAATTATAAAACTACCTACTAAATAAATGAAAACTACATATATAAAATTACAAACTAAGAAAGGCAGAGTAGTTTCATTTATAAAAGTAATATGTCAAGTTTTATCTGCCAATTGGTTTGAGGAGAATACAAATGGTGTAACTGGGGTTGTCCTGGTTTAGCATCATGTGCTGATATTTTTAAAGAAAACCGAGGTGAATATGTAGATAATTTCATTTATAAAAGTAATATGACAAGTTCTATCTGTCAATTGGTTTGAAGTGAATATAGATGGTGCAACTGGGGTTGTCCTAGTTTAGCATCATGTGCTGATACTTTTAGAGAAAATCGAGGTGAATATGTGGATAATTTTTCAGCTTTTTAAGGGGTACAAACTTTTATTTATGCGAAATTTATGGAGATCATTTATGCACTGGAACATGCTTGGAGGGAAAATTTTCAAAGACTTTGGTTTGATTGGAGAGTGGTTCTTCTTTAATATGTCATGTTTTTTTGGATCAACGAGAAATTCTTTGGAGTCTTAGAAGGTAATGACTTTGTTGCTTGTATTTTGTAAATATATGCACTTCAAAGTTTCTCATATTTTTCGTGAAGAAAATCATTATGCTGATAAATTAATTAATTTAGCTTTAATTCACAGATAACAATATAAGTGGTTTAATACTTTATATCCATGTATTTATTTAGATTTTTTTCATAATAGGTATAGTTTATTTATGTTTCGTGAGGTGTTTTTTTTATCATGAGTTTGGTATGGTAGCCCCATGCTTTGTATTTGTTTGTTTTTTCCTTTTAATAAATTTTCATGTAATGACAAATGATTGATGAGCTTTGACAAAGTTGAGATGTCAAAGTTTATAGTGATGCCTAACATGACTTTGTTTTAAAAAAATTACAATAAGTTTATTTTTAATTTTGTAATTACAATAATAACAATAACAATAATAATTTTATTACTTTTTATTATCTTAAAACTCTATGTGTCAATTAATGACAAATATTTAAAGAAATATATATAGATTATGAATGACTTGTATTAATATATATATATATATATATATATATATATATATATATATATATATATATATATATATATATATATTATCGTAAATATATATTTCTATTATTTGGGTTTGAAAGATAAATACCTACCGAACATTGTTGTATGAGACCGGCATAACATTCTAGCTTATATGTCAATTTTAGAAAAAATAAAATAGAAATGTTTATTTAGAAATGTGAATCTTAAACAACCAACAAAAAAAAATTCACATCAAACGATCATGAAAAAGAGTGCAAATATGTTTTTTGTTCATCACATAACAACACAAATTGAGTCTCTATATGGTCAAGAATGGAGGGAATAATATTATTACTTCTTAGGGTTGTAGGTAATATCTTATATCATATCTTATATTTTGACATTCCTTTTAAATGAGCTCAAAACATTACAAGTCTATAAAAATATCATATATTTTTTATTTTTATGATAATATTAGTTCTCACTATGTTGATAATAATATCAAATATTATGATTGTATTTAACAATATATCAATTTTACCCCATTAATCACTATTATCAATTATTAATATTGTAGGAAAGATACATTAATTTTATTGTTAGTGGAGGAAGTACAGCGTTAGAAAAAATGGACTCAAATTTGAAATTTCCAATCATTGTGTCATGTCCATGTCTACCAAACAGTTGAGTCTGCGTTAGTAAGTACCACCCAAAAGCAACTAAGAAAGTTCTTAAGGCGGAAAATTAATTTTAAATAACATTTTTAATTACGTTTTTATTAAAAATGTAGTTGTGTTAAATGTTTTAAAGAATTATTTTAATTTTTTCTCAATGTGTAAGATATTTTTATTTTTAACTTATTTATTATTTTTTTCCCTTCTCAATCACTTTCAATTTATTAGTTAAAATGTTGTTATTAAAGAAGGTAAAAGCGAATTGTTCAATAAATAAAAAATGATTTCAGAAAAAAATAATAATAAATAAGTTAGAAAGCAATTAAATCAAACCATATATATAATACTTAGAAAAAAAATATTTGTTTAATATTTAATAAATTTAATTACAAATATTTAAGTTTAAAAAGTATTGAAAACTAATATAATATATAATTAAAGAAAAGTATTCAAGCATGTCCAAAATAACGATTTATTTTTCATTCAGATATTTACCTATGGATAGGAAAAGTATTTGAAGTATTTAAAATATATGTGAAAAAAAAACAATAATAAATACATTTCAGAAAAAAAGGCTATATACCTATAATAATAGTTCATGGTAAAAATAAAGAATAAGAAAAACAAATATATATCTTTTTGTTACTGTAAGCTGTGTGTGAAATTGGTTGATCCCAAAATGATACTGTTTCCACGGAAAGAAATTTAGAATACTTTCTTTATTTTCATCAACTGAATGACATATTTGAGAGACAATGATGTTTTAGCATAGTCAAAAAAATGTGAAATAAAAGAGTGAAAAGTATGAAAACATCATAATCGATATTATATATACTATTAAAAATACACACACACACACACACATATATATATATATATATATATATATATATATATATATATATATATATATATATAAATTTATGGTAATAAAAATAAATAAAATTATTATTATTGTTATCATTATTATTACAATTATAAAATTAAATATAAATCATTTTAACAATTTTATTGTAAATTAGTTTTGTTTATTTTATAGATAGTATTATATTTAAAAGAATAGTTAAATTTAAAAAATAATCAAATTAAAAAATGGTTAAATTTAGGAAAACACTAAAATTAATAAAATAATTATTTTAATTTTAAAAACTATTCAAAGAATAAATTTAAAAAATAAATGTAGACATAAAAAAAGGGAAATTTCCATATATATATATATATATATATATATATATATATATATATATATAAGCATATGATTAATTAATAATTATATCATGTGACGTAAGAGGTCCAACGTCTGAAAGATTTTCCTCTTTGGTTATGTAGTCAATTGCACTTAAATTGTTTTGATGTTCAGTTAGGTAATTTTCTAAGTAGTGTTGTGATGTATTAAATGTAGGATGATAGAGCGAATTTGATTCCCTTGACCGGTTGGCTATTACTTTAATAAGGTAGGTTCATACTTTTAAACCCTCAATGTCATCATGCCTTAAATAGACTCTTTTTTAATTAAAATAAAAAAAAACTAATTTTAAGGATTAATATTTTTATGATGTCATTTGAAAAATACAAATATATAATAATATTAAAATTTAATTCATGAATGATGATAAATCAAGTTTCAATAATATATATGATAATTAAATAATTTAATATAAAGATAATGTTTATCAATTAATTAATTAAGAAATTTAATTATTCAATCAAATATGTGTTTTTACTATATATATATATATTAAAAAAAATAAAGAAGCAACAAGTTTCTTAAAATAATGGCAAATTAGGATTTTTCAAGAGTCACAGTGAATTGGACTAAGTCATCTTACTACTATTTATGAATGTCAATATCTATAATAATTGAATCCTCTTTGTTATTTTCCATTGTTTTAGAATTTCTATCTCTTTTATTTACTTTTTTGGAATTGATCACTTTGAACATGTTTTAGTTATCAATTAACTTATAATCAATTGAACTACTCTCTCATTTTGTTTTATCTTTTTTTAAGGTTATTTTGAGAAAAACCGATAAATACAACGATTTTTTTAATTATAATAAAATAGTTACATATTGTTTCTCCTTTCTCTTTCTCTAACGCAATAAATATATGTATATAAATTATTTTAAATTATAAAACACGTATAGGTACAATAAATAAATAATAATAATAATAATAATAATAATAAATATGTTATTAAAATCGTAAAACTAAAGATTAAAGTTCCCACTCTTATAGTTGAAAAACAAAAACATGGAATAAAAAATATAGTATAATCATTACATAAATGTTTAAGACTAGTTTCCAAAATAAAGTTGAAAAAGAAACACGTGAAATTAAAAATATAGTATAATCACTACATGAATGTTTGAGATTAGTTTCCAAAATATATTGTTAGTAAAAAATAAACATTATTAAGATTAAATTGAAGCTAATAAAATTGCTGATGAAGAACGAGAGATTTCAATCATTTAAAAAAAATAAAATACTTAATATTTAAATTATTTTTAATTAAATTTTCTTTATTTTTAAAATAACTAGTTTGGATGAAGTAATTGAAATATCTTAAATTTTCATTCTTTTGTTTGGATAAAAATATTTAATTTCTAATTTACGGCGAACTCAACTCTATTTTTGAGTTAAACTTAACTTAACTTAACCTTTAATTCAGTACAACTCATCTTGACTTTTAGTTCAAGTCGACTCAAGCCGATTTAACCTCGCTAGTTCAACTTAGGTCGATTTTAATCGATTCAACCTTAACACAATTTGAATCGATTCAACTGTAACATAATTATAATCGATTCAACCTCAGTTGATTCGGTCCGAGTTGACTCGACTCAACCTTCAATTAAGATAGATTAATTCCTTAATTATGTGTAGGCCAACTCGATTAGACCTTCAACTTGGACTAGTCTAGCATGACTTTTGACCCGGACTGGCCCGACTCGACATTCATCCGGCTCATCCTTCGTCTCGGGCTGGTCCAACTCGACCTTCAGACCAGGTTGACCTGGCTCCACCTTTGGCTTGTCATGGATCGACTCCACCTTCGGCCTGGGACGCCCGACTTGACCTTCTTGACCTTTGACCCGACCCAACCCGACTTGACTTTTGCCCTGACCTCGATAAACCTTTGGACCAGTTCGGCCCAGTTTGACCTTCGACCCGAATCGACTCATCTCGACCTTTTGTCTGCTTTGATTCGACTTTTTGGACCTGTAGAATTTTTTTTATCCTAATCAATGAATAATTCTACAACTTGGAAATTTTCAATTTCTTTTTGTTTGAGTGAATTTCAAATTCTATTATTTTAGTTATATGAAATACCTTTTTAAAATTCCTAAATTTCAATTTCCTTTTAATTTTCTCATCCAAATTCTCCAAATAATGAATTACTCTCTTAAATTGCCTCTTTCAAACATAATATTAAGAAATTTTGGAAATCTAAAGTTCTTGCAAGGTGCATTGAGTTGAGAACGAAAATTTTCTGTTGATGATGCAAACGTTTGTTATCTGACTTCTTATATTGAAAGTTTAGCGCATTCTTTTTGTTTTTGAACTTTTTGAGTATTATATTCAAATTCAATTGGATTTGTATTTTTTATTGCGTAACAATCAGATTCATAAGCAGGTGTTAAAATGGATGCCAATGGATGGGAGTATTAAAACATTAAATGACTCTTAAAAATTTATATACGGAATAGTAGAATAAGGCAGTGAAATATAAATTATTGACTCATATAACCACTATAAGAGTATAAATAAACATCAGTCAAATAAAGAATGTGGGAGAACGATCATGCAATGCATGAGAGTTAAAATCAGTATTTAATTCTGTTGCTTTTTTTAATACTATTTTTTTTTACATGACAGACATGTTATAATTGACGGTTTCCTAACTCCATTCAAATTTTTAATATCTAGTTTTTGACTTCTTATGCTCTTTCTAAGAACATATGTCTAGCAGATCAAAGTTTCATATTTTTTTATACAATTTGACTACGTGCAGAGTGATGCAACACCAATTAAACAAATGAATTTTCTATGAATATCAACCTAAAATCGTTGAAGCAGTGAACACCACTGGCTCTCTGACTCCTTATATATATATAAAGCATCCATAGGTTTGCATTGAGAAGCACACAGAAACAAGTATCTACATTGTGTGGAGTCCTTGTTGTTGAGCCAGGAAAACAAATAGAACAGTTCATCGACATAACCACACTTTCTCACTTTCTCAGAGAAGTTTTTTTCTGTCATAGTTCAGAGAAAAGCTTCTATCTTACTGTTTCTTTCGGTTTGCCACTTCAACAACATGAAGCTTTTGGCGTTTTGGTTTGCATTGGCTTCTGCTATTCTAGTTTTTTCCTTGGCCTCTGCTGATACAGTAGAGCACACTTTCACTGTAATTGGCTAAGTTTACTTCTCTTTACTACTTCTTTGTTGTTTTTTGCTGTTTTACTTTTCTTTCTTTTCTTTACCATTAGATACCTTCAACATATGGTATGAGATTATTTAAGTATGTGATTAAAAGTTCCTATATATATAAATACAAATACAAAACATATACTTAAGTTACCTTTAGTTAACCTAAAGAAGAGATCACCAAGTAGAGATAAAAGAGAAAAAATGTTAAGTCTCTGATAGATGAAGTGATGAACTGATATGATAAGAAGAGTTGAAAAAATTGACTGAGGGTAATTAGGTTTTGAAAATTTGAAATTCTAATAGTGTCTTCTTCTTTTCTTCTGTACAACTTGTTTTGATCGGTCCTTACACTGTCATGAGTTTACTAATGTTTTAATCAGTATAATTTTCTTCGACTCTTACGATTATTCAGAATATATGAATAATTTAGTGCAATTTGTTAATCACTCAACCACTCCCTTACCAACTCAGCCACTGGTTATAAAATAATATTTTGGACCATTCTCAATCATTCTGTCTATAATGTGACACATTCTATTATAAAAAACGAAAATAAAATCTTACATGTTTCAAGTTTCGGCACAAAATAATTAATTTTAATATTTCATTTTAGTGAACATACACACTTTAATATGATTAAATGACAATATTGTTCAAACTAATTCCTTGATTTACAGGTTCAAAACAAAGCGATCACACGTTTGTGCAATGAGCGAGTGATTGTCACAGTTAATGGACTTTACCCTGGACCAACGTTGGAAGTTCGAGAAGGGGACTCTGTGATTATTCATGTAGTTAACAAGTCACCTTACAATATCACTATTCACTGGTAAACATTTATAATCAAATTTATTATTAGAATACCTTTTTGTGTATTAATTTCTGGTTTACAATTATACGAAGAATATAAATATTGTCCATTAATTTTTCAATTCTTTTAAGTCGCAAAGCATTGAATTTCCTTTTTTATGAGAATAATAATATTGATTTTTTGAAAAATCTGCTTTTTCAAATATCTAATGATTATTATTATTTTTTTCTATCTAATCATACTACTTTCCATGCACATATTCTATATAGGCTTTTGCATGTTCAGTTTTTTTTCTATTTGCTTGGAAAATGTGCATGGAGATGTTGAAAAGTCAAAAGTGGTCCCTGAAAGATTCAAGAAAGGCTGAAAGGAAAGTTTGTTTTAAGCTACAGAGAAATATTCCTTGTAGTTCGGATAAACGTCGAATCCTAAATATAAATAATTTTCGTGAATAGAGGCAAGAAACGACGAACAAAGAACAAATTTGGTAAACAGAAAAACAGTGTGACAGAAGAGAAGAGGAAGGCATGGATATTTAAAATGGAATGGCATAAAAATATACATATAGGTGACTTTAATTTTTTCTATTTCTTGGCTGCCACCAACTTTTCCATTTTATAATTCACAAAAAAAAGTAGTTCTCCATTTAATTTTAATATCTATTTATCGGTCAATACAACATGTTTTTTGTCTTTTTAATCATTGAAGATAAATAGCATAATTTATCAGTAGTTAGTTTTGAAGGGTAACTACAAAATTACTCCAACTTGTATAATATTATATTGGTTGGTCGTGGTAGGTTATTGAAGTTTCTTTTGAAGTTTTTGTTTTCTCACTTACCACATCACTGATCAACGTAAATATTTTGCAGGCATGGAATATTTCAGCTGTTTAGTGCTTGGGCAGATGGTCCTGAATACGTAACACAATGCGGAATTCGTCCTCAACATAGTTATACTTACAAATTCAATGTGATAAATCAAGAAGGAACAGTGTGGTGGCATGCTCATGCTTCAGTTTTACGTGCCACCGTTCATGGTGCTTTCATCATTCACCCTCGTTCGGGCAAGCTTCCATTTCCTAAACCCTACAAGCATGTTCCAATAATATTAGGTAAAATTTCAGATCTTTCAATACCGTAATAAAAATTTTTATTACATGAAAACAATTTTTTTTATATTCTTTTTTTAAATGCAGGTGATTGGTACGACGGTAATGTGGTGGATATTTATGAACACGTACTCGCCGTTGGTGATGTAAGAGTATCTGATGCCTTCACCATCAATGGTTTACCCGGTGATCTCTTCAAATGCTCAAAGCAACGTAAGTCTTCACCTTCTAATATATATTAATTTATAACGTCTACTCTTCTTATAAAATATACCCACTCTCATCTGTGTGAAAAAAGAATCATATTATATGAGTCACTTTCCTGTGTGAATATATACCATTTCAGAGTATCTAAATTGGACAACTTTAAATTCAAAGGCAAACATGTGTTGAACTCGTAGGTAATAGTTTTAAATTGAGGTGTGTTGTGCTTACCACATTATTAAAAATATAGTTGGTCATATGTTTCAGATTATGGCATGTTATTATAATTACAGCCGGCTATAACATATATAATTAATTACAGCTATAATTATTCGCAAAGGCAACTAAGTACATGTGAGTTTAATTATTGAGAACACTTTCTACAACTTTGACCTGTACACTTCATTGAAATTTATTAAAAAAATGGTAGACTTTATTGATAAGCTTACAAAAATTTAGAATATCAAATAAATGTTATATTAAAACCGTTAAAAAGGAATAATGATAGAAAACATATTAGTAATTTTTCTTGTAATTGTGGTAGTAATACAATTTGAGTTTTGCAGCTTATGGTTTCGATTTTTTAATATTCTTTGTAGAAAAGTACAGGTAAATTGATGTCACCCTAAGAATATTCTGAATACAGTAAACCTGTAAACTTTGACCTTTCGGTGAAAATTATGTTTATGAACCATTTTTCCAAAGTGAGCATCAGCATAGTTTGAAACTTTGAGTGATACTGGTGTATGTATCTATCAATCTATATCTAATTATTATTCATGAACAACATTCAGAGACATACAAGCTAAAGTTGAGACAAGGGAAAACCTACTTGCTACGAATGATCAACGCTGCATTCAATAACAACCTTTTCTTCAAGATAACCAACCACAAATTCACAGTGGTTGCATTGGACGCTTCCTACATCGAACACTACGACACTGACGTCATCACCATCGCCCCTGGCCAAACCGCTGACGTGCTTCTGAAAGCCGACCAGCCCCTAGGCACCTATTACATGGCAGCCACTCCTTACGTTGTGGGACAGCCGTCACCGCTGTTCGACAACACGACAACGCGAGGCCTTGTCGTCTACGAAGGATACACGTCATCATTAAGAGATTCAAAACCCATCATGCCATTGCTTCCGCCCTTCAACGCCACGGAAGTCGCCAACAAATTCTTCACCAACATCACAAGCCTGGTGGGGGCCCCGCACTGGATCCCGGTCCCACTTGAGGTGGACGAGCACATGCTGATCACCATTAGCATAAACCTAGAAAGGTGTCCGAAGAATGGCACGTGCCTGGGTTTGTTTGAACAGAAATTCTCTGCCAGCATGAACAACGAGTCCTTCACCCTCCCTGTCGGGAAAGGGTACTCTATGTTGGAGGCATCGTTTTACAATGTGAGTGGTGTGTACACCACTGATTTCCCAGACTACCCTACTCAATCGTTTGACTTCACAAGCCCCAAAAATGCTTTGGATCTTAGCCGCGTGTTTATATCATCGAAAACGACCAAGGTGAAGAAGCTCAAGTTCAATTCAACGGTTGAGGTTGTGTTTCAGAACACTGCAATTTTGAACGCGCAAAGCCACCCCATGCACCTTCATGGTTATAGTTTCCATATTTTGGCTCAAGGGTTTGGGAACTATGATGCCGCCAGAGACAGAGTGAAGTTTAATTTGGTGAATCCACAACTACGTAACACAATCGCTGTTCCAGCTGGAGGATGGGCTGTCATTAGATTCCAAGCAAATAATCCAGGTGCACTATTTAACTATATCCTCATTATTAACATTAATTAAAATTTGATTGAGATTTTGTGACGAACTGATAATAATTATATGTTTTTTTTTTGCAGGGATGTGGTTTGTGCATTGCCACGTGGATGATCATCAGTTGTGGGGACTAAACATGGCTTTTGAGGTTGAGAGTGGACCAACTGCTTCAACTTCTCTGCCACCACCACCAGCTGATCTACCCAAGTGTTAACAAACTGTGCCTTCTGCAAGCACTCACAATTGAATTCCAATTCCTTCCTCCTGTGTGTTTTTTTTTTTCTTAGTGTATTTATTCAGCCATTTTTCAAAATTTCAAGTAGCGAATAATAGCTTTACTTGAACACAGGATCAAGCAAAATAAGTAAACCAGAATTGTTTCTAAAATTCTTCCTAACTTATCTTAGGCGCACCTCCCATCAACTCTCCTCCTTTTCATGTGTTTGATTTTATTTTATAATTAGTTCATCTGGTAAAAGTGTATGATTCATATTTTGGAGAAATAAAAAAGGTGGGAATCTCCCTCGGCTTAAATTATTTTGCTACAGCAAATACATGTCTATTATATATGTTCAGTTTCGTAGGAATCATATTCTTAGAAATTATTATGTTTTATTATAATCAACATAAACTCTTAATTGAATAAAAAAATCATTGTATTAGCGACGTTAATTTTATTTTATTTTACTATAATCTCAACTCAAATTTTAGTTGAGTTTACGTTACAAAAAAATTGAATTTATCAAAGGATTTTGGTCATCAGAAATCACAAAATTTTATCAGTAAAGTCAAATTATTAACGGAGATGGTAAAATATTTATCGGTAAAATATTTATTAATAAAATTTATTGTATTTGTCAATAATTATTAACACTAAAATATTTATCTGTAACTATTCTTTGGTATTTTTTTTACCATCAGTAAATATCACTTTTGTCTTTTTCCACTTTCTTTTCTTTTTTATTCTCCTCCTCCTTCTCTTTATCTCTTAAAAATTTACATCTATCTTACTGACATGAAAATGTCGACGAATTTTAAAAATTACAACAACCAACAAATTTTAAAAAATTCAATTACAATAAAATTTTAAAAAAAATTATTACTTATAAATTTTATCAATAAAATTTATTGACAAAAGTATTTATTATTAATAAACACTTTTGTCGATAATGAAAATTTTAAAAATTATATTTTATCAATGAATTTTTTTTGTCAATAAATTTTTCTGTAAATTTTTATTTTAGAGACAATTTTCTTTCGATCAAATTTTATCGATAATATAATATTTTTTTGTAATACTATTTCAAAAAATCCTCCATTAATAAATTTTTGTAATGTCGTAATAGACAATATTTTTTGCACAAACTAACAAAAAATGAATAATTTAATTGATTATAACACAAGACATGCAAAATCAATCCTATAGGATATATATATATATATATATATATATATATATATATATATAATTTTTAATATTTAAAAAATATCTATCTTAATCTGCAAAACAATCAATTATTTTGATCTTTGAATTTAATTATTATTTTTCTGTAGTGATAATAAAAATTTTAAGTACTAAAAATAAATTATAATATCTAATAGATCAAACTGGAAAAGAGATATTTTAAGAAACTGCACTTGTTAATGAAATTAGAATCAAATCATTAAATTCTCATATATTGTGAAATGTTTTCTATAAATTTATATAAAAATTTGTAGAAAAATGAATTTCCTATAAATTTTCGTATAAATTGTGAAAGTTTCATATAGAAAAATCCTAATTAAGAAAAATATCAATATTTTAGTTATGCATGTTGTATTAAGCTAAAAGAAAAGTTTGTCAAAGTCGTTTACCTATTTCACTTTTGAACATATTTTCAAGAATTCCCGTTTTATTTATTAACATTCAAATAACTTATTTAAAAATACCTCCCACCAAATACACTGGTTTTGTTTTGAAATAGCCTTGAAATTGTCAAAGATTGATAATGATTAAGTAAAATAATAATTAGTACTAATGTGAATTCAAAGACTTTGAAAGGTAAAAATAAAGATGCTGTGACTATCTGATATAATAATTGTTTAGTTTATTTTTCTTTAAAGAAGTGATAAAGAGAAACGGATTCATGAGAACAAATAGTGTCTGCAGTGCCGGTCAAATTTAGAGGCGGCTAGAAAGTTATTCAAAATTAATAATTATATATGCTTATTAATAACTACTCTAGTATACTGATAACTGTAACATGTTTTTCTTTCCTGATAGCGAAGTTTCAACCTTGTTAGAAAAAAAAAGTAAACAAAAATAATAATTTAAGACTATAATTTTTTTTATTCTATTTCGTTGTATTTTAAATAATAATTAGGAATTCACTTTATTTAAATACTATAAATATTTCAATTCTGACCAAATTTCACCCATATATTCTAGAAACTCAATTAAATGAAATCAATTTCAGTAATCTTATAACAGTTTACAAAATTTTAACAAAGATATAAACATTTTATTATTATTATTATTTTCGAAAAATGTATTATTATCTATTACAATATTATTTTGTTCCAAAAATTAATGCCTTAATTATTTGATATTTTTAATTTCATTTTTTTATATTTAAATATGTCTAAAAGTTATTTTATTTTTTATTTATTTATTTTATTTTTACTTTTAATTTTTTAATATTTTACATTTATCGTGCATAAAATTTGTTTTACTTTCTATTCTTTTACTTTACTTTTAAACTAATTTATCATATCATTCTTAATTTTATCTTTTTATTTTTTCTAATTAATTAATCACTTAATAAATTATGAAAGAATAATTTATACATAAGTTATAAATTTTTATACTATTTCTTTTTAGTTTTAGTTTTATTTGTTATGTGTTATACTGTCATATAAAATATTCTTTTTCTAAAAAGTTATTTTACTTTTTAATCTACTTAATTTATTTTTAATATAATTTACCATAGATTTAATGATATATTTCAAATTTAATATTTAACATCTAATAAATTATTATTTTCTCAAATTTAAAACTTTTATTTCAATCTCCAAAATGTTAATTATGTAAAAGTTGGAATTATTTTGTTAATTAATTTAATCATTTATATGTATTTTTAAAAATTATTTTTATTTTATTTTTTAAGATAATATTATTAAAAATAATATATATTTATTAACAATACAAATTGTTCATATTTGTCTATCAAAAATTCTCTCCTAAATGTTTTTTTTAATCAACTTAAACCATAATAGGTACGGTTGAAACCTATTTTAAAAATTAGTTAACTTTTAAAATAAAAAGTAATAATTCCTTTTTTTAATATATGTCTAATGTATTATTAATTAATATACTTATTATTAAAAATAACTTATATTTAAAGTATTAGATTTTCTTTTGTGTTATTTCTTTCATTCTTAATTTTAGCTTTTTTTATAATTTTAAATTAATTGGTGACTTAATAAGTTATTAATGATTAGTTTATATTTAAAGTATTAATTATTTTTTTATACTATTTTTTATTTTTGTGTTTATGTTTTTATGATTTCTAATTATTTTGTCATATAATAAAATTAAATTTACAAAAATATATTTTAGTTTTATGTCTCAAAATAATACTATTTAAAAAAATATAAATTTATTAATAATTCAAATTATTTATACGGTCATCTAAAAAAATTGTCATATAATAATTTTATCTTACAAAAAACTGTCAATAAAAATTATATTTATCATTTTTATATTAAACTATTATATAAAAATACTTGTGGATGATTTGGAGATGATAAATCATAGTAGATTTCAGGGTTTAATTGTGTTTTTTCTGCTATTTTTTAAAATAAGGAGTTAGTGCATATAACTGGAAATAAATCTAAGAAGCATATGAGTAATACTATCTCTTATTTTTTGCTTTAAGCGTTGGTATTTTTAGAGGAAGTCGGGGTGAATATGTGGATAATTTTCCGCTTTTTTCAAAGGTTCAAACTTTTATTTTTTTCGAGTTTACAGGGTCATTTATGCTTTGGAGCATGGTTGGAGGGAAGACTTTCAAAAGCTTTGGTTGGAGAGTAATTTTTCTTTAGTCTGTCATGATTTTTTAGATCAACAAGTAATTCCTTGGAGTCTTAGAGGAAAATGACGTCGCATAATAGTGCGCATATACGTCTTCATAGACGTTGTTTTTCAACCAAAAAACCGAGAACTAATTATCGAGACTTTGGATTATCTGGACACATACTTCGAAGAATGGTTAATGCATGTTTCTTATTGGGTGCAACCAGTAGCGGACCTTCACAGTGACTAAGGGGGGCCATGGCCTCCTAATTTTTTTTATATTTATATATGTTAATATATAATTTTAAATATATTTTTTTTAAAAATAATATTTGTAATATATTCAATATATTTGATATTCTAATAAATTTGTATACATCTATATTTATATATAAAGAAAAGTTTTTTTTCGGTTGTCCACATTTATTTTTAATTTTATATTTTATATTTTTTGAATAAAAATAATTATTTTATTAATATTATATTTTAAATGATTATTTGTGTAATTTAATTTTTTTTTATTTGATTACTTTTTAAATTTAATCATTATAAATGAAAATTAATTATAGTAAAATTATAAAAATAATTTATATTTAATTTTATAATTATAATAATAACAATAATTATAATTTTACAACTTTTTTATTATCGTGAAAAAAGTGAATACTATGTTTTTACTAGTTTATATAAAATTTTTGAAATTACTCGTTTGGTTCCTATTTTCGTTCAAAAATATCAAGTTGGTCCTCCAATGTTTTTTTTGTCTCAATTGGGTTCTGATTTTTGAAAAAATGATGCAATTTTTTCATTTTCGCTAAATTTCTTGAATCAGATTTTTCATCAAAATTAAAGTTATGAATAAGGATGATTGTTTGATTTGTTGGCATAATTGACATAATCCTAATGTCAATTTTTTATGAAAGATCTTTCTTCTGCTTTAAAAAATTTAACAAAAAAGACCAAAGTACATCAATTTTTAAAAAATTGCGAACAAATTGAGACTTAAAAAAAACTAGAGGAGCAATTTGATATTTTTGAACGAAAAGATTGACCAAAAGAGTAATTCAACCAAAATTTTGCACTCCCAAAATTTTGGCCGAAGATCCGCCACTGGTGCAACAAGATCCAATTAGTAAGGATTTCCAATTATCTTTATTTTTTTTCATTTTATTATCAGCGATCATAGGAGGGTCCCTTTCCTGGTATGTGTAAATGGTTTATTCTATTTATATAGATATGGTAAATGTAAGGCCCATCAAAGTTTGGCTGGCCATTTCTGCCCTAAAGTTAAGGGTTGCCCTCTTGTGTTTAGGCCTAGGGCTGACCCAATTGATAAAACTCTTTCAGGTTACCCTAACTCTCACTTTGCACTCTTGCAAAAGACTTAGTAGCCGTCACTCTCCCTTTCCCCTCACAGAACGCTCTGCTAGGGTTTGCCCTAAGGTCCACTTCGAGCTAACTCAAACCCAGTTCCTACTCCGTGTAAGTACCACTTCTAGCTTGTATGTTTTCCCTTGGCATTATTCCAGTTAGGGCTTCGTATTAATCCCCCTTGGTTCTGTTTCTCCGATGTTTCCAGCTCTTTAGCCGCTCCCAGAACAGTAGTGCTAGCTATCGTGCCGCCAAGGCTTCCGTTAACCCTTCCTCCAGGTACGGGAAGTTAGGGTTTCGAGTTTGAGTTGTCCCTAATCTATTTTTGGATTGTCTTTGATCTGTTTGAGCCTACTGGATGTTTGTATGGATAAATCGTTATTTATGGTGCGTAGGATACCTTGTATGATTGAAGGGTTTGGAAAAATTGTATCTGCTACAGGTGCATCCAGGGGGAGACCTGGTAATCTCACCTAGGTGAGTCGGACTCGCCTAAGCGAGTCTGGCGGAGGCTCGCCCAAGCCTTTTTCGCCAAAGGTCGCCCAGGCGGCCAGCTCTTTAATTTTGAGCGAGCAGACAACTCGCCCAGGCGAGAGGGGTCTCGCCTAAGCAAGATCTCGCGTTGTTTCCTGATCCTGTTTTGAGCCCTCGCCTAGGCGAAGGGGGAACTCGCCTGAGTGAGGTGTTGGCGAGACAACACTGTGTTTGGATTTTGTTTATTTCTGGATGATCTGTTTTGGTTGGGTATGAATGTTATGATAATGGACATGTATATAATGGAGTGTGATGTATACGTAGCATGATTCATGAATTATAAATGATAGGTTTGGTATGGGTATTGGCATGTGAACTAAATGAGAATGGTGTTGTTAAAGTGGCATGATAATGAGATGAGTTGGATTCTATGTACATGGATGGATTATGATGAGTTGGAATGGGTTGGATATGGAAATGTGAAAGGTGACGACTTTAAAGGTTGATATAATGAGGATATCTTTGCATGGTGAATATTATTGATTTTATGATCGTATTTTGTCTGTGTCAGTGCATAATTTCTTGGGGTCTCTAGGTGAGACTTTCAGGGTCGCGCTTCAGTGGTCGGGACGTAATTCCATGGCCCCTGTTAGTGGGTGTTCATGGTGGTGCCCCATCTGTATAACTAGGTAAGGATTCAAGGTAAGGTTGCATCCTGATACTCTGAGGAGTCAGTTAGTCTCACCTAGAGCGGACTGACTCCTGTGGTTAGAGTAGCAGGAGGCGCGAAATTCATTTAGGGCTAATCTTGTGGTGAGAGAAATTTGATTCATTGTAACACTTGTAACACATAGCTCGGGGGTGAGCAGCTCGGGGGTGAGCAAAGGTATCCACCACAAGTGCAAGCATCTGCTGAATCCGACCAGGTTATACGTATCCGGATGAGTCGAGTCGAGTCGTAGTGTATTGAATGAAAAGTCATAACATGCTTGGTTGTTGTATGGTATGGGATGGTGAAAATGTATTTGATTGTATGATGAATATGTTGTCAGCTCTAGCTTACCCGTTTTGTTGTATGGTTGTATTGTATGTGGTTGTTCTTTCTTGCGATGATCATCAATTTGATTGATGGGAGCAGATGGGCGAGGTTCTCGTGGTCAACAAGGGAATGGTGATTCCGCTGCTTAGTCATCTGGACCGGAGTTATTTTCTTCATGATTTCTTTAGGGCTATGGCCCATGTATCGCTTTATGCATTTCTACTCTACACTCTTTGTGAGACTTGTTTCTGGTTTCTCGTTGGCATCGTAGTGTGCCCAGGTTGTAGGGGTTGTGTTAAGGACCCCAAGACTACGCTACTGTACTATCGTTGCGTGACGTTTCCTTTAATTTCGTTTAATAATTAAATGGGACGTTACATTTATGGTATCAGAGCGGTCATTCCTTAGGTTTGTGGACTTGGATGTCTGCTTAGCTTTCTTTGTGTCTTATGAATGTTCTTAGTTGAATTCTTGCCTTATTCGAGCCTAACCAAGTGATTTTCTATGTGCCAGTGAGCTATGGCACCTCCTCGTCGGACTTCCCAATCATCCCAAGGAGACGCACCTGATATCGCCAGAGCTATAAAGGCAATGGTAGCAGCTATGGCACAACAGAGTGTTGCGATGATGCAGCAGCATGAGGCATCCATGCAACGACAGACAGCGTCGCTTGAGCAGCAGCAGGCAGTGATGCAGCAGATGGAGGCTGCGAGGGTAGCTGTTGAGGATGCTCATCGGCAACACATGGAGGCCCAGTGGCGGACTTATGTATTGACAAAGGGGAGCCACGACTCCCCCATTTTTTTTAGAATTTATTTTATATATATATATATATATATATATTTTAAATTATATTTATATATTATTTATATTAAATTTATATTATGGAAATTATAATAAAAGATAAAATAAAAAATTTAATGGAGACATTAATTTATAAAAGATATTAGAATTTTTTTTGGCTATAACATTTTTTCACCGTGTAAATTATCATGAAAATGTGTGAGGAGAAATAAATATAAAGAGATAGATTGGAAAAAAGAGATTAGGGAACATATAGATTGAGATGAAGTAATTCTCGTATGATCTCTCACACATCAAGTTTAGTATCTTATTATGATTTATGTACCTTGAATTTATGAATCTTTTTAGGATGTTTCTCCAAATTAAGTTTATCTCAAATTAGTATAAACTTAATTATGATTTTAGGGATTCTTTTATGAAATTGGTATGAATCCTAATTATACTTTTTCCTAAATTATTATAACCCTTAATTATGAAATTTATGGATTTTGTGTTTTCGGCTGCCTATGGTAATTTTTTTTAAGTTTTAAATTTATACCTTGTTGCTTATTTAATTAAAGTGGTATAAGTTTTGTTATGTCTTGCATTGTGATAACTGTGACTTTTGAATATAAATTTTATTTTTTTCTAAATAGGTGAAATGTGATAAATTTATATTAGAAAAATTATGATAAAGAGTAAAAAAAATAATTCTTTTTTAAAAAAGGAGGTTTGTGATAAAGATGAAAAAACTGCATATATGTTAACTAAACTTTTCATGAGAACCAAGAATTCAAGATAATGAAAATCAAATCTCTAAAGTTCCTAGAGTTATATATAATGAATTTAAAAATTCATTAAAACGCGATCCGGAAAAAGCGTCTTCAAATTTGACAATACCCATCAAATCAAATTGATAAGATACAAAGGGTTGATCTAAAATGATATTCATGGTTAGTATCATGATATAATAACATGATATAATAAC
>Ga0214543_1003252_pt1 | contig 31668 bp, 26 predicted proteins | sample CNSS2metaG_FD_160094 | JGI IMG/M metagenome (GOLD analysis project Ga0214543, IMG submission 160094) | Root nodule microbial communities from cowpea collected in UCLA plant growth center, Los Angeles, California, USA - CNSS2 | ecosystem: Host-associated > Plants > Roots > Nodule | place: USA... | reverse complement strand
AAAATTGGAGCTAGTCAAAATTATATTCTCCAAAATTGCAACTGACTCTCACCCTTTATTGAGCCAGTAATTTTATTAAATTACGCATGCATAGTATGGTTGTTATGTAATATTCACTATAACAACATATTTATCATGATACTATATAATCATGAATTGGAGAAAGGAAATTCATTTAAATGTGCAACAGAGACATCAAAGAGCATTTCTATCGATTGTTCAAAAATTATGTAAAAATTAATTCATTCTTGATAACTATTATTATATGCCTTAGATACATTTACCATATACTTTTCCCTAGCTTCAATTTTTGAAAAAGGAAGGTGACAAAAGAATAAATGAGTCATCATTCCATTCGTGGCCCAAATTTACGGGTTTTTTTTGATGTACAAGTTATTTGATAAAAGGTTGGAGATGTCATGTGTAGTACCCAGACAAGTAGTGTATTATGTTAAAAACACCAAACACCATCGTTAGCAAGTGGAAGTAGTACTAATAGTGAAAGCTAAGCCACATCAGTATAATATACAAGAGGAATTTAGAAATTAGTTGTGTGAAGATGACAAGGACCTTAACTCAATCTCGTTTATATCTAATGCATGAGATAAAGGCAATGGGCTTTCATTGGATACAAATGACTTAGCTCAATGCTCAACTAATGGAAATGCTATGATGTTTATGGAAGCTATGTATTAATTACACCTACAAGTAATGGAGTATTGTTGTATATTAATTTATATATGTTATGAATAATGTTCATTATTTTTAATGTTAAAAGTTCATATGAATCATGTGTATTTAAATAGAAAAAAATAGTTGTCATAGTTGGTGACCGACTTTATCCTTCAAGTATTGGTTTAAAGGTTTGAATATGAACACTTTTGCTGTAGCTTTTTTAGATAGATTTATTTTTGAATTGATACATTGAAGTAAGTAACAAACTTTTTTTTACATGATAAATTAAGCAGTTTAGGTAACTTCATTGAGTGAAAACATACAAATTAACCTAATATGAGATATAAAATGTACTAATTGAATAAATGAGAAAAATAAACATTTTTGAAGAAATAGTGTGTAGACCTAATGGGAACATTGATGGATCTTGAAAATAAGACAAAGGATAGCATCACTTAAAACATGAATTATCGGAAGCCATTCCTTATCAGAGCCAGGTTTCGATCCTGGGACCTGTGGGTTATGGGCCCACCACGCTTCCGCTGCGCCACTCTGATGGTATACTTCCAAAACATATAGCGACAATAATTAAAAAAGGAAATTACACATTTTTGTATGGATATTATACCTTGTCACTCAAAAAGTATGCATTATAAATTTCTAGTGGTTTTAGAGATTCCAAATGGTTTTTTATCAAATATTTCTCAATGTATAGAGAAATGACCAAGGTGGGAAAGGTGGACCAATATATGGGATGAAATGAAATGATCATCATGTACTTGAAATCGGTTTTTTCCATGTGAAATTCTTGGTGTTCATTGAAAAGAACTTTGTGAGACTTGTTAGAAGAATATTGTGTTTAGAAAATTTGCCCTTGTTTGAAAAATATGTAGTTTTAAGCTTAAGATAGTTTGAGAAATTATTCCCTCTTTTCTTTTATAACATAATGGTCCATGTACGTTCTTATTTAGTACATGAGGCGAAGATTTCAACCTAAGTGCAATAATGTTGGATGTAACCAATGGAAAGCTACCGTTGTGGATCAGATCAAATGTAAAAAGTAATATTGTTCCAAAATGATGTATTGTGGAATCTTATATTGCACAAGAGTGTGTGCAATTTTATTCGAGATATTTGCGTGGAGTTTAGACAATATTAAATATATAGGGAAGAAATTTTGAACTAAAAGCGAAACCATGGTCTTGAACTTTGAAAACCACTACATGAAAAAAAATGTTGAGTGAAATGACAAAAAATTGGAGCTAGTCAAAATTATATTCTCCAAAATTGCAACTGACTCTCACCCTTTATTGAGCCAGTAATTTTATTAAATTACGCATGCATAGTATGGTTGTTATGTAATATTCACTATAACAACATATTTATCATGATACTATATAATCATGAATTGGAGAAAGGAAATTCATTTAAATGTGCAACAGAGACATCAAAGAGCATTTCTATCGATTGTTCAAAAATTATGTAAAAATTAATTCATTCTTGATAACTATTATTATATGCCTTAGATACATTTACCATATACTTTTCCCTAGCTTCAATTTTTGAAAAAGGAAGGTGACAAAAGAATAAATGAGTCATCATTCCATTCGTGGCCCAAATTTACGGGTTTTTTTTGATGTACAAGTTATTTGATAAAAGGTTGGAGATGTCATGTGTAGTACCCAGACAAGTAGTGTATTATGTTAAAAACACCAAACACCATCGTTAGCAAGTGGAAGTAGTACTAATAGTGAAAGCTAAGCCACATCAGTATAATATACAAGAGGAATTTAGAAATTAGTTGTGTGAAGATGACAAGGACCTTAACTCAATCTCGTTTATATCTAATGCATGAGATAAAGGCAATGGGCTTTCATTGGATACAAATGACTTAGCTCAATGCTCAACTAATGGAAATGCTATGATGTTTATGGAAGCTATGTATTAATTACAACTACAAGTAATGGAGTACTGTTGAATATTAATTTATATATGTTATGAATAATGTTCATTATTTTTAATGTTAAAAGTTCATATGAATCACCTGTATTGAAAGTGAAAAAATGTTCTTAAACTTTGAAAACCATTACATGAAAAAAATGTTGAGTTAACTGATGTAGAATTAGATCCAATAAAAAATTATGTTCTCCAAAACTGCAACGAAGTCTCACCCTTTATTGAGCTAGTAATTTTATTAAATTGCACATGCATATTATCGTGGTTATGTAATTTTTCATCAGACTACACAAACATGAATGGGAGAAAAGAAATTCACATAAATGTGCAACAGAGACATCAAAGAGGATTTCTATCAGTTTTTCAAACAATATGTAAGAATTAATTCATTCTTTATAACCATTATTATATAACTTAGACACATTTACCTTATATCTTTCCCTAACTCCCAATTTTGAAAAGGTAAGGTGACAAAAGAATAAGGAGTCATTATTCCACTTATGGGCCAAATTAACGGGTTTTTCGATGTACAAGTTATTTGATAAATGGTTGGAGGTTTAATGTATAGGATCCAAACAAGTAGTGTAATATGTTAAAGACACCCATGACCCTAACTGAACTAAGTTTTTATTTTAGATAACTATGGTCTCAAACGTTGTGTTTAGAAACTTTACAGTTATTAGGAAAATATGTAGTTTTAAGCTTGAGTAAGTTGGAGAAATTTTTCTCTCATTTCTTTTATGACGTAATGGTCCATTTACGTTCTTACTTAGTGCATGAGGCAAATATTTCAACTTAAGTGCAATATCATTGGATGTATCCAATGGAAAGCTACCATCGTAGATGGAATCAAATGTAAGAAATAATATTGTTCTAAAATGATGAATTTTTGAATCTTATATGGCACAAGAATGTGTGCTCTTTTATTCGGGATATTTTCATGGAGTTCAGACAATATTAAATATATATCGAAGAAATTATGAATTCAAAGCTAAAACATGTTCTTGAATTGGGAAAACGTTAACACCCTTTTCGAGATGCCATGTGTAGTTTTATAATTTGCCAAAACTTCGATCATAAAAACTTTGATACCATCCTATAAAATAAGAAACTTCATAAATATTTTATGTCAAAAACCACTAGCCAAAATTTTCATCCGAATAAAACTTTGTTCTCCAAATAAAACATGATTAAACTAAACCCACTAGATTAAGTCATAAAAATGCAACTTAATACAAATTCTTCAAAGTTCGAACTTCTAAAACAATCAAATGATTACATCTTATTTAAAAGAAAACATTTCCAAATGATTCACACTAAAAACACCCAAAAGCTTCCCCATGAGTTCCTCATAGAATTGCATCTGGACTAGCATCAACATCAACCTCTACTCCCGTACAACCCAATTATATGATCAACACAGGTAGAAAGCACAACCATAAACATCTTATAGCCATATATATATATATATATATATATATATATATATATATATATATATATATATATGTGTGTGTGTGTGTGTGTGTGTGTGTGTGTGTGTTTATATATATATATTACCTAGCATGATTACATAATATATGCATAACTTCAACCAAGATAGCAACCCATCACATGTTCTCAAACCACGACATGCAATCATGATCATATTATCACCAAGTAATATCAAAGGGCCTTTACCCCACTTTCCATAGACTTACAAGCAACAACTCTACTTGCTCCACAATGTTGACAAAAGAATAAGATTGATTAAAAAGATTTTGATGATGATAAAGATAATTAAGAAAATTCTTGTAGATATTTAAGACAGTACATTTTATATTTAAGGTTCTTATTGTAATAGGTTTAACTTTCTCTAGTTAGTTGTAAGATTGTTAGAACAATAGCCAGCTCGCAACTACTGTGAGAAAAACTAAATTTTCGCAAAAAATAGTGTTGTAATCGATTACCAACTTATGATAATCAATTACCAACTCAAAACTTTTATTTTTCGAAAATCCACTTAAGATAATCGATTACCACTAATTGTAATTGATTATCACTAGTTGTTATAACTTGGCTCTTCAAAAATGACTTGAAATAATCGCTTATCATTTCTAATAATCGATTACCACTAGCAGTTATAAAATTATTTGTTCAAAAATGTACATGAGATAATCGATTGCCATTTTGGGTAATCGATTACCACTACAAAACTTTGTTTTCGAAAACCACTAGAATAATCGATTATCTTAAGTGGTAATCGATTATCCTTGGCAGTTTCAGCTCAACTCCTCATTTCTAACTTAGCTTTCAAAAACCTCTTTAAATAGAACTCATTTTCCAACTTCAAAAGAACCTTTTTAAGATTCAAAGTTCTTGTGCTGTGACTGGAAAGTGGCGCTCTGTGAGATTCTTAAAAATATCTTTGAAAAGCCTAGTGGGAGTGAGCTATAACTTTTTCTAAGTGAGTTCTTAGAAGATTGAGTGTTGTGTTGTTGCTAGGAAAGTTGTCATCCTTTGTTTGACTTAGGGGGAGTTTTTGTTCATCTCTTGTGGTTGTTCAAGAGAGGTGTTTTCTAATCCTTTACTTTTTTAAAATTTGTTTGTACTCTGATTATTCTATTGATTGAGTTAATCTCTTTGTTTAAGAGATTAACAACTAGATGTAGGATCTTTTGGTCTGAACCAACATAAATATTAGTGTTTATCTTCTTCTCTAAACCCTTTATTTATCTGCACTTGCATTTAAAGTAACTGTGACTTTAAGTAAATCAGTAAAATTTTGATATTTTTTTTTTGGTTTTATAAAAATCCAATTCACCCCTCTCTTGGTTTTTTACCACTATCTAGTCATTCCACTACGCGATACCAACAATTGGTATCACAACTTGCTTTGATAGGTATTCAAATTTTTCGAAAATGGTAGGATGAAACCAAAATTTTTGCTGAAGGTGCGTCTATCAATAGACCTCCACTTTTTACCGATGAAAATTACCCATTCTGGAAAGTTAGAATGCAAATATTTTTGGAATCAGTTGATAGGGGTATTTAGGATGCTGTTGTAAATGGACCATTTGTTCCTTTTAACATTATTAATGAAGTGCAAGAACCAAAGCCTTTTGCATAATGGACTGCTGATGAAAATAGGCGGGCTCAATATGATATTAAAGCCATAAACATCATATAATCTGCTCTAACTCTTGATGAGTTCGACAAAATTTCTGTTTGCACCAGTGCACGAGAGATGTGGGAAATCCTTCAAGTGATTCATGAAGGAACTGATGATGTCAAATGCGCTAGAAAGAACTCTTTGGTTCAAGAATATGAAATGTTTCACATGCATCAGGGAGAAACCATATACGATGTGCAGAAGCGGTTCACACACATCGTCAACCATCTTAGTGGGCTAGGTAAAACCTTTGATACTAATGAACTTAACATTAAAATTCTTAAATCTTTGAATAGGACTTGGCAGCTAAAGGGGACGACCATCACAGAGTCACAAAATCTTGCAACAATGACCATGGCAGCTCTCTTTGGAAAACTTAGGGAGCACGAGCTTGAACTGGGCAGATTGAATGGTGAAGAAGATCGAGGAAGAAAGAAGATTATTGCTTTTAAAACTGAAGTTGTCAAAGGCAAGAAGCAAAAATAAGAAGAAAATTCTGATGATGATGATAAGAACCTTAGTCTTATGATAAAAAAGTTCACAAAGTTCATGAAGGCTAAAGGCAAAAATCAATTTAAGAGCAATAAGAAGGAGAATCAAGGATCCTCCTCAAACTTTAAAAGCTATGGATGTGGAGAAACTACTCATGTAAAAGCAAACTGCCCAAATTCAAAAAGGAGTGATGAAAAGAAGAACAGAAAACATTTCAAGAAAAAGGCATACATAGCATGTGAAGATAATGCCTCAATTTCATCCAGCTCTATTGAATCCGATGAGGAAGAAGCAAAATTTTGCTTAATGGCCAATAATGATCTCTCTAACAGTGAGGTAAGCTCCTTTGACAATGAAAATGATTATGATTCTCTTTATGATGCCTTTCAAGAATTGCTTGCTAAATCCAGTAAACTAGATATTGCTCACAAAAAATTAAAAGGTGATTTTAAAGAATTGTAGAGCAATCTTGAAAAATTTGTTGAAGAAGAAAAGGTCTTAAAAGATTAAATTTTAATTTTTGAAAATAGATAAATTGAAACAATTGAATGTGCATCTTGCAAAAACTATATGCTTGATTTAATGATTTTAGAAAAACAACTTGAAGATGCTTTAGAAAATAAATCTTTTGAAAAACATGTTTTTAAGAAAAAGAATCTAAATAGAAAATAAGTATGTTCCTAAAAATAAAATTAAAAGAACTCGTAGAGTGTGGGTAGAAAAAGGAAGTTCATACTCTAAAAATACTTGTATAGCTATGTAATGTCCTAGCCGGAAATTACTTATTAAAATAAAACAAAATAAAATTTAATTAAAAACCTCATTTATTAACAACAAATTCCCAAAATGCGGGAATAAATTTAAACTTTAATTCCAATGCACCAAACCAGATAAAATAATGCGCAACAAAACCGTAATGCAAAACATGTTTGTCTATAAAATTATTACATTAAATCCATATTCTGACAAAATAAAATCAGTAAAACTCCAAGTGGTCCCCAGTCCGTCTCTATGCATCAGCTTGCTCGCCTGCATCAACATCTGCTCCCATGTAACAAGTTACATGATCATCGCCACACACACACATATAGGGTGAGCTCATTTAAATAAACCAAACAAAATTAATATTAAATACAACATCTAAGAATTAAAACCCGAGTTAGTATACTTCTCCCTTTTTCCCCTTACTTCTCCATTTCCATCACTTGTATTAGACGTCTATCATTTCTATACCCTTAAGGTGCGATCAATGATCGATCTTTGCTGCACGAGTGTCTACTCACCCCTCCGACTACAGTCCACCACCTGATAGTCCACACGTGGAAATAACTTTGCCATAGCATTTCACCGTGACACCAAGTGGAGTTCCCTAAAACAAACATAAGTTTGTAGTTGTTCCTAGACTACCAAAACTCTATCAGATTACACTAAAGAGGGCAATCATCCGAAACCTCGCCGTACGAGCCACAACCCGCACACTCCACTTGACTTCCTAAACTACCAAGCTACAACCTAAAGTGGTTACGTGTTACCCCAATACAAGATACACTCGTAATTGGGCCCCCAGCCAAAGCATTGCATCATGAACATCCCTTAAAGCGGTGTAGAAACCCTTCCTCGCGCACCATCACTGAACCAAAACCGCTTGGCGCGCATGTCATGCCGCTAGGCGAACTCTAGGTCTAGACTGCTTGGAGGGCATCACACACCGCCAGGCGCCAAGCACCAGCAGAATCATCACTGCTTCGTCACCGCGTGGCAGACTACATCCTGCCGCCAGGCGCCTCGTTGTCCATCATCGCCTGGCGCACCCCTCTCGCGTCGCCAGGCGCCACGCTCCATCAGGGCTTCTACTGCACCATTCCGCCTGGTAGAACCATCCCTACCGCCAGCACAACTGGTAGCATCTGCTGGTGTGCCAGAGGTGTTAAAGGTCAGGTTGGGGGTTCGATTCCCACTGGCAACAACCCACCCAGTATGAATGGACGGAGAAGGGTGAAGGAGTTGGGGTGCATTGGGCTGTAGTAACCTGACAACCTCTGGGGCCCGAGGAGGGGTAGCCAGGGATGTTACATCGTCCTTGGACGTGTACTATCTGTGTTGGCCATTTTGTTATTACTAGCCTTTGTTCATTTAAATTCGAGACCATGGTGGCCCAAGTCGTGTACTTGGGTTGTCTCTGGCATGTTCGTGAGGTTTATCATTTATACGGTTAAATTGACCAGGTCCGGTATAAGTTAGACTTACTCAGCCTAGGTTGAATACTTGACTGCCTTGACGTATTTTTTACTTATTTGATTGAGTTCGGTTAGGGTTAGTACAAATAATAAGACTAATATATTGTGTGCTATACCAATACAAATAATAATAATAATAATAGAAGAACAATATAGGTATATTATGATTGACATTAATGTAATAATGTAAACATATTGTAGATTATGAATCTTGTACATAATAATAATAATAATAATAATAATAATAATAATAATAATAATAATAAAGTTTAAATACCTTTTTGGTCCTTATTTTCGTAGTGTTTATTGCAGATGGTCCTCATTTTGACAGAATGTTTAAAATGGTCCTCATTTTTACCGAATGTTTAAAATGGTCCTCATTTTCGCAATTCGTGTTTTATTTGGTCATTTTCTGTCACGCCATTTAAATCATTAACGGAACATTGTACATGTGACACGGTTTGTATTAGGGTGTGTTACGTGTACCCTAATACAAATCGTGTCACCTGTACAATGCTCCGTTAATAATTTAAACGGCGTTACAGAAAAGGACCAAATAAAACACGAATTGCGAAAATGAGGACCATTTTAAACATTCTGTCAAAATGAGAATCATCCGCAACAAACACTACGAAAATGAGGAGCAAAAAAGTATTTAAGCCTAATAATAATAATAATGTAAGGATATTGCGTATTATAGATCTCGTAAAATGTAAATACAAAACAATTGAAGTTGAGCTTAAAATTTGTCAACAGAAACACATAAAATATATAATCATTGGTAAAATAAAATGTAAACATAATAACAACAATAATAATTTAATAATGATAATAATGTAGACATAATAATAATAATAATAATAATACAAAGTAATATTAATATTAATAATAATAGTGATAATAGTAGTAGAATAATATCAATACTAATAACAATAATAAATATTCATTAATACTAATCATATTAATACTAATAATAGTACTATATTATTAGTTACGTGTAGAAAAAAAAATATTGTTGTATGATTAAAATTTATAATTAAAGTTTTGAGTTATACATTACTTATGTTACATTAAAATGAAATGCGTAATAACTCTTGTTGTTAAAGTAAAAGGTATATATTTTGTATTATGGATCCCGTACAAAGTAAACATATGATGAAGTCGAGGTTGATCTTAAAATTTGTTAATAGAAACACGTGTAAATAAAAATAAATTTAAAAAATACTTAAAAATAATTAACCATATGAAATTATAAAAAATGAATTCCATGCTAAGGACTCCTCGCCTCTTAGCAGTCGACGGGAACTAATCAATTCCATGCCCATCATGCGTCCCACCATCAAGTACATCCCAGAACCCTATTGGACTTAGTCCATCAAGCCCAACCACAAAGGTAAGTGAACTTAGTCCTTCAAGTCCATTGATCATAACAACAACCAATTTCACAACAACCAAAACGTCTGGCATCGCCTAGACACCGCTAGGCGGAATCTGGTCCCAGACCGCCCGGCGACCACTCCTCCACCGCCAGGCGCTAAGCGCCAAACAGGAGCTACGCTACTCCGTCACCGCCTGGTGGGACATTCCCTACCGCCAGGCGCCATGTATGTCAAGTGGCTACTGCCACTGTTTTAGGCACCTCTTGCCTGGCGGCTTGCCCGCGCCGACAAGTGCCATACCAGTAGCGCATTGTTACTGGTTTTTGGCATTTTCAACCGGTCTTAAGAGACCCCAAACATGCAATTCAATTTTCACACATCAATCATAGTATTGAAGACATATAATTATAACTAAAACACATCAAGTACAATTAATTCATGCCCAAATTAGATATTATCATGTCTTAACATGCCTCACTTGATTCTCTAAAGGAACAAGTCACAAAGCAACAATCTGATACCCACCATTTACCACCATACAAGTTATTCAGTTTACATTACCATACCTAAAGTACTGCAACATACACTATTATTTCCGATTCGACTATGTCATGCACCCATCCTTTTCCTTATTGATTACCTTAAACCTATTCTCATATTCAAATTACCCCTGGTCCTATATTATTATAGTGTATTATTCATATTATTCATGCCACCTCAATCTGATCAGTGTTGTACCTTTACTTGGACAACCAAACTAACACTACAGCTACCACTATGTAGGAAACACCCAATGCGCACATTTAATCCTTCATTCATTATTTAAATATCATAGATAATAAAATCCCAGCCTATCACCTGTCTAAAACACTTCTAATAAGGACCCCATTCAATGCCCCTATGATAAGAACACCAACCACATCAAACCTACTGCTTTACTATCAGGTCGCTTGGCGGCAGCCTTAGCACCGCCAGGCGGTGCGTGAAAAACTGGGTTCTGCCCAGATTCCTCTCGCATTCGGTGTGACTCACAAACTCCACAATTTCGAAGTTCACCCTCAAGATGATGTAATTTCACATGCGCCACACCCAAGGCTTAGAATACAATCCTATTATCATCAATTCCAAACAACAATACCCCACTCACAATCGTCACATATGACATTCATCCAAAATCCCAAACTGAACCCTAAGACCCAATTTTAAGTGCAATTCATACAATCTTCCACCAATGAAGAAATTACAGGTAATCACATAACATATCAATCATACAAATCAACCCCAAACATTCCAGCATCACCGAAACACCCAAAACCCGCGAGAACTGGGCAAGCCAGTTCGTATCGCTTGGCAGACAGCCCCTAGCCGCCAGGGTTCATGGAGAAAAACCCAGTATTGGAAATTTCCAGAAATGCAATCTCATGTTTCTCCTCTGTAAAAAGTCCTCATGATAATTCATTAAATCTTACGATTATAACATTTCACAACATGATTAACATATATTAAAAATAATACTATATTTAGCATACATAGGACTCGAACCCAAGTCCTCTCACACAAACAAAGTACTCTCAACCACTTGAGCTAATACTTTTCCACGTCATAACATTCCGCATTGAATGCCTTAATGGCTTCTACTACTCACATTTATTAAATAATTATTTAATTAATTATTTAAATCTCTCGGGTCTTACATCAGTTATAGTGAAGAACCGACATAGTATCTATTTTTTAAATTTAAAATAATATACACACCCACTTTTTATGCCTATTCTATGTGTAACTGACATTGAAAATATTCTTTCTTACAAAATTGTGATCGCTATATGTTAGTTTTATGTATAACTAACTAGCATAGAAAATCTTCTACTTTATTATGAAATTTAGCCACTGTGTTCGCTATTTATGTCAGTTCTAATGATAACCGACATAGAAAGTCTTATAATATTTGCAATCATGTCATAAAGAACACGGTAAAATGTAATTTTTGCACTAGTACACGTCTACTCATTTACAAAATCATAAATCCATTTGCAAAAAAAAAATCTTATGGCATTAAGTAGTAATGTGACTATATATAATAAGAGAAACTCTAAAGATAGAGACACCTCATACAACAAAGTAAACATACACTTTAAGACTTACTTATTCTTAGAACAAGGTAAAAAAGAAAATAAGATATTTGAACACTACAACAAATATCATTAAGAAACACTATGGTCAAAATTACCAAAACATGACCTCACTAGTGGAAATTTGTGATATTAGAACAGGATATAAGATCAGTTGTAACAAAATCGATTTAATTCAAAATCCGGTGACAATTTTGTAAATATTGGAAAGTATTTTAATCCCATTATAGGGGAACCAATCTAATAGGAACATATTAAATCGGCTAAAGAAAGAACCGATCTAGTATGTACATATATTATATCAGTTAAAGAAACAATTGATCTAATATGTCTTCTTCACTACAAAACGTGAAAACCCTTTTTACTTTTTGAATTTTGTCTTCTCTCTTGTGCCTCCATTGTTTCTTCTTCTCTTCCCTACGGAAAAACAAAGAAACCCGTTTTTCTTCCAAGCCACTCACCATTATTCTTGTCATGCCCTACCCTTATCGTGTTACGATTTAGCAAGCTTCTTCTTCTCTTCTTCTTTTCTATTTAAACACATGATTATTTATTTAACTTTGAATTTCATCTTTGTAGTTACATATAAGGGTTGGAAATGATGGTTGGATAACCAAATCCAAAATTTTAAACGAGTTGCGTTCTCTCTTTCGCCCAATTCCAATTCCAATTTCTCAATCTTTCTCTCTACGCTCGTCAACTTCCACAGTCTCAATTTTAATTCAATAGTTTTATGAAGGTAGGGTTTCGTTTCACAATTTCTTTCTCACTTCAGCCATTTCTCTCTCTTTAATTTGGACTTTTGTTCGGTTGTTAGAATGTTAGGGTGGATTTTTATTAGAATGTTCGATTGCTCTTTAATTAGATTTTGGAGATCTTTTGTTGAATAATTATTTGTACGTGGATGTGATTCTTGGTTTTTTACTTTAAGGTATTAAATTGGTTGTTTCATATTACATCAATCCATATTAAACTGGTTGCGGAACGAATCTAATATGCACTCTAGAACTTATCTAATATACCTATTTTGCAGTAGTGTCTAAGGTTTAAGCCAGTGACAGATCTTCAGTCAATATGTTGGGGTTGTCCAAATTTTGGTTGAATTACTTTTTTGGTCCATTTTTTTGTCTAAAAATATCAAGTTTTTCGTCTAATGTTTTTTAGTCTCAATTTGGTTTTGATTTTTTAATTGAAGCAATTTGATCTTTTTCGTGAAATTTCTTAAAGCGGAGCAAGATTTTTTCACCAAAATTAATACTAGGATTATGTCAATTAGAACATCAAAACAAACCATTATTATTCACAACTTCAATTTTGATGAAAAAATCTTGGTCCGATTCAAGAAATTTATTGAAAAAATGACAAAATTGCATCATTTTTTCCAAAATCAGGATCAAATTGAGACTAAAAATATTTGAGGACCAACTTATTATTTTTGAACGAAAATAGGAATCAAAAGAGTAATTCCAAACTTTTTATATAAACTAGTAGAAACATTGTATTTACTTTTTTTATAATAATAAAAAATAATAAAATTATAATTATTGTTATCATTATAATTATAAAATTAAATATAAAATGATTTTTTATTTTACTATAATTAATTTTCATTTATAATAATTAAGTTTAAAAATAATCAATTAAAAAATTAAATTAAATAAATAATCACTTAAAAAATAATATTAATAAAATAATTATTTTTATTTAAAAGATAAAATTGAAAATTAAATGTGAAGACTCGCCTATAAATATAAATATATAATATATATTAAAATATTAATTTTAAAAAAAATATATGAAACTATATAAATATAAAAAAATGGAGGGTCACTGCCTCCTCTGTCAACACTAAGTTTCGCCAGTGGTTTAGTCAACGATTTTTCAAACATGCTTTAGGTTTGCATGAACATAGATAGGCAATGGTTTTTAGTAGACAAAATTTTTAAAATGGGTGCTTAAAATCATAACACTCACAAGTTTTGACATGTACTTTTCTTCATAAGGTTTATACCATGTTTTTATATATGTTATTTTTGAATTTAAGTCACATTTATTAAACTTTTGTTGTAAAGCCCAATTTTCTGCCCTAAAGTTATAAGGCTGCCTTTAAGTCTGTTCTAACTATTTCATTGTGCACTTTCAGAACCCACTCCCTTGGTGCCTAGAGTCGCAGTCGTCACTCCGCTAGGGTTCAGCCTTGAAGCTCCGTTATGTTTGTTCGAGCCAGTTCGTTCCATGTAAGTTGCATCCCATCCCACACCTTCTTATTCTTAGCTCAGTTGCTTCGAGTCCTATCTAGAGTCGTACTAAGTACTTCGTGCCACTCCGTTCTTGTGTTTTCCAGTTCACTAAGCTGCCTTGGGAGCTGCTGCATTTCCTATTCGCACTAGGAACCCAACTGTTGGCCTTTTTCCAGGTAGGGAAGCTGAGGCCCTTCTCATATATTCTGTTTTTCCCATGTTGTTTGGCTGTTGTTTCAGTTTTGGGTGGTTGGTATGATGCTATGTTGGTTTGGAATTGTGGGTGTCACTGTTGCAGGAAAACAGTGGCGAGACCTGCAAATCTCGCCCAAGCGAGCCAGTCTCGCCTAGGCGAGATGAACAGGGATTCGCCCAAACCTTATTACGCGAGAGGTCGCCCAGGCGACCCGCTTATTATTTTGAACGAGCGAGCATCTCGCCCAGGCGAGAGGGGTCTCGCCTAAGCGAGATCCCGCGTTGCCCTCTTGATGTTTTCTTCGAGCCCTCGCCTAGGCGAAGGGGACTCGCCTGAGCGAGACCCTTCAGCTTGAGCGAGGGGTTGGACGAGACAATGCTATGTTTGGTTGCGTGATTACTCTCGGTTGAGTGGAATTGTTTGGGTATGATTGCTATGATGAGATACATGTACATATGTATGTATATATGCCTAATGGATTGCTATGTATGCGTGACATGATTCATGAATGGTGAATGATGGATATTGTGGGATCTTGGCATGTGAAATGAATGAGTGGATTTGGAATTAAAGTAACATGGTATTGATATGAGATGAGGCCCTAGACTCATGGGGTGGTGATGACTAGTGGTATGGATTCAAAACGTGATACGTATGAGGAATTAATTCCAAGGGTTGGTATGAAATTGTAAGCATGATTTAATCTTCTCATACTGCTATTTTATGATTGTTGGTCCGTGTCAGCGTGTAATTCCTTGGGGTCTCTAGGTGAGACCTCCGGGGTTGCGCTTCAGTGGTCGAGACGTAATTCCATGACCCCTGATAGTGGGTGTCCATGGTGGTGCCCCATCTGTATAACTAGGTAAGGATTCAAGGTAAGGTTGCATCTTGACACTCTAAGGAGTCAGTTAGTCTCACCTAGAGTGGACTGGCTCCTGTGGTGAGAGTAGTAGGAGGCCTGAAATCTTCTAAGGGCTAACCTTGTGGTGAGGGAAATTGATTTATTGTAACACTGTAACACATAGCTCAGGGGTGAGCAGCTCGGGGGTGAGCAGAGGTATCCACCAAAAGTGCAAGCATCCGCTGAATTCGACCAAGTTATATGTATCCGGATGAGTCAAGTCGAGTCGTAGTGTATTGCCTGATGAGTCATAACATGCTTGGTTGAAGTGAGTGTATGATAATGTGAAATTATATCGGACTTGATGGATGAAATCTTTTGTGCTTTAACTTACCCTACTTTTGTTGTTATGTGTTCTGCAGTGTGGTACTTTCTCTTGCGATGATCATCAACTTTAGGGAGGTGATGGTTCCGTTGCATGATCTGCATGGGCTGGATCTTGGTTTTCCTTTAGGGCTTTGTCCCATGTATCACGTTATACTTTATTTTCTCTACTAGTATGGATTTGACTTTTTAACTGTATTCTTTCGGCATCGTGGTATGCCTAGTTTGTAGGGGTTGGGTTAAGGACCCCAAGACTACTATATAGTATCATTTGTGTGTGGCGTTTCTTTAATTATGTTTATTAATTAAATGGGACGTTACATTTGTCTTATGAAAAATAACTTTTTTTAATTTTGTATAAATTACGAGACTTTAAAATACAAAATTTATTGTATGTGTTCAAATTTACACAACTATTATTGAATCTATAATGACTATAATTCAAACATATATTTTAGATTTTTTTTTCCAGAGAAAGTCAAATATCATTAGTCATTATTCTTTGATTTTCTTACAGTATTTTGATATCCAATAAGGTTCCTAACTGGATTTTCAAATTCGGTGTGTTCCTAACTCAAACGAATTTACAAATTCGGAACTTATTTAAATCTAATTTAAAAATCGGATATTTTTACAAATCGAATTTCAAAAGCAGTGCATTCTTGGTTGGCTTGTTAGTCCAATGAATTTACAAATCTACGACTTATATAAATCCAACTGCGAAATCTGGTATTTTCTCAAACCGGATTTTCAAAACTGGTCGATGAAAGATACAAAAAAAAAAAACGAGGCTTGCTAGAATAAATTAAATAAAAAAATTGTATAATAGGGAGGAAGAAGGAAGTGAGTACGTACATATGGCTGAAAAAATGAAGATGAAGCCAAAGATAAGTAAAAAGAAAAGCAGAACATCTTACGATCTCATGAAGAAGAACGTTGTTCAGAGAAGAAGAAAGCAATGGGAGAAAAACGTTGTTGGAGAGGAAATGTTGTTGTGAAAGTGACATAGGGGTGCTAGTTCAGTAAATATAAACCATTAACGCAACAAATACGTTTGATCAACAGTAATTACTGCTTACCTGCTTAATTCGGAAGGAACATTATGGTCATAAAGCTAAAATTTGGGAGTGCAGAAGAAATCTTCAAAGTGCAGGAAGAAAGCTCCAAGATGCAGATAGAACACGCTGATGATGTTGATGTTGGCCCAAAGCTGGAGACATGTAGAGAAATTGGACATGTACTTGGCCCGTGAAAGAACACGCTGAAGCTGATGAAATCATTGGGTCATGGTTGGTCTTAGCCCAAAGAGAAAACTAAGAGGAAAAAAAGCCAAAAATACAAGCCCAAATAAACTTTAGGTATAATTTATCGCAACGTACCAGTTTCGTCCCAATGTGTCTAAATGGTACCCGCTTTTAACTTTGCATCTACTTAGTACCCAAATTAGTTAATTTGCATCAATGTGGTTCATCCCGTTAAGTTTTCAAAAACGCCGTTAACAGATAAGTGATGTGACATTGCAGAACGGATACGTGTCAATGAAAATAATTGTACAGTGGCAATTTGTTGATAACATGTCATGCCCTATTAGAATTGATTGTCCCCATTCAAAAAGCCCTAATTTCCCATTCCCATCTTCATCTTCTTCTTCATTTTTTCGTCGGGAAGCTGATTTGTTGTAGGGGTAAGGTGGCGAGTGAAGTGGAAAATGTCGCATGGTTTTAGTCATTTGTGGTCGTCTTGTTCGTGTGGGTCACATAACCATAGCGTTTCTTCTGCTGGTTCTGTATCTGGGTTGTGGGTGGAATACCACATCTCCTTCACATTGGCATAATCCATCTCCTTCAGAATACCCAAAACACCATTAAATTAAACCACGCACAACATTCAACCACTAACCCTAAACCCCACCATCCCAACAACAAATAATGCAATCAAATCAACGACAAAAACAAATGGTTTGTGCACCTGCAATCCCAAATAGCTGCCAATTTGATGTCAATTACACCTTCAATTTTGTCCCCAATGCATGAAATGGCCCAAATTTCGTAAATCCTAACTCCAGAAAACCCCTATTCTATTCTATTCCCAATTCGTGCCTTTTTTTCTTTTCAATTTCCTCTTAGGCTGCACTGTTCCACATTACACACTACTCTCGTGCCACATCATAACATTTTTTCTCATTTAACTGGTCAACTCAGTCAAACGTTATCTTATTTAACGGAGTTAACGAAAGGGACCACATTGATGCAAATTAACTAATTTGGGTACTAAGTAGATGCAAAGTTAAAAGCGGTTACCATTTAGACACATTGGGACGAAACTGGGTACGTTGCGACTAATTATACCTAAACTTTATAATGAAAAGTAAAAAGACTAATCCTATACAAATATTCTACCTTTATTTATATATTTACATGCAAGAAATGAAAATGAGCCTAGTCATTGTTCCATGTTGTAGACCCTTAGGGTTATTTCCATCAGGTTATGGGTGTTGGTTGTAAGTAGAGCTAATCTTTTGTAGCATCACTAAGGGAAAAAGGAAAGGGTTTCATCTTCACTATTGAATTATGAGATATTGCGGCTAGATTCCCCTTGATTTTTTCTTTGTTGCTGCAGTGTATATCGCCTTTTATATATTCTTGCAATTTTAGTTTTTTTAATTAATTTTTACTCTAGATATAACCTTTTGAAGTGTCGACCAAGTGCAAGATCACAAAAACTTATATAGGTGCATTGTAAGGTAATTAATTTCAGTAAATACACCTTTATTTATTTTGCAAATACTATCTAATGCAACGGGTGATCACCATTGTACGAGCTAATATGGAAAAATATTGAGACTAGGTAATTGTGTTTTAGTAATTCATTAGTAAAGAAATTATTTCAAGTTCATAGACTAATTTCGAGTTATTGTATCTTGTAGTATTGCATGGATACAATTGTTTGACTTTGAAGACATAAGTACATCAGATCAAGATAAATGTTACGACGTATTAAGCGGATCACATAATGCAATAGTTTTTCAACAAGTTTCTTTAATTTGAATTTTTCTATTAATTATTTGTTAATGTTATATTTGAAGTTTACACTACTACGAGGACAACTGAAAACATTTATACTTTTCGAGATAAATTAGGCAAAATAGTTTACATCTAAAATAAAACATATTTCTGTAACAAAAGTATAATTTATATGCCTCTTGCAAATTGTTTCTCTCTAGAACCTTCCATTTCTTCCTACATCAATTATCATTACATGGAATGAACAAAATACAAAAGTATCTAAAGAAAGGGAAAATTAAGCAATTAAATTAATTAATTATGCTTTGGCTGCAGCCTCTAGAACTGAGAATTGATTTTCATGTGCCTCTGGAGAAGCTGAGCCCCTGAAGAGCAAAATGGCTAAGTTACCTAAACAGAAATAGATGAAACAGCCACAACAGTGGGTCACAAATGAACCAAAATCAGTGCCTACAATACACTGCCAACCAAGTCCATGCATCCTGTCAAATTCCTGCACCAACAACTCAAACAAAATTACCAAAGTTGATTCAATTAAGAAACTCATTTCTGCTACCAATTTCTTCAAATAAAACAAATAGAATTTTACTGGAATGCACTCTAATCATGTGATTCATTTCGATTACAAGATCATTTTGAGAGGATTTAAGCAGTTCATGTGAAGTGTTATTGTTTTTTCATGATAAAAAGCAGTACTTGTTTGAGAGATTGTTTTTTGAATTTACCTTCTTTATAAATCTGGCAATCTCAATGGCTTCAGTGACATCAAAGACATCAAGAGCTTTGGAAGCTAAATCCATGGCATCTTGCTGCATGGTCTGAAGCATGTCAGTCTCACCAATCACAGCCTTGCCTTCAAGCATGATGAACCAATGCAAAAATTTCCTCACCAAACAAAAAAGTTGGAAATGATGGAGCTTAAAATGAAGCAAAGATATAAAGCAAAAGTAGTTTCTTGTAAAAGGGTTGTAAAGTGCAGACCAAAGGGTAATGAATGGAAGTGTTATATAGAATCAGATTAAAAGGGGTAGTGCTAATTGGTCCACGTATGGATTGCCTTTGTGGTCACCAAAAATGCTTATATATATATATATTAAGCCATTTTTTACTATATGATAAACATGGTCCAAGTTTGGCAACTCTTGTTAACTTCATCTGCATAAGGATTAAGCTTGTCTCTACTATCCTTGGCACATCATGGACCACTCCTGATAAAACATGTTATCTCTCATCTTTTAACTTAACAATCTTATCTTACACCCCTTTTAAATTTTGGATTATAAAATCTTCATATTAGGTTAACTTGATCTTAATAAAGAAACTCTTGTGAAAATTTTGGATTAATGCATTCAAAATTAGAGTTTTACTTTCTGAACTAATATTTCCTTAATGGAAGAGGGGTAAGTAGGTAAGTTTTTGTTTTTTTTTTTTAAATTGTAGAATTTTTAAGAGATTTATATTATTCTAGTTATTTTTTTGTTCAAATTAATTAATTATAGCTTTACTTTGTATCCAACTTTTAATTAATATTGTGAAGAAAAAATTAAAATAGTAAACCTTCATAGCTATTAGGATAAAAATAGTTTATTATACTTTTAATTTTTAATACATAAACCTTAAAAATCAGTTAAAAACGAAAGAATTGTTATTAAATTGCAGGAAGAAAAGACTAAAACAGCAACATTTGCAGCGCTAGAGGTAAATCACATGGTAGAAAAACATTTATTACAACCATTCAAGTTTTTCTAGTTATTCTTTATCATAATTAGAATTTTATTTTATAATGTCATAATATAATAAAATTGATTTAAAATATAAATTATTAAGGTGAGATTCTGGTTTTGTAAGAAAACATCACCTAAACAGATTGAGATTATTTGTAGGTTTTGTCTAAAGAGGACGAGTTATTATCGTTTTTTGAGCCTAGATACTGCTGTACACGTGTTGAGTTCTTTGTGGCATTGTCGGTTGATTTGGCACGTGTGATTAGGAAGATGGTGTTGTAGTAATTATCATGGTTAGTTTGATTTTGAACATTTTGTCTTTTGCATATGGAGGGGAATGTCAATTTTTCAGAATCGTAGAGTCAAAAAATCTTTGTTCATCTTTTAGAAAAGATTTTCACTTTCAATGATTCACAAAGACGTTAAGGTGAATAAAGTTATCAAAGTTCAATTTATAACAAAGATTGTTCTTGTAGATTATTCATTGAATAGTGGAAACTTGGGACACTTGTTTACCAAAGACTTTTGGCATGAGGTTCTTACAAATCGAAGAGAAACAAACAAAGTGAGAAACTGAGACAACAATCACCACAAAATTGTTCATGGCCAGAGATAATCTGATGAATAAAATAATGGTAGGTAGTGTGAGCCATAGCCATGTAAATTGGCATATTCATCTTGAAGTCACGAATATTCATTCTTGTTTCAGTATCTAAAGAAAATAGGATTTTTAAACAGCAGTTTTATAAAGGATAATCTTCGTTTCCAATAGTTAGATCTTCAATTGGAAAGGTCGAGACCAAGAAAAGAAAAAGAAATTCGTTTTAATGACTCTATTTTGACTTTTTCAATTTTTTTTCTTATTTGTGAACACTATTATGTTAGATAATTGTATATATTGTTTATTTATTAGAAATTATCTTGTAGTGTTTATTAAATATAATATATCTGCTTTTTCTTTTTCTTTTTTTAATTTCAATGACTTATAATTTCCATCTAAAAGGTTTTTCCGTTAAAAAATATTCGTGTTTTCTGTAATTATTAATTTAAAAAATATATTTTTTCCTATTATAAAATAATTAACTTTTTAGAGTGGTGTATAAGACTTTATATATCGTTTATTATCAAAACAAAATGCTAATAGAGATGAATATCACAAAAATAATAAATTAGAAAAGGTGAATAAAGGTAATTATTTATTTCGAGCTAGATCTACCGATATAGATGTCAATTAGTATATTAAAATCATGTCAACGTTACTTTTAAATTTGTTTTATTACTCTAACGTGTAGATGGGAAAGGCATTATTTTTAAGAAGACAATGTTATGAAGATAAAAAAGAAGACTATTTTTCAAACTTTAATGATATGTTTGGTATAATATATTATAACAAAGTCACTACTAGAATGCCTTCATTCAGCAAAAAGAAAGTAATATAGGCCAAAAATCGAAAGTAAATAGTATCGATTCATTGTACTCACCATTTATATATAGAATTTAATAATTTAAAAAATTAAAAGTTTCAGGACGATCTCACTCTCTCTGGATTTTTTAAAAGTTAATTCTTTAGCGAAACTTAGCCCTTTCTTTGTATCTTTTTTAAAACTAGTATTAACTTTGTGGGGGTATAACACTTTTTATCTATTTTATTTTTAAAATAATTTTCTGATATAAAAATTAATTATCTTACCAAGAATTTTACCTCTCTTTATATTACTTTTTGAATTAGTTTTAACTTAGCAAGGTCTAACCATCTCCATATATAATTCTTTAAAATGATGCTTCACATTAGCGAGCTTTTTGTAGTTTTTTTTTTTTTATAATTTCAAACATGTACTTAGTATAAAATATAACAATTTAAAAAAAATAAAAATTTCACCCATTAGCAAACGGTCTAATCCTCTCTCTATAAAATTTTTTAAAATTAATTTTAGTGTAGCGATGACGTACCCATCTCTTTGTATTATTTTTAAAATTAGTTTTAACTTGTCTAACTCGTTTATTTATTATTTCTTAAAATGATTTTCTACTTTAGAAATTAATTTTATCTCAACCAAGGTCTAACTCTTTACATTATTTTTAAAATTAGCTTAGGGATAGCCTTCTCTAACTATTATTTTTTACAAATATTTTAATTCACACTCATAATTGGCATTATCATGTTTTTATTTTATTTATATCTTATTGTTATTTTATTTTTGGATATTATTTAATATTTTAGGTTTTATTCAATAAAAGTGGAAAAGATAAATGTGTAGATTATATTTTGCAAATAAGTGAAAATCTTAGAGATTTGGGAATATTATCAACAAAATGAGTGGAATATTGAATAATCAAAGATTATCAACACTACTAGATATCCACAAAGTTGGTTACTCAAATCACAAGTCAGAATAATTGAAGAATATTCAAAGATATGAAATCTCCAAAGATTAATATATATCAAGGATTATCTATTAAAATTTATCCAAGTACAAAATCCAATCCAAATTTTAGGTCCAGTCTAGTTATGAAAATCTATAAATTGAGGGTCTGACATAGGTCAAAAACACACAATTGGAGAGAAAGAAACTTGAAATCTCTACGCTCGAAGGTAGAAGGGCATTCTGAATGATGGAAGCATTGAATTTCATCATCAGACTAGTATTCAGTATGCATAGGAGTAGCTAACTCCCTCATTTTGGGTGTAATATATTTTTTGTGAATTCTTCATTCAATATAATTATTTTCCATAATCTCATGTTTTATTCTTGTTTTAACCACATACACTACTAGAAATACGTTAAATAGTGACCAAAATCAGTCACTGAAAATTTCAGTTACTATCAGTAACTAAAATAGTAACCAGATTTTTAGTCAAGAAAAATCAGTCATTAAATCGGTTACTATATTATTTAATTATTTTATTTTTTATTTTTACTTTTATTTCCTTCGAAAATTTTCTCCCTCCACCCAGAATTTTACTAAAAGTAAATGTTTACACCAAATGAATCCCTACCTACCATCTCATCACCTTTCCTCATTGCTTGTGACCTAGGCACACCATCCTCACAATTTGTCACGACGGTCTCCTCATCTTCCTTCGTTATTAAACTCATCATTGTGACTCGTTTCTCATAATGACTTGCCCCTCACTATGATTTGTCCCTCACCGTGACTCTTCCCTCTCCATTACTCGCCCCTCCCCGTGTCATTATACTCACTTTATCACTTTATCGTGGTGGTAATCATTCTCACAATCATCTCATCCTTTCTATTTTATTTGTTTTGTTATTTTAGGAGTTTTGAATCATTGATTTTATTTTTCAATGGATTACTAAGAAGTTTGAATCAAGGAAGGTTTAGGTTTTCTTTTCCAGATAAATTTGGGGGTTTCTTCAGGGAGAGACCTGAGCATTTCTTCCCAAAAAAGGTGTTAGAAAACTTTGAATAATTGCACAAGTTTGCTTGATGTTTAATATTGGATTAAATTTTTAATACATGAATGAATTGGTAACTTATCGTCTTTAGAAGTATTAGCTTCATATGCTCTGCCACTACCTCTTTGTGCGCCTGGCTGGAAACTAAGTTTTGATGGTAAGTTGAAAAAATCATAATGATTTTGGTTTCGGTTATATCACTATTTAAGGATCCTTTGTAACTTTGTTTGAAAAACATTTTTCAGTCTTCAATATAAACCTATTTATCTTTCTCTCGCTACCTCTTCTGTTTTTAGGTGTAAGAAAACAAATCTCAATTCAAAATAAGCAACCTCTGTTATGCTTTTATTGTTTTCTATATCATCTTTTATGTCTTGTAGTTCAAATTAATTGTGTTTTTTTTTCGTTGTGGTTTGTATTTTATCATAACTCCAGTGGAATATTCCTTTTGTAGTTAACCATTTTTTGGCTTAGTATTAAAATATTATATAAAAAATTTGGTCAAAATAAATTGAATTTTTAATAGCTAATTAAGATTTATCTCTTTTACAAGTATATATGGACACGCATTTACAATTACCCAAACAAAGAAGACTTTTTTTTTGGATTCCTTTTATGCTAACCCTCACTTTAGTGGGTTTAATTTCAACATATGTTCAGTTATCCCAGTAAAACTTTCTCAATAATGCTTTTAGTTGTGGCTCTCTTATAAAGGTATGTTGTGTTTATCTTGGGCCCATGATTATACCTCGTTTGTTTGTGAGTGCTAACTCATCACGTGTTTTCTTGCAGTTGGTAACTTAAGGCATCGTATTTTGGAGGCCTGTATAGCGTGGCATCTGCTTGATAACCTCATCTTATTTGTGGTCTTGTTATATGATTGCACCTTTCAATCAACTACTTCATAGTTTTCCTAACCATTTACCTAGCTAGTCATCATTAATGAAGAGATCACCACTAACTCCTCAATTGGTTAATGTCTTAGTTGCAACTCCTGCTTCTAGGTATGCTGCTACCTCATATCATTTTTGTAATCATACATTACACTGCATATAATATTAAAGAGTTGTTAAGGAGTACTTGTTCTTAATTCAACTTGGACAGATAGTAGCAAGTCTATTTACTCTCTTCCAGTGTATCTTGGATAACGGACCTTATTTCATCTAGTAAAGAAAATAGAAAATTAATTATTTGAATCAACTTTGGATTCTGTTACGGTGCTTGTTAACTATCTTTTCCCTCAAATTATGGAGTTATAGCAGTCCCGAATTTCTAGTTCCAATTGCAAAATTTGGCTACTAAATTGTGAAATTCACTTCGGAAGATAAAGTTCAGAGGGATAATTATTGCTTGTAAAACTTTGGAATTTTACAATAGTATTAATGACTTTTTTAAATTGATGATTATTGCTTTATCCTTTAATTTGTAAAAGCTCAACTTTGGAAGAGTTGAATTCATGATGTGTTGTAATTTACATTGTATGGTAACATCGTTAACGTGTTCCTTTTAGTTTTCTCTACTATGCTTGAGATGTAGGGTCCCGATTGATCAATTACTCCATAATCCAGAGATTGAAAGAACAACTCTGAGAAACAACAATATCAAGATAAGACTATTCAAGGAAGCATAAGAAATTTCTTCTACAATTGCAAAAAGTACAACAAATTTCTTTGATCACACACGTATCCAACCATCATATCACGATGAAGAGGTGGATATGGTAGAACAAGTGAAAGACAACAAACTTTGGAAGACTATGCCACATTCAACATCCCCACTTAATTTTAACAGCATTGTCAAGCAAAACCATAGTTGCACAAAATATAGATATGAAGCCCGCCTTATACATTGATGTAGAGTAATTAATTTCATGGGTTATCACATGAAAACCCATATAATCACTTGGCCATGTAATAACACTATCGTGAAGCAATCAAATTAACACTACTTAACTATGACAATTTCAGTATTACCAAGTTAGTAGTGAACAAACTAGATGGGGTAGTAAAAAAAATTGTGATTTCTTTTTGAGAAAATTGTGAAAGTATTAACTTTCTAGTGAAACTTTTAAACAATATGTCTCATAAGAAATCCAGCAAAAATATTTCCCTACTTTCAATAAAACATATTTGCATGCATTTTAGGATTTAATTCAGTAACTAGGACGGTCATAATTTTGGAAAAATAAAAGTCATGTGCAATGAGTGAATTGTTTCTACGATTTACTAATTGGTTGATTTGAGAATTTCTGGAGTAAATCTTTTGTGAAAGAGTTTTGACCTTGTGAGTTATGAGCTTTATTGTAAAGGATGGACTATCATGTGCCATTCCTATTTTTCTTGAGTGACTTGCTCATGTTTTGTTTACACTCAAATGTTTAGCTTGATTCTTTTGTTTTGCATCTTAGGTGAATATGCGTGATTTGATATGACCGAGACATTTCTTATTCTTAGCTACTTGGCCAAATAAAATATGGAATAAAATACCTTAGAAGAAAGTTTTGAAATTGCTTAAGGACAAGTGTGGGAAAGAAGAATATGAAAAGTGGAATGGAAAGAAAGTGAGATGTGATGGTAGCTGCAAAAACTAGAGAGTTGTTAATGGTCTTTCTTCTGTTCCCTTGGATCTCTTTATATAGACATTGATTGGACTTGAACTTTTTCTTTTCTGTTGCTATAATCTTTTATCTTTTGATATAATATCTTTCAAATAATTAACAAATTTTATCAACTTCTAAAAATATTTGGAAGATTTTCTATGTTGACAATTTGAGATATACTAAAGATAATTAATGAAAAATATTTAATCAATTATTCAGCAACTTAATTTCTTTCCAATTTCAAATTTTGTCCCTCTTGTTTAACCATAATTTGAATAATTTTGATGCATTGAGTATGCAATTAGATGCTGCCATGTGGCAGATCTTTTTCTCTCCCAAAAATTAAGGTTAGGTTGTAGTATGTTAAGGGTTTCCATGTTTACGTTTGGTGTAGATGATTGTGGTGGTTTGCATAGTGGCTTAAAGGTGCAAGTGTGATTCAATTTGGTTTCGTGAGGGTTTTGTGTGCGTTTGCAATGGTTAATGCATGGAAATGATGGCACTTCAAGCGCGGTGGTGGTATGATGCAATTCACGTCTCTGTTGGGAGCATTTTGAGTGCGATTTCGATGATATAGTGGTGGTTGATGCACATTGTGTCTTCATCGTAGTGGAACTCTGATGCAGGTTCATGAAGGTTGGTTTGATTTATAGTGGAGAACGACGTCGAATCCACTAGTGCGCGAGGGCTTCAATGGCTTCAATAGAGGCGCTACTGTTGCAGTGAAAAAGATGGTGAAATTTGCATTTGTCGCCAGCATTGTTGCATGTTCGTGGTGAAGATGGTGATTCCATGGTGGTTGGAGACGTTTTCTATTTGATGTGGTTGCAGCGTTTCTGGGCAATGCGATGGTGTGCTGTTGACTCAGACATGAATGGTTTAGTGGCTGTCGGCGAGGTTGCGGTGGTGTAAATCTATAGGTGCAGGTAGGGTGAAGATGGAGGATAGGGTTTCATGTGTGAGATGATGACATGGCAATGTATGATTGGCCAATTTAGTGAATGGAGGATCATGACACATGTCAAAATGTGGTTGGACAAGTTTGAAAGTTGGGGATTGTCACATGGCATGATATGGTTAAGTTGATTTAGTGAGTGGAAGGAGGGATGCAACTTAGTAGAAAATAGGTGCAAAACAAGTTTTTGGGTGGTCTACTTGAAAAAGGAGTGTGTAAAATAAAAAATGAGGGTGCATTTAGCTCTTAAGTTATTTCTTTCCAGAATTTACTAATCTTGGGCTTAACTTATAACTCGAAACATTTCAAATCCACACTTTTAATGACCTAAATTAAAATTCAAATGCATCAACAAACTTCAGAATATTCAATAATATTTTATGAAACTAAAATCACTTTTTACGCAATTTTATCTTACAAACTCAATAAATCCAATAATCACAAATCATGATTAAATCAATCCTTAAGCACAAAAATTCTTTTAAATATTAAATGAGGGCAAAAATATTAACTCATCACCACGTTCTTGGAAATCTGCAACACGGTGAAAATCAACCAGGTACATGACAATGTTATTCGCTTGAGTTTGTTTACTTTTTCCTTAGCAGGGAATGCAAAGGTATGGCTACAATCTTTCCCTAAGAATAACCTGGACGAGTGGGATGATCAAGTACAAAAATTTCTTCAAAATTTTTTCCCTCAATCTAAGGTTAATTATAATCAGGGAAGGCAAGAGATTTTAGCGTTCCAACAAGACTATGAAGAAACCTTGAGCCAAACATGAGAATGATTCAAAGGGGATGAATCATTCTAAGGGGACTTAGAGCTCAAACCAAGTTGATGTTGAACGCCTCAACTACAAGCATGATCAAATCCAAGACACCTACATAAGCCAAAGCATTGATAGAGAACATGACTTCGAACGATTATGAAGTGCAGGATTAATGCACTCAACTTCAGAAGAAAGGAATGTTAGAACTACAAATTCACATTGCATTTTTAGCTCAAAATAAGCTAATGACAGAACAAATGAAGGTGCCCAATAAGAAGCTATCATCATTGCCATAGGAGATCTATAACGTATCCCAACTACAACACCAACCACAAGTGCAAAGTTGTGTGTTGTGTGAAGGAAATCATACTAATAGGCAAGTGTCGTGCAAAGTAATCTGCAGGAGGTTATTAACTGCATAGAAAATCAATGCCGCTAAGGAAACTATGACAATTTCAATCAAGGATGGAAGTCCCATCCAAGCATGGGATGAGCTGGACCATTCAGTAGGCAACAACAACAAAAACCCTCCTCGGACGAGAGACAAAGGAAATTGGAGGAGACCCTTCAACCATTCATTCCAGTGTTTGTTTCAAATCACAAGAGCATGAAAGCCTCGATTCATAATTTGGAAACACAACTAGGTCAATTGGCGAAGAAAGTGGAAGAAAAATTTGAATACAACCAAAACAAAGGTAAACCCAAAAGAGCATTGTAATGCTATTCTAACGCGATGTGGGAATGTGTACGAAGAAAGAGAGAGGAAGAGAAGGACATTGGAAAGAAGGTGAAGATAAAAAGAAAAAATAGAAAATAAAAAAGAGGAGGATAAATTTGAGAGAAGAAAAGAATAAAATGTGGAGAAAATCCTTTGATATCCTCTTTTACCAACAAAGAAAGATAAGGAGAAGTAGTTCACTCAATTCATGGAGATCTTCAAACAATTGGAAATCAAAATTCCTTTTTCTGAAGCAATACAACAAATGTCTGCAAATGAAAAATTCTTGAAAATTTGTTGATGAAGTAGAGAAAGTATATAGAAGAAGACACCATGAAGGTTCAAACAAACTGCAATGCTACCATTCAAAAGGCTCTCCCTTCAAAGTTTAAAGATCTTGGTAGCTTTACTATTCCTTGCACAATTTGAAATTTAGTTATTGGGAAGACATTGATTGATTTGGGAGCTAGCATTAATTTGATGTCCTTACCTATGCTTGAGAAAATTAAGGGTCTTGAAGTCAAATCAATGAGGATGACTTTACAACGCGCAGATCAATCGATCAAATGCCCCTATGGAGTCACAGAGGGTGTGCTGGTGAAGGTGCACAAGTTTTCTAGTGGATTTTGTCGTACTCGATATGAAGGAAGATGTTGAGGTTCCTTTCATCCCTGGAAGACCATTTATGAAAACCACAAAAGTTATAATAGATGTTGATGGTGGCAAGCTCCAACTCAAAGACCAAGAGGAGGAAGTAAATTTTAGTATGTTAGAAGGAATATACAACTTAGAAGCAAAGGATTTTAGTGCTGTTAAGGAAGTCTTGTTTGAGACAAGTAAGTTGGGATAAGTTTCCAGGTTATTGAAAAATTGTTCTAGTTGCTTTGCTCCACAACAACAAGAAAGAAAAAAGGATGTTATAATTAATCACTACCCTTTGTTGGAAGGGAATGAATTCAGACTAGGCCAACCAATTACGTTAGGGAAATTTAAGTAGAAATTCTTTTCCACTAAAATGAAGAAAAATCAGTTGAGTCTATGGGTTATTAAAGATATCAAAGCTGATGGGAGAATAGAGATTGAAAAGCCTTATTATGGAACAACAAAATTTGTGATCAGTAAAAAGCTACAACCATTCAAGTGTGAAAAGAAGAATCACACAAGAAGAACTAATCATGAACCTGTGCTTATCAAAGGTCGAGCTATTAGACATTAAACTAGCACTTACTGGGAGGCAACCCAACATTTAAATTTTGCATTTTTATTTCATAAAAAATACAAGAATAGGACCTATTCATTAGGCGAACACATTTTCCTAGCGAACACTTAGCCCTTGTTTTATCATTCGCCCAACGAAGAAGCTTGGCCTAGCAAATCAAGGACTTTCGCAAATCCATTCATCTAGCAAAGGAGCTCGCCCAACGAACAATTGCTCTCTATATTTTTGCTTGTTCAGCAAATTCACTCGCCTAACGAGCATACCAAATTCGCCCAACGACAGATACGTGGCAAATATTTTCAGAATTTGAGGTAGTTGGCAATTAGGTCATCTATACTCGTCCAACAAAGAACATGGAGTTTTCTTGATTTGCATTGTTGCTTTTAGTCATTTTAATTATTGTCTTTTGTTCCTGCATTGTATTTATGGTTTCTTGTGTATGCATTATCTTAAACTTCATCTTAAGCTAACAATGTTCTCCATTGAATATAAGCAGGGAAGAGAAAATGTAGCAGTGAATGCTTTGTCTAGGATTGAACAAGTTAAGTGCAAGGCCTTGTATACACACCAGATGCAAGCAAAATTGTTAAATAGGATTTATCAATCCTGTGTTAATGATGTGAATGTACAACAGGTGATTCAAGATGTCCAAACTGTAAGATTTGTGAAATTTAATTAATTAAATAATAAATACGGGTAGTAGGAGCCTTTATGACATTAGTTATTAATTGAGGTGACGTGGAAAAGTACTAACTCAAGTGATTGAGAGTACTTGATTGTGTGAGAGAACTTGAGTTTGAGTCACTACAAAAAATCATGTAAATTGTGATGATTTTATTATGGCGGTTGTTAAAAACCACCACATTTTACAATATAATACGACGATTTTTGAACTGTAACAATTTATATGTAAAATGTGGCAGTTTTAACCGCCACTTTTTAAACCGCCATATTTTACATGTAAAATACAACGGTTTTAACCGACATATTTTAATAAATCTAAATACTAAAATTTTCCTCGCGTTCAAATTCCCTCTAAGTTTGAAAATTTTCCCTTTTCTTTCGGGATTTTTTCCCTTATTCTCACGATCCTTTATCTTGATTTCTCCTTCCCAATCTTATCTGTCGCTTCTCATTTATTTCAACCTTTCAACTTCTCCTCCCAACATTTTGAATTCTCTTCCCTGACATTTCAAGCGCCCTAATGTTTAAAGTGCCTCAACATTTCAAGTTCTCGAACGTTTCAAGCTCGAATATTCGGTCACTTCACTCTCGCTTCACTTTTTGCACCCATTTGTCCAGTGATTGGTAAGTTTAAGAAAATGATGAAGGATTATCTTGTTCCCTTTTAGAGTTATGAATATGGTGAAGTTGTTTAAGAAAGCTTTTTGAAAATTCCCACTGGACATTAAGATAGCATGTTATCTAGATGTGAAGGTTCATTTCTCAAGCTTATGAAAGGAAGAAGAGAGTTGGATTCAAGCTTAAACACACACGGCAATAACAACACTAAAGAGCAAAATGAAAGAAGAAACAATAAAAATGGAAAGCATAGA
>Ga0214543_1003246_pt1 | contig 31718 bp, 24 predicted proteins | sample CNSS2metaG_FD_160094 | JGI IMG/M metagenome (GOLD analysis project Ga0214543, IMG submission 160094) | Root nodule microbial communities from cowpea collected in UCLA plant growth center, Los Angeles, California, USA - CNSS2 | ecosystem: Host-associated > Plants > Roots > Nodule | place: USA... | reverse complement strand
TTTGATTTTATTGTAGAGAAAAAAACCACACCATAAAATAATCTCTAGGTATAATGGTAATTGACTTCCAATGGTACCTACATTCAATGAGAAACAAACCTATCAATGAATGGAAGTATATATATATATATATATATATATATGTCTTTGTGAGTCATTTATTCTTAGTTTTAAGTATTGTTGGGTTTCAATTTCATGTTGTCAAATTTTAGAATGAATTAAAGCTCAACAAATTTATATACTTTTGATTTCCCTTGCTCCGCACTCAACTTGTCAATGCACCTAACACAATGGAATTATTGGTTAAATGTAATTATTATAATTTAAGGAAACATAAATGAAAATATGACTTACATGACTCAAAATTGTGGAACTATTTAACATGGAAGTTACTATAGTAATCCTTAATACATGGAGTAGAAAAAATATATAGGGAAACAATAGAAGCGTCAACTCCAAAAACTTTGATGTCCCACTGTACCTACAAAGGCTTTCTCTCAACCTTGGTTATACGATCAAAAGTTAAGCTATGCAATAATCCTCAACTTTTAGCATCTCATTGTAAGACTCAATTATTTCTGCCCTAATGTTTAAGGGTTGACCTTAAATTAGTTGGGCCTAGGACAGACCCATAGGAAGTCCAAGCCCCTAAACCATCCTAACACTCTCACTTTTAGAAAAAAACATCAATTCTCCCCTTATTCTTCATAGAAGCTCTACTAAGGTTTGATCCTTAGCCTCCGTCAAGTTTGCTCAATCTCATTCGACTCCACGTAAGTTGCTCCTTAGCTCATACTAATTTCCCTCTAGCTTCATTTTTATGTTTCCTCTGAGGCTCATTGTAATGACCTCATTCCGTTCCATTCTGCTATTTTTTCCAACTCGCTAAGTTGTTCCCGGAGCTGTGGTGTTCACTGTTTGGTTATACAGGTCTTTTGGCTAGCTCTTTCCAAGTAAGGGAAGCTAGGGTTTTGCTTGTCCTTCGATTTCATGTTTGCTTTGGTATGGTTTTATGTTATGATGGCTTATTTGATGTTGTGAGTGCTTGAAAAATGCTAAAACTTTGTTTGGTTGTGAAAACTTGGTTGTACACGCAAGAACAGTGGAGAACTCTGATATTTTCGCTCAGGTGGGCCAGTTTCGCTCAAGCGAGAGTACTAGAGGCTTTTCCCTAGAGCTTACGCGAGCTGCCACTCCAATGATGAGCTCTTATTTTGAGCGAGATCCATCTCGCTCGGGCGATGAGGTCTCTCCTAAGCGAGAGAACGTGAAAGCTCCATGTTCCTCTTTTCGAGCTCTCGCCTAGGCGAAAGGAGCTCGCCGGAGCGAGACTTTTTTGCTTAAGCGAGGAGTTGTGCGAGAAAGCGTTCTTGTTTTATTACTTTTCTGTTCTTGGATGAATGTCACATGTTTAGTTGGATTATTATGTTAAAGCATGTTTTGAGTGATGTTGCATGTATGGAATGGTTCATGGGCTGAATATGATGAGTTTGGTATGATTTTGGTATGGAATATGAATGAAGGTTGGTTATAAATGTTGGCATGAGATTGGTATGCATGACAAGTACATACTTGGTTGGTGAAACATGATTTATATGTGGTTAGGGTGTAATTTCATGATAGTTTTGTGGTGGTGCCTCATTGGTTAGGGCATAATTCCATGAATCCCTAGGTGAGATCCCATGGTGGTGCCTCTTTTGGTCAGGACGTAATTCCATGACCCCTGCTAGTGGGAGTTCATGGTGGTGCCTCATTTATATAATTTAGTAAGGATTCAAGGTAAGGATTGCATCCTGGCACTCTAAAGAGTCAGTTAGTCTCACATAGAGCGTACTGACTCAAATGGTGAGAGTAGTAGGAGGCCTAGAACACTTTAAGGGCTAACCTTGTGCATGGGGGATGAAACACTCTAACAATTAGCTCGGTAGAGCGGCTCGGTAGAGAAGTAAAGGCCACCACAAGTGCAAGAATCCACTGAATCCGACTAATTATATGTATCCGGATGAGTCGTGTCTGAGTCTTAGTGTATTGTGTAAAAGTCATAACATGAATGGTTGACACATGCATTTTGGATTATGAAAGTGTATGTAATTGTATGATAAATCATTTTTTACTCTAGCTTACCCTTTGCTTGTTTGAAAGTGTATGTAATTGTATGACAAGTCACTTGGAAGATTAAGACTAGGGATGGAAAAATGGGTCAACCTAGCCCGTTTCAGCCCGATCCAACTTTGGCCCATGAAAAATGGGTTGACCCAGGCTAGCTCGCCAAAGGAAAACAGGTTAAGATATGTAACCCGACCCGCATGGGGGAGGGTTGCCAGGCTGGCGGAGTAGCCTGCCAACTTTGCTTCTTCTTTTTTCTGATTTCGTTTGGAGAGCATTGTAAACATCTTTATCCCCTCTATCATTGCAATTAACCACAACCTTGGCTCAATTTGGAAGGATATGGCATAGTTTCTCCAAATATGCAAGAGCATGAGATGTCTCCAAAGCTAGAATAATACCAAGAAAGGCTGCAAAATACAAAAGACCCCAACATAAACATAAAAACAAGATAATAACACAAACAACAACATTGTTGGCAACACAAACAACAACATAGTTGGCAACACAAATAGTTCCAGAAATTAGGGCAATTCCTTCAACAGATCCAGAAATGGAAAAATTAGGCACTAGCAAGCAATCAACAAGAAAAAAAAAATGTTCAACAACAATCTGGCAGCAACTATCATGACTTCCATAAATCATGGCAATTTCTTAGCTAGAAATTAGGAAACAACAATTATGGCAAGGCTAATCAATTATAACAACACCTTCAACACCAATTGGGGCAAATTGAAAGTAGGGTAAGTGAATTCGAAAATTAGGTTAAGGGAAATTACAAATCAAGGTTGGAAATAAAAAATTAGAGTTGGAAGTCGCTAATCAAAGGCAAACCTATTTGTGGTGGTTGCCCTTCGTCAAAACTTCCAATGTCTATCATGGCAGATGCGTACTCGTGTGATGTTTGCTTCGAATCGAGTGGTCGATGGTGCTATGTTGTTTTGAATCTCGTCCTCATGATATGTGGTTGCTAGGTTCATCGAGTGTGTCGTGGTGGACATGTGGCCGGCAATGAGGAAGAAGAATGGACACGATGGACAGAGATGAGAGGCTAAAGGAAGTCATGAGTCTGTGCTTGGTGGATTGGATTCCTTCTGATTATCTTAGGTTTGGTTGCACAACTAAAGTAATCCAACATGTTGCACTACACATGCTTTTTAAAATCAAAGTGGGTTGTGGGTTGGCCCGTTTTGTCTAACGAGTTGGCCTATCGGGTTGGAAGGCTTGACGGGTCAAATGGTGTAAAACCCGTGAAAATTAATTAATTAAATAAATAGTTAATTAATAAATGCGGGTAGTGGGAGCCTTTATGGCATTAATTTCTTATATGTAGGTTGTGGAAAAGTACTAGCTTAAGTGATTGAGAATACTTTGATTGTGTGAGAGGACTTGGGTTCGAGTCTTATGTATGCCATTGTGTGTTATTTAAATTATTATTTTTAATAATATGCTTGACTATGAAGAGTGATAATGTAATCCTATAATTATAGGAATTATCACTAAACGTGAATTGGTTAAATTGTTGTGCATTGATTTGGACATAGGCATGGTTATGGGTTCAAACCTTGGTAGTTTCACATTAAAATTTATTTTTGCTAGAACTAGTTTTGGCATGAATATGAAAAGCCAGAAACCCTACCAGCCAAGGGAGGGTTGGAAAACCATCATAAGACAACCATTGAATGGCAATTAACCTTAGTTTAATGGTATTTTCGTTTTGCATCATTTAACCCACATTAAGACACCATTTAATGGCTAATTAAGGGAAAGAGAGAGAGGTTTGGTGGCTGGCATTGTTGCATAAGAAGGAGAGGACGAATTTAGAGAGTATGGGCTGAGAAGTGAGTGAAATTGGAAGCTGAATTCAACGGAGGTGCCAGGCGACCTAGTGATCAAAGAGGAACTCTAAAAAATCTTCATTTCTAAGCAAAGGTATCCAGGTTAGGGGAGTTTTACGCGTTAAATTTTTAGGTTTAAACTTGAATTGTATGATGAATATATTGTGTTTATGCATGAACCCTTCTGCATTGTTTAAATTTCGTGTTTTTGGAAATTTTTAGAAATTGCCTGGCAGGCCATGAACTCCTGCCAGGCGACGCATACCATTTTACGTGTTTTGCTGGGTTCCTATGAGGAACCGCCTAGCGGTGAAGCCCTGTACCGCCAGGCGACACAAGCCTGTAACCCAATTATGGGTTTTTCTTGATGAACTGCCTGGCGGTGATGAGCATCCGCCAAGCAACGAGAGTCGAATTGACTTAGTTTTGATGTCCTGTGCGTTTTAGGGTGATTTTGATCGGGGGAAAAGGAAGTCCTATGTAATTATTAATGATGTGATGTGTTACATTGTCAAATTATGTATGGTTGGAGGTTCAATTTGATAAAATTGCTATGAACACCTTTTTAGGGTTGAATATTTGAGGGGTTTTTATGATTTGAGGATGAATATTGTGAATTGGTATTGGAACTGTGTTGGATATAGTTAAGTTGGAATGTTTGGGTCTTGGTTACCATGCTCAATTACGAAATAGCGAAGATAGGCAAGGAAGAGTATCAGAAAATGGTAGAAGGGTGGTCGCAGGTATAAGAATTTTGGAGAATTGCCCAAAAGTGCATGCACTGTCTGGCGGCACGGGGCCTGTCGCTAGGCGCCATTGCAGAAACAACCCTTTTGCGTGGTTACGGGAAGTTCTGGTGGTTTTAGGATTTTGGAAAAGTTAGGTTCTTGCAAATCGTGGAGTTAGAGGTAATAATTGAATAAAAGCCTTGGTGATGTCTTGTGCAAGTTAGAAGTAGGAATTAATCCATTCTTCTATGAAGAGAGAGAGTTATTATAGCACAGTGGATGCAATGGGAGATTGGGTGATGTTCAGTGCAGTGGAATTGTAATAATGAGCTATTGGTTAGATGATACAAAGAACTCATGGGGATGTATTAGTGATATGAGAAGTAGGAGCTCATATGAAGATATATAATAGATTGGATGGATCCACTTAAACTCTTTAAGTCCGGGAAGAGGCTCATATCTTGAGATAAAGCTGAACCATAAGGATTAAGACAATATTAGTAGCATTCCAACTTATTGGTAAGCTGTGTCATATCAATTTTAGAGAGTAGAGAATGTAGAAGAGCTTAAGTGATAATAAGGATGACTATTAACATGATTAATTGAGAAGTACTTAACTTGGTAATTATGATGGTGGTAGAGTATTGTAGGCTCTATTATTGTGCAATCATATGACAATTGAACTGGTTGAGTGGATAGGTGCGTGAGGGTGTGAAAAAGGAAACCTGATCATAAACCAGAATTCATATTGTACCATTACTGATATGGCGCCTGACGGTAATACGCGAACCGCCAGGCGATAGCAGTGATTCAGAGGGCAGCATGCACGTGTGGTGCCTGGCGGCAGAGAGCATACTGCCAAGTAATAGATGCAGGGCAGTGAGAATGAGGCGTTTGGCACCTGATTGTACGTGTTCCCCGCCAGGCGATTTGGAAGCGGGCAGCGCCTGACGCCTCGTGAGCAGCGTCAGACAGTTTTGCTGCAGTAGAGTTGTGTCATGGTTACTGTGGGGTGCGTGATCTACAAAGCTTCTTAGATATCCTAAAGTTCGGCTTGCTGGTGTTCCTTGAGTTATGGCTCGAAATGTATCCCTTGAGTTGTGGCTCGGGACAGGGGTTAAGCACGTGCTATTCCTGGAGTTGTGGCTCGGAATAACATCTCTTGAGTTGTGGCTCGAGATGGTGGATGAACACGAAGAACTCTTAAGTTGTGGCTTGGGTTGGCAAGTGTTGCTGGTGTGAGTGTGCACGTTGTGGCGTGTACGGATGGGTCCAGATAGATTATCCTCCTCAATATTAAACTGACGAGTTTGGTAGTCTTGGGACATTACGAATGTTATTCGTATTGGGAACTCCACCAAGCGTTACGGTGTGTGATCCGTAGCATGGTTTCCCGCACGTGCTCTATCAGTTGTGGCCGATAGGTGTGGCAGCAAGACAACTTGAGATATTCATCAGAAGACGTAGAACACGGTGAACATGGTTGTGACCATGCTGTATGGTATCAAAGGATGGAATTCCTTTGGTGTGATTGTGATATATGTATCTTTTGCATATATATGTTTATTCTGTTAGCTCACCTTATCTACTTATATTTGGCAATGATCGTGTACGCGGTACACGTGATCAGATGATGTTGCAAGTGGATCTAGTGAGGCGTAGAGTCGAAGTGGGGCTAGCTTGGAAGTTTTTATTCAGAGTTTTTTTTATGTTATGTTTTGAAATGATTTGTAATCCGTTATATTATCATGCTTAGATATTGTATTTAAGTTTTATAAAGTTTTGATTCAGTGATTTTATGATTGAATAAAGTTTTAAAATTTCTCGCGTTTTTGGAAAATCACATATTAATAAATGAGGTTGATTATTAATTCTTTATTTTATTATTTTAATTCTGTAATATTTGGTCAGGATGTTACAGATGGTACGTGTTGGTAGGTTGGATTTTTTGTCCCGACCAATTTTTTTTGGGCGGTTGGCGGGTTGGCGGGCTGGCCCATTAGGTCCAACCCTTTTTGCCATCCCTAGTCAAGACCTCTAGGAAAATCCAATCTTTTATCCAAACACTCTGTACAAGATAATGTAAAACAAAATTCCCAAATCAAATGGATAAGCCAAGTTTTAGTGTAAAATGGAAAGAGCCTTGTTTACCTAGGGAGTGTGTGTTGAACTTCTCTTGTTCAACCATGCTTCAACTAACTTTTGCCACACATGACTTATACTACAAAAGAAATATGTTATTACCGACGACCTTAATCTGTCAAATGAAATCCTTCAATGAGTATTCTTTTTTGCCGGATTACTGACGACGTAATATTTGTCGATAATTTGATTGTCTATAGAATTTGTCGACATATTTATGAAATCCCTCGGTAATTACCAACAACATATGCTCTGTCGCTAAGTTCATATGACTGACGAAAATTTGGCCGTCAAAAATGACTTTTGGTAATAATCGAATTACTGATGGATATTTCCATTTGTAATTGTATTATATATAGCCAGTACAACTATCTTTATTCTTTGCTACCGAATAAAACTTGCCAATAATATAGACAATACCGAATAAAACGATAGATTATAAAATATTATGTAATGAAAAAATCTTATACAAGGAAAAGTCTTACACAATGAAAGCTTAAAATAATAAAACTCCTAATAATGAAAACTCCTATAGTATATAAATTCCTAAAAGTGAAAACTCCTAACAATGAAAACTCATATACAATGAAAACTCCTAATAATGAAAACTCTTAATAGCAAACACTCTTAATAATGAAAACTCCTAAGAAGAAAAACTCCTAAATACTCCCACTTAACTCTTCAAACTACTTAATACCTTTAACATGTTCAAGATTGGTAGAGTACCTTCCTTGCATGTGATATTAATGTCTAAAATTGGTCTTGTTTAAAATAGAAAACTCAATTGCATCTTAACAATGATAACTCCTAACGATGAAAAAATTGGACAATGTAATCAGTTATAGTTCCATGCTTGCCATTTGTGTATATTTTCTTTTAGCATTACCAGACGCTCAACCCTTGACAACTAGACTTTGATATCAATTGTGAAAAACCAAAAACCAACACAAGAAGAAAAGGTTGAATTGTGTTTTACAAACTTTCATAATTTTTCAACTGTATTATATGTGTTCACAATATTATACAACATTGAGATGAACATATATAGAAAGTAAGACAATTTAATAAATTCATTTTTACATTTTTCCTACCTTAGTTGAACAATTATAACATGCAACATAAAAATTTAAGGGAAAGAAAAGATACATGGTATGTTTGTACTGGTTCGTTTGGTCATACAGACTACGTCTAATTCTTGACCAATCAATCAAGTTCCACTAAGAAGACTCACGCTACGAAGTACAAACAAGTATTTTTTTTTTTCAAACCACTTTTGGCTTAAAGAAGTATTATTTCCTAAGTCACTACTCGCTCAAACAAGTATTCTTTCAACAAACCACACTTGGCTCAACTTGAGTATTGTTTCGGCTCCCAACCACTCTTGGTTGACCCTATTCAATTATTCTTTTCCCAAGTCTCTTATGGATCAACTAAATATTCTTTTGATATGCCACTTTTGGCTTATACAAACACAAAGGTTTGGGTGATCAAAAGATCACTATCTTAGCTCAGTAAAGAGGGTGACATCTTTCAACGTGTACACAAATTTGGTTATAATAACTAGTTTGTTGATATGAACAAAACATTGTTCTAACAAAATTTTTCAGGTACATAAAATTTTAACAGAGTTTGGCACTTGGAAGATGTTCACTTTGCTTTTTATCTTCTTTTTCTTTAAGAGTTTTTATATAGGTTTGGGAATATGACTATTGTAAACCCTTTTTACATGATGAGTATCTTTTCCTCACTTATTTGTCTTCTTCTTCTTCATAATATTGTTAGTTCAACATTGACAACATATAATGACATTTAATGTGCTCCATGCAACATTAATTTTTCTCGTCTTCATTACACAACTTCTCTAATAGTTGGCCATACTTATCTCCCTTGGTTACATAACTTTACACTTGTCCAAGAAATAAAAGTGCACACCGTACAAGTCAGGTAGTGATAACGCTGTCATTGACGTGATCAAATTAATACTACTTATCTATAAGAACTTCAATATTGTTAAGAAAGTAGTCAACAAAATAAAAAGGGTAAAGTAACCCAAAGTCGTCTCCCAACGAACACGGAATTGATTTTTAACAAATTAGTTCTTAAAATCTATACAAAAGCGTTAATCAAATAAAATAATAAAAATATAGGAGGATTAAGATAAACAAGAAAGAAATAGAAAAGATAAGAAGAGATAAAAACAATAGTAAAGAAAATAGATTGATTCCATTGATTTTTCAAAATAGATTCATCATCGGTTATCTAAAGATTATTGCTGAATTAATTATTGTTGTAGATTTACAAATTAATCAATGTAAAGTCTCAATTAATTTGTTGGTGTTCTCACTTTTAACCAAAGTACAATCTCAATTAAAAGTGAGAACTTTTAGATTATCCATAGTAAATTCAACCAAAGTACAGTCTCAATCGAATTTTACTATGCCTAATCGTATATATTCTTTTATCTCCTCACCAAATAAAAAGCTTAATTAATTAAAGCTATCGTTAAGCGATCAAATTAGTACTACTTATCTATAACAACTTCAGTATTGTTAAGAAAGTAGCCAAAAAATTAATATGGGTTAAGTTAACCCTAAGTCGTCTCTCCACGAATATGGAATTGATTTTTAACAAGTTAGTTCTTATAATATCTATACAAAAGAGTTAGTCAAATAAAATAATAAAAATATGAGAGATAAAGATAAAAAGATAAAATAAGATAGAAAAGATAAAAACAATAGTAAAGAAAAATATATCGATTTCACTGCTTTTTCAAAATAGGATTCGTCATTGGTTTCCTAAAGATTATTGTTATTGATTTTTTGTTTAAGACTTCAAATTAATCAATGTAACTTCTCAATTAATTTTTTGGTGTCCTTATTTTCAACCAAAGTAAATTCTCAATCAAAAGCAAGAACTTTGTAGATTAATCTTAGTAAATTTAACCAAAGTAACTTCTCAATTAAATATTATTAATCCTAATCATCTCCATTCTTTTACTTCTTATATCTAGTAAAAAGCTAATTAACCAAAATAACTTCTTGATTATTCGAATCTAAGTTTTCACCTTTAATCAAATTAACTTCTCAATTATTAGCAAAAACTCATTCAATCATATGAAAGTTTCTAAAATTAATCAAAGTAACTTCTCAATTAAAATTTAAAAACCCTTGGACTCATACGATTGTTATGTTATGTAGATTTAACACCGTGCTAACTTGCTACAATGTAAAAATCATTACTTTTACTAAATTAAGAACCAAAAGACATAGATGAAAATAAATCTCAACAAAAATAAAAAGAACAAACAAATTAATTGATCTAACCTCAGAATCCAATTAAGAAATTACAATGGAATCAACCCAAGAAATTTAGAACTCCATGAATGCAAAATAAAAATAGAAGAAGAATAGAGAGAGAAAGGAAACGAAATTAGGCCCCCCTAAAGGGTTCATGAACTCTGAAGTCTCAAACTTGTCTTTTTTCTGCTTCCCCTTGGTCTCTTTATATAAGACTTGGACTGGGCTTTTCGGTTGCTAAAACCTCTCAAATATATTTTAAAATAAAGATAAATATTATTTATCCTATAGTTATTTTAAAAAAATTTGGAGAGATATAGACTATTTGACAAATATAGTTGGTTGATAATATCAATATCTAATATAATTAAATAAATAGATTATTTAAAGATATATGATAAATTATCACCAATTAATATTTGTATTAATTTTCCTAATCAACCATTTGCAATCTCCTCAAATTATCTTCTAAATAATCCAATATCTTCAAGATATATTTATTTGTTGTGGATCTAAAAAGATTCAAGAAGATCTTGCCATATTTAAAAAGATTTGGTGGTTATTATCTTTTAATATTTTATGATATAACTAAATAAGATAATTATTTTAAAATATCAAATAAAATATCTAAAGATATATTTTTCCCAAATTATCTTTTATCATACAGATAAAGAAAATCGCAAGGTCCAATTTTTTGTTGCTCTCTTCTTGGTTTAACCAAACTTTTCTTCACTTTTTCAAGCTTTTATTGTCGTCTTCATGCAATGCTTGACTTGAATTTTTGTGATTTTGATAATTTCTTATTCTTGGATTTATCTTTAAGGTGTCATGAAGCTTTAAGCAATTTATTTCCACACCTCCATGAGCTCAACTTAGCTGCAACTGCACTAACACACCTCAAAATATTCAAAGAACATTTATGCAACTAAAAAGCTATTTTTAACATGTTTTTGTATCTCAAGCTCAATAAACCCAATTATAGGAAATCCCAATTAAATCAATCTTTAAGCACACAAATTCAATTAAATACCCAAAATTAAACATTAAATGAGGGCAAAAATACGCACTCATCAGGTAGCTTTTTTAGATTTGACAGTCTTGTGTTATATAAATAAATTTGGTAGAAATTTTAGCTTTAGCTTGAATCCCAAGAAATATTTGAATAGAGCTTTGAACTTAGACATGAATCTCTCGGTGAAAAATGATGAATTAATTCTCTGCATCTTTAGATTTAAGTTTTAGAATATTCTTCATGTGTTGTCAACTTGAAGTCTTAGTCTTGCACTTAGCGTCTAATTGATCTTCAATAACGTACCAAATGAAGTGGAACTTGGCATAATGCTCTATCATTTGTCAGATGATGCACATGCATACATGATCTAATTCAACATATATTAGATGTACTTTCTTCATGTTTTTGAAGTTCTAATCTTGTTGTTTTTAAACGCTTAATAAAAACATCACATGTGTTGTCTTTTTTCTCTAACAAAGATAAGTACATCAAGTTATTGTGTTGTTACATAAAAGAAGAAAAGAGAAATCATTGCCTCATGGAGAGCATTAAAAGCATCACCACTATCAAAGTCATCAAGCAAAAGGGAAATACATTCAAAAGAGTTAAAGCTACTCAATGGCTAGAAACGGATTTGCAATGCCTACTTTCTTCAAATTCAATAAGAAGAAGAAACTGAGAGAGACCACATGCATAGTGAAAATATGATGTCCCAATTTTGAGCCAATAAAAGCTTCAAGGAAGAACATTGTAAGTGTTCAAATTCAACAAGTTAGAAGGAGGAGTGCATCAATTTCTCATACATTAAAAAAAAGATCATCTTTATCTACCAAGCTAAAGCGTGATCTGAGATCACAAAATACCCAACCTCTACATCTTAGTTAAGAATGGTTGTTTGGTAAAGAATAGTCGATTATTATCTCAAAGTGGATACTATTCAAATAATACTTGTTTAAATCATAAATTACTTGTGAAAAGAGTACTTGCTTAAGTAAGAAGTAAATTGTTGAAAGAGAACTTTACTAGAACCTGAAAGAATACCCATGTTGAGTAAAGGAGGGATGACTTAGAAAATAATTCTTGGTTGAGCCTAGAGTGGCTTGAGAAATAATACATGGTTTGGTAAAATAATACTCAAGAGGTTAGCTAGGAGTGGCTACAAGCCCAAATAATACTTTTTGTATTTTGCAAAAATAGTCAACTTAGTTGAATTCAATAGGTTGATTGAGAATTGTATATAGTATGTGTGCTTAGACACACTTTTATACAAGTAATGGGTATGCTCTCTTTCTCCCTTTTTATTTAATGTGTGTGTTGTTATTGACATTAACATTGAATGAGAGACATTGGAAAACAAACTAAATGAAAATCTTCTATAAAATAAGTAAATTAATTAAAGCCCAACTCTTTCTTTGATATACTTCAACATATGCAAATTTCTCTAATTGATAATTATTGATACCAAACGATTGTTCGTAAAAAGTTAAAAAAAAACATAAAAATACAATTCAATCCTTCTTTCTTATGTTTTTCCTTGTTCTCACATAATGGTTGTAAAATATGCTCACCATTTTACTATTAACTTTAATATAAATTTCAATACTTAATTTTATAAGTCATTTTTAGTAACAAATATCAATATAACATTTATATAAATAATAAATTTTGTCTTAAAAGAGAGACAATATTTCTCTATTTTGAAAAAAAAAAATATTTGAAAAAATTAAAACAAATAAAGCGGGGACTAAATTGAAACAAATAAACATATATGGGTACTAAATTAAAACAAATAGACACATGTGGGGACTAAATTGAAATCAAGACAATGACACTTGGCAAGTACTTTGCCACATGGCGGTACCTTGCCACGTGGCACTAACAATGCCATGTGTCACACCAAGGATTTGACACATGACAATTTTATTTTTAAAAAAAAAATTAAAAAATTAAAAAAATTAAAAAAACCAAAGGCTGACACGTGGCACGCTGTTAACGGCGTTTGCAAAAAATTAATAGGATGTACTACATTGATGCACAAAATTGAGTTTGGGTACTAAATTGAAACAAACTTAAAAGTGGGTACCATTTTGAAATTTTGGAACCAGACTGGGTATGTTCCGAGTAATTAAGCCTAATAAATAATAAAACATTATTAAACTATGAAATCATAAATATAGTGGATAATAATAAATAATAAAATATTTTATTAAAGAATTTATTATAATAGTGATATTTATAAATGTCGTAATATAATATGAATTATAACATTTTGTAGTGTTGTTATTTTCATTGGATTTGTAGTGACATTTTTTACATCCATTTGGAACAATTTAAAGCTACACATGCAAGCATATGCTAATAAAAATCTTACAACTTCTAGTCTAGCAATAAGTGCATATGTTTCATGAAAATCAATTCTTTCCTCTTAATTATAACCTTTTGCAACTAACCTAGCTTTGTTCCTAACAGTGTTACCATCTTTTTCCCTTTTATTCCTAAACACCCATTTACTACCAATCACATTCATATAATTACTTATAGGAATTAGAAACCACACATCATTTCTAGTGAATTGATTAAGTTCATCTTGCACAACAATTATCCAGTTACTATCATTTAATGCGTCATTAACATTTTTAGGTTCAACTTGTGATACAAATGCAACATGTTCACCAAAAATTATTTATCTTGAGTCTTGTAGAAATTCCCTTATTAATATCGCTAATAATGTTATCCTGTGATAGTCCTTTAGGAGCAATCCAATCCTTAGGCAATCTATTGTGAACAAGAGTTTCATCTAATTGATTTGCATCTTTAGCTAATTTATTTCCAGATTCACCTTGTTTTTCTTGAATTATATCTTCTTCGTCTACATCAATATATACCTGATCTTACAATTTTGAGTTAGATTGATCAAATACATGTACAAATTCTTCAACAAACACAAGTCTCTTATTTATATGCATGACTATTTGTAGCATACCCAAGAAAGATTTATTCATCAATTTTTGAATAAATTTTACCAAGTTTTTCTTTACCATTGTTTAGAATAAAACACTTGCAACAAAAACCCTTAGATGATTCCAAAACGAACCTTCTTCCTTTAAAAAGCTCATAAGTGGTTTTCTTTAAAATTAGCCTTATCAACACACGATTTAGAATATAGCTAGTTGTGTTGACCGCATCGACCCAAAAGTATTTTAGCAATAAAGTTTCATTCAACATGGTTTTAGCAAGGTCTTCAGGTGATCTATTGTTTCTCCCAACCACACCATTTTGTTGAGGAGTTATAGGAGTGGAAAAGTTGTGTTTTATACCATGTTTTTCAAGAAAGTTTTAAAACTTTTCATTTTGAAACTCTCCTCCATGACCACTTTGAATAGAAACAACTTTATAATTCTTTTCATTTGCTAAAACCTTGGCAAGTCTTTTGAAAGCATGATAAGCATCATTTGTGATGCTAAATATAATGTCCATGTGAACATAGAGAAATCATCTACTATATTGCTAATGCATAAAATTCCCACTAAGACTCATGGTTCGTGAAAATAAATCCATGTGATCAGTTCTAAAGGTCTTTCTGTTGAAACTAGGGTAGCGGGTATCATAAACGAGTATTTATTACCCATGGGTAGTTATTACCATAGTTAGTACCCACGAGTATTTATTATTCACGGATAGCGGGTAGCAAGTATTTCAATATAAACGAGTCAAGTGTGGGTATCATACTACCCATACCCGCGGGTACCCGTTATAAAAAAAATTAAAAATTAAATTTTAATTTATATTTTATTAAGTTAAATTTAATTAAAAGTAAAAATAAAAATATATTTTATTATGTTAAATTTAATTAAAATTAAAATTTCATTTATATTTAATTTAATTTAATTTATTTTTATAATTTTAGTTAAATTTTATTTAAAAAATTTAAAAAATATATTTTTTTAAATATTTGTAGATGTGCAGGTATCCACGGGTACAAGCGGATTTTAAAAAAATTCGCAGATAATTTTTAAACGGTACTCGGCGGGGTACACGGACGAGTAGCAGGTGGATTTTGTTTTTTTGCAGGTCAGGTTACAAGAAGACATTATTCATGTCCGACCCGACCCATTGTTATCCCTAATTGAAACATAGTTCTTAGGCTTAAAAGAAACCTTAGTCTGTTTTTCGTTTTGACATGCTTCACACACTTTGTCCTTTACAAACTTCAGTTTTGGTAGTCGTTCAACCAAATGTTTTTTATTTAACTAGTTTAAATGATGGATATGTATGTGACAAAGTCTTCTATGTTGTAACCATGTATCATCTTCTTTTGTAAGAAAATAATGCATGTTATTTGATCCATGATACAGATCTATAAAGTATATATTGTTAACTCTTTTTCCTATTAACACAATGCTACCAAATGCATCAAAGATAAGACAATGACTAGGTTCAAACACTACTTTATATCCTTTATCACACAATTGACTTATACTTATCAGATTATGCTTTATTCATTCAACATGGAGAACATCTTTGATGTTGAATGAAGATCCATTATTTATGGTCCATGTTCCAAGGATTTTCCCTTTGTTGTTACCTCTATAAGTCACGAATCCTTCATTCTTCAAGCTCAACTTTGCAAACTTTGCTTGATCACCCATCATGTTCTTGGAACACCCATTATCTACGTGCCACAAATCCTTCTTATCATTCTTTAAGACTTGTAAAACAAATTTGTATTTTGTGGTACCCGTAATAGATTGGGTCCAATCATGGTTAATCTTTTCTTGGTTCATTTGGGATCCATTTCAAATATCCCTTAGGTACATCATAATTTCTTGCACTGCAGTTTTTAGAAACATGACCTTTTTTTATATAATAATTGTAAATAATGAAAGGCATATCATTTGATTTACTTGTGGAAAAGAAATTTGTAAACTTCTTGATTTTCTTTCCAGAAACAAAATTATATCTAATACCAAGTTTTCCAAAACACAATTTTGATAGCCAAGAAGAACTTCTAAGTTTGCTTTTCCTCTTGTGAATCTTAGATAGGTTTTTAAAAGATATTTGACTCTGTTTTCTAAAATAATGCAGTAATTAATAATAATCATTCTTATCTTTTGAGGACAGAGAACTTGCCTGACTTGATGATGATTACTCATAACCAACCATGACATGTAACATCCCAGCCATGGATCTTACATGACACACAAGGTTGCTTCTTCACTTCCTTCTTGTGATTAACTACTTGTTGAATCATCATTATCATCTTAAGTAACGTGTGCACGTCTCTCCTTGGACTTGCTTTCTGGTTTCTTGTCAGCACCTTTATCTTTGTTTTGGTTAACATTTGGACACTCAATTTCGATGTGTCCTTATTGTCCATAATTATAATAAGTGAAGATAGAAGTGTTATTAGAATCATTTTGTTTAGAATTGTAACTCCTTTGATTACCTTTGTTACCTCTTCTCTTGAGATACTTTCCAAACTTCTTGAAAAGGAGATTGACTTCATTTTTCACTAAACTCAGACACATGTTCATCTACCTCATCATTCTTCTTGGTGCTTGACTTCAAGGCAATGTTCTTTACCTTTTTCTCACTACTCTCTTATTCATTCAGCCTATTCATTTCAATCTTGTGTTCTCTAAGATTTCCAAACAAGGCAACAATAATCATTGTTGACAAATCCTTTGATTATGAAATAGCCGTGAATTTTGGTTGCCAACTTCTATCAAGACACTTTAAGACCTTGATGTTTAACTCCTCTTTATCAAAATCCTTTCCCAAACCAATAAGATGGTTAACAATAGGTGTGAACCTTTGTTGGACTTCATATATAGTCTCTCCTTGTTGCATCCTAAACAATTCATACTTTTGAATCAATGCATGCTTCCTAGCCCTCTTTACATTATTGGTTCCTTCATGTGTGACATCAAGCACGTCCCACATGTTCTTTGCACTATTGCATTGAGAAATCCTGAAAAAATCATCCAAGTTCTTTGTAGCACAATCATATTGAGCTTTCTTCTTCTCATCTTCTGTCCAGAGGTTTCATGGCTTGTCAACCTTCTTATCATAAACAATATGCTTAGGAATGAATGGTCCATTCATGATAGCATTCCAAATTCCTTAATCAATAGATTCTATGAAAATTTTCATGCGAATTTTCCAAAATTGATAATTCACACCACTAAACAAAGGAGGCCTATGTAAAGAGGCACCTTCTACAAAAGGAAGCTTGTTTTTACACATTTTGAAAAAAAAAAATTAGGATCAAAATTGATTAACTTTCAAGAACCCGCTTTTGATACAAAATATAATTAATAAAGAAGGTTTTAAGCCAAGCATAAGGGTGTTGAATTGGGCTTTTAAAAAAGAAATAGGTTCAATTTTATACTTGTAAAAACATACCTTCATCAAATCTCAATCAAAACTTCAATCCCTCATGATATTCAATCCTTCACTAAATCTATATGCACCAAATCCTTTTGTGCTAATAATTGTTTGGTATTTTTAGCCTATGTCCTAGTCATAATAGAGGATATGGAGACATTTGAGCTAGTTATGTTTCAGGATATAGTTGCTTGTTTTCAATGCGACAATAGGATTATGGTCATGCATGTGCTAAAATGCTTACAGTATAATTTGTGAGGTTCAAGGCTCGATTAATAGCTAAAGACACGTCCATTAGGATCTTGATTACTTTAGTAGAAACTTGAGATATAGAGTTTGATAGCCTCTTCCTTATGCTAAGTTGGGCCAAAGCATGAAGATGATGGCTATGGTGGTGAGTGGCGCGAAAGCAAGGTGATGGAGGAAGAATGGCTCTCGATTTATGGTTGTTTGTTATGGGATGGAATTGTTAATGGTTCTCTTGAGAGGTTAGGCCAACTCTAGAGAAGGGTGGCTATAGAAGTCCACTTGGGATGCTTTAGCCTTGACTAAGAGACAAGTTAAGAATGACTCAATATTTTGGTAACATTTCATTACAAATCTCAAAGTGGTTTTACAATGTGGGAGACACGTCTATTTATAAAAGAAAGTGTGTCTAAAGTAGACACAAAACCCTAAAAATGTTTCCTTGGCTCCAAACCCTAAAAATCCTATCTTTGTGAAGAATAAGGGGACATGTGGCCAGTAACTCTTGCAAAAGCTCCCCCACCAAAATCATGACACTTGGTCACTTCTCCTAATGTGGGACACCCTTCATCTGGCCTTGTCCACCAAGTTAGGTTAAAATCTTAGACTACCTATGATTAATTAAGCTATGCACAAATTAGTAGTTGACCTAATTTGACATAAAATTTTATAGTACTTGGCCGATGATCTAAGGCCTAAAAAGGAAATCCTACACTACTTATTCGACCTAGATATTCATAATCTACCAGAAGTGCTCCATGATGACCCAAGAGAACAAGAGCTTAACTTCACTTTGCAAAGGTGACTCTAGCTGTTCTTGAATTTGTTTGGCCATGCTTCTTATGATTGAACCTTGGCTAAGGGTTTGGCATTAGAGTTTGAAAATCTTAATGTAAAGATTCCTTTCCTCCATGACCAATTGGAGAAAAGCATTTTGATGTGTTAACTAAAATGCTTCAATGTGGTTGGTAAGGAAGAGTATATGAGTAAATTAAAAGAGTTGTTGTATGAACTGAAACAATTTTCTAGACAATGGTATAAGAGGTTAATCAATTTATCATCTCTTAAGGTACACAATAAAAGTATTTATGATCCATGTGTCTATCAAGAGGTGGAAAATGGTGAGCTTGTTACATGTTGTTGTATGCAAACATATTGATGGTATTTCATGACGAGACTAAATTCAAAATGTTTGTCAGCACTTGGTTCTAAATTGAGATGAAGAATATAAATGCAATTGAAATGATTTTAGGATGAAAATTGTAAAGTATAGAGTTTTGAAGAAGCTTTTTCAACTAAGGAGGTAGTGCATAAAAATGTATTAACATTGAAATGAAATATACTAAAGTCATGAAGAAATTTTACTAAACACTTTGCATCAAACACTAATAATAAAATCACAAAAATATGAAACTATGCCGAAAATGTTATATATATATATATATATATATATATATATATATATAAAATAGGTGTAATAAAATAAATAGAAATTTAAATATTTTCATGATATTTTATTATGTTATTGGAAAAGAAAAGGAAATGATAAAAATAATGAAGAATATTTTATTATATTTTATACCTTACAATTAAAATAAAGTTATAAAGTGAAGTAAAATGAAATGAATATTATTTGAAAAACTCTATTGTAAATCTTTTAAAAATTCTAAATAACACTATTTATCTTTATCTTTTTCTTTTGATTTAAATATAACTTAAAAATAATTAAGTGATGTAGGAATAGACATACGTGAATTACTCATAAATTCTTTATTTTTCAGAAAACCCTTTCTAATCACACGAGTTGGTCCATGGTACCAAGAAATATCATTATTGTCAGGGGAAAAGTGATTTAAGCTTTCAAAAAACATTTCAACAACTATATAACAATTTAAACATATTTATATATTTTTTTGTGATAAAACTTTTAAACAAGTTTTTTTTTTTTCTTTTTACACTAGGATAGTTCCAATTAATAAAAAAGAAAGAAAGAAAAGAAAACCGATGACAGATGAAAGATGAGGTTTAAGTTAGCATCTAACTTTAATGTTACATAGGTAAAGAATAAACTTGTGAATTTGGTAACTAAAGATCGATGAAGAAAATTGAGTTAATCGAAATTATAAGGTATTTCCTTTGTCTGATGCAAACTTCTTAGATACCAAGAAACGTAGGACGGCAAATAATGAGAACGTGGTTCCCTCAACTAATAAAGAAAGTTGCACAAGGTACCAACACTCCACAAAAGCTAATCTGTGTTGAAGCAAGGCACATATGCCCAAAACGATGAAAACAAAAAACCTTTCACCCAAAATATATATTAGAGAAAGGAAAGATACACTACATTTAAATAATTTTTAACCTTAATAATCGAAATTAACTTACATTTTGTCTTCTTTATATCTCCATTACCAATAATATATATATTTCGATTAAACAATTCTTTTCATTTGCGGTAAAATATTTTGAATTAAATAAAAATACTCAACTTGTCTCTTATTATGTTTTTTCTGATCTTAGTGAGAAGAAAAAAAATAAGACTTAATAACATTTTTGGGTCTTAATAACAACATGAAAAAAATGATGTTAACACTAATCCAACATAATTTACAATAAGATTTTTTTAAAAATATGGAAATTATATTGAATAAAAGCCACAGTAAAAAAATATTTAGTATAAATATAAGAAAATAATGTTATTGAATTAAATAAATAATTATCTTACTTTTTATGTTTTAAGAGGCTTAATATTGCTACCTTCTTATGTTTTAAGAGGCTTAATATTGTTAATAGGTTAAATCTTATTTATTAAGTTAACAAAATTATATATTATAAATTTTGAAAATACAATTTGAATCAACTATTTTCCAATTATATGTTTACGTGAAAACTAAATTATGAGAAAATTAAAAATTAAACTTTTTGATAAAGGAAGATAATTAATTAAAGATTTGGTGACTTCGGTTCTCTTTAATAATTGGAGAGATATTAACATAAACTTATCTTTCACGCACTCTTAATCATAAATTAAAATTGTGAAAATAACAAAATTATAAATAAGTTTATTACTTTCTAACAAATTATTAGAAACTGAAGTAAAACTAAAAATAATTTATTTGCAATTATTACATAGCGTGGAATTAATCATTTCTGTAAATTTAAACTTTAAAATATTGTATCATAGGATTATTTATGTCACTATTAATATTTGTTGTCCTTGGTCGTAACTAAGCGCAATAGTACAAAATTCGAAATGCTCCTTATGAATGAAATCAGGACATTAAAAACGGAAGACAGTTACTATCGGAATTTGGCGATGAGAAATGATTAAATAATAAAATAAAGTGACAAACTTTCATTTTCTTTTTCCTTAACGATTTCTTCTTCTTCTATTATTTTATTTATTTACTATCTCTATTTTAAATTCTGGGTCCCCTCCCTTTGTTTTCAAATGTCATCATTACAGCGTTCATTTCCAGGTTCATAGCCATTCACTTTCCAGGGTAGTGCATTAGGGTTCCGAGTGGAGATCGACTTTTTAGCGGAGTTCTGTCTAAAGCTTGTAGCTTTAATGGTTCTCCGGGTCCAACTGAAACGGGTTTCTTTCCAATTTGTTGATTCCTTGTTACATTGGTCGATTTCCGAAGCTCGATCTCTCCCGCATCGCTGAGGTTTGATTCTTCTGATTCCTTTGAAAATGTCTGGCACTGTTTCCTAATGTAGGACCGTTATACTTTTGTTGAGAATTTGAGTGTGGGTTTGCCTTCCAAATTTGGTCTTGTGGGGAGAGGAGATTGTTGTTGTGTCTGTAGAGTGTGGTTTTGTTGGAGATGAAGAAAACGAAAAGCGATCCTCCTAACACGCGGAGATTTAAACTGTCTCACTTTTTGTTTGGCATTGGGGTGTTGTACTTGTTGTTTGTGTCATGTAAATTTCCACAGTTTTTAAGAATTGTGTCAACGTTAAGTGGAGATGAGAGTTATAATAGGTTGGAGGGTGCAGCCGTTTTGGACTCTGAAGATTCAGATTTGAGCAAGTCTATTGTGAGTTCTGTTTATAGAGATGCATTTCACAGGAGATTGGAAGATAATGGGGATCAGGATGCCCCCTTGAGGCCAAACACGGAGCCAAAGAAGGAGGAGCGTCTTTCGGAGTCTACGATGCATATTCCGCCTCGGTATGGTAGGATAACTGGGAAGATAATGCAGGAATTTAAGAGGACCAACGATTTGTCTGTGCTTGAGAAGATGGTGGAGGAGGCATGGATATTGGGGTTGAAGGCTTGGCAGGAAGTAGAAAAGGTTGATGAGAATGAGCCGGTTAAAAGTTCTATCCTTGATGGAAAGCCTGAGTCATGCCCTTCTTGGGTGTCCATGAATGGGCACGAGTTGATGAAAGGAGATAATTTAATGTTTCTTCCCTGTGGGCTTGCTGCTGGTTCTTCGATCACTGTGGTTGGGACACCCCATTATGCTCATAAGGAGTATGTTCCCCAGCTTTCCAAGAAAAAGAAAGATGGAAGGTTGGTTTCAGTTTCACAATTCATGGTTGAATTGCAAGGGCTTAAGTCAGTGGATGGGGAGGATCCTCCAAAGATCCTCCACTTGAATCCTCGAGTAAGGGGGGATTGGAGCAAACGACCTGTAATTGAGCATAATACCTGTTACAGAATGCACTGGGGAGCCTCTCAAAGATGTGATGGTCTGCCATCTGGGGATGAAGAAGAAATGCTTGGTATGATGTATCATATTTCGTATTCATTTTGAAGCATGTTATTTAGAAAAAAAAGTATTGCAGAATTGAACCTCCCTCGCTGTCATTATTTAAAATAAAATGCATTTGATATCATAGTAAATATGGAATAAGAAAACTCTAACAAATAATGAAAATAGGTGCACCTTACTACTTGGCTATTACGTGATCAACAGAGCAATAATTTTTACCTTCTTGATTGGTCTATTTTAATAAAGCAGTAAAACATAAAAATGTAATGGTTATTGCAGTTAAGTTATATTGCTAGTATGCATGAACTTAGGAGGGTCATCTTTCAATTTTTAGTAGTTTTGTGAATGTTTTTGTTTTACTTTTTATGATATTCCAGTTGCTTATAGTGTGAGTCTGGTGATGTATGACATATATCTGCTTGTAGCCTTGTAATTTTTTATTATTTTATTTGACAGTCGATGGATACAGACGGTGTGAGAAATGGATACGGAATGACATTATAGACTCTAAAGAGTCCAAATCAACATCATGGTTTAAGCGTTTTATTGGACGTGAGCAAAAGCCAGAAATGACCTGGCCATTCCCTTTAATAGAGGGCAGAATGTTTGTCCTTACACTGCGTGCCGGTGTTGATGGATACCATATTAATATTGGAGGTCGTCATGTAACTTCATTTCCATATCGGACTGTAAGTTTCTTCATGAGATAATATTAGGTGTTTTCATTTAATGACTCTGCTAAGCATCCATATGGTATGAAATTGCATATCTAGCTTCTTAATGATCATAATCTGGTGAGATAGGTGTTTTTTATTTGCTTTAATGAGTTAAAAAAGTTTTGGTGTATTTGTTTTACATATATTATGACATGTAGATTTAGAATTTTGGTTTCAACCGTTTGTGTTAATGGTAATAGATCATGTTATACACGTTGAAGGATGACTCCCTTAGCTTAAACATTGAGAATACCTGGAATTTATTCCCATTTTTCTATAATCTGCTGCTGTGATCAGCAGATTTTTTTCCTGTCTCATGTTTTCTATTTTTCTTCAGGGATTTACCCTTGAGGATGCTACAGGATTGGCAGTTAAAGGGGATTTGGATGTTCATTCAATTTATGCTACTTCTCTTCCAACTTCCCATCCTAGTTTCTCACCTCAAAGGGTACTGGAAATGACAGAGACCTGGAAAGCCAGACCTTTACCAAAGCATCCTATTAAACTTTTCATTGGAGTTCTTTCAGCTTCAAATCACTTTGCAGAACGCATGGCGGTTAGAAAGACATGGATGCAATCTGCTCCAATTCAGTCTTCAGACGTAGTAGCACGATTCTTTGTGGCACTGGTAAGGTTTTTATCTTTATTTATATCTGGCATGTAGTGATTCACTAACAACATGAGCACAAATAGACACCTGATACCAAGAATGTCATAGGGTACAGTAAACGTTTCATGTACAAGGGAAAAACAACTTTCCTAAATTATTTCTTGGAAGTTCTAACTTCTAAGGAAAAATTTTGTGTTTCAATCATGATGAGGAAATAATAGAACATCTGGTTTGACTTCAAGCATGTATTGGTTATCTATTGCAAATAGAATTTGGAGTTACCACATCAGGATTGGTGTTTCAAATATAATAAAATCAGAAGAAAACAGGAGCTCTTAGTATGAGTTTTTCACTTAACCAACCAAGAATATTAATTATACTTATGTTTGGAGTTTGGTGCTATAATTGAGATTTGGGTAGTGAAAGGAGTGATCATGTTTTACAGTAATTAGTGAAATTTGTTTCGGTTAAATGAAGCCTGACTTGATATGTACTACTGAATTTACCTTAGAAAGAAGAAAAAGAAAAAACTTTAGGACCAAAGTTCCTTACCAATACAGGCTATGTGATCCCCATTGGCAATGGAACCCATTGACCTTGGTGTGTGACTTAAGCATGCTATGTGAATGGTAAGAGAGTTTTAAGAGTTGGGATAGCTGTCACCTTGACTAAGCTATTTTGGGTTAGGTTCCGTGAAGCTATCCTTTTTAAAAAAGATATCTGCACGTACAACTTTTATTCTTCCAATCTTCAGCGCATAGTGTTGCTATAATTCACATGCAAATGCATTGGACGAGATTGATATATTTGGTTAAACCATAATTCAATACATAGTAGTGTTTCATATACTAACCATTCATTTGCCTTTCCACACTCCTAACAGCTTAAGCGTTTTGGATAATTGGTTCATGGTGTGGTATTAGAGCTATTTAAGATCATGTGGTCTACACTGATTTCCTACAGTAGGCATAGTGATAGAATCACAAATATACACTAAAATGTTGGATTTTCATGAGATATTTTCTATGCTGAAATGCCCTTTTGAAATATAATGCAATTACTGAAAAGAACATCATTTGTTAAAATTTGTACACAATTAGTTATACTTAAGTACTTGAAATGTGCAATCAATGTGTACATATGAAAATCTGAGTTTTGGGTTTGTTTGAAATTCGTAGATGGTATTGCGTATTTTTGTTTCATGTCTCTCTCCCTCGTAGTAGTGATATTCTATGGCTAAATTTTCTGGTTTTTTGCCTGTTGTAAACAACAATTGTAGAATACAAGGACGGAAGTGAATGCAGTGCTGAAGAAGGAGGCTGCTTATTTTGGTGATATTGTCATTTTGCCCTTTATGGATCGCTATGAGCTTGTTGTTCTTAAAACTGTAGCCATTTGTGAGTATGGGGTGAGTTCAATTCTTTCAGCTACTGAAAACTGCTTTCCTTTCAATTTATTTAATTCTTTCCTCCAATTGCTTAAACCTGCTTCAACTCTTAAATACCTTGAGGATATTAGTTAATTTTCATTTATGCAGATTCAGAATGTGACAGCTGCATATGTTATGAAATGTGACGATGATACATTTATTAGGGTGGGTACCGTCTTGAAGGAAATTGAGAAGGTCGCCCCAGAAAAGCCCCTTTATATGGGCAATCTCAATCTCTTACATCGGCCTCTAAGAAATGGCAAATGGGCAGTCACTTATGAGGTATTATGATAGACATACATGAGCTTTGTATGCTTTACTTTTTCTTGTTTGTTAATTTAACAATCAATTTCTTGCTCTCCTCGGAGCTTAAATGATATATTTGATATTAGTGTTGTTAGATATTGTTTGATATTGTTAAGATATTGTTAGATATTGTTAATCACAATATCAAACAATATCTTCTATTTACTCTATTTATTTTTAGTTACTCTTTAGTTGTACCTCTCTATTATGAATAGATTACTCTATGTGTGGTTTATACTCAAGAGAGATTAAACTCAAATCCTATTTTCTCTCTGTATTCAACATAGTATCAAAAGCCCCACACGATCCATGATTGAGAAGGGATCCTTGCAATAGTTCCTCTTTCCTATAGTTTAAGTCTTAAACCTATTTCACAAAAGCAAAATTTATGATTGAGAAGGAATTCTTGCAATCGTTCCTCTTTCTCAAGCTCTAAGCCCTAAGCCTCTTTTGCAATTTTTCAGGTTTCACCTGATTGTAACTTTGTTTTCTGCTTTGAGACATTTTTGAAGGTTTTGCAGTTTTCTACCCTTTCATGACTTCTTCCGCTACTTCTACTATTTACAATTCTGCCAATGCTGAGTCTGATCCTTCCGGCTACACTAATTATGTTAATGTGCACTTATCCTTTGACAAGTTAACTGACTCTAATTATGCCAAATGGTCATCAAGCATCAGATTATGGTCGAGTTAGAGGTATCTTGATCATCTTGTCCCGAAAGCATCTATTCTCACTCCTATTGAGGAAGATCGTTGGGACACAATTGATGCTCAATTATGTGTGGTTCTCAAGAGTACTCTTGATCCTTCGTTAAAGTAGATTTTTCGTTCCTACGAAACGTGTGCTCAAATCTGGGAGCATACTAAGTTATTATACACTAGTGATACTCAAATTCATGCTCTTTTTAATGAGTTCAATGAGTTATTGCCTCTTTTCCCTGACCTTGCCACAAAGATAGCGCAACGATCAAAGCTCTTCATGCTAGGGGCATTACACAGATTCCCATATTGGTGATCAGATTTTGGGTTCCCTGGTTGTTCCCACCTTGACTTCAACATGCTCTACTCTTTTGCGTGTACAAGAGAAACCCAACACTGATACACCTGCTTCTCTTGATGATTATTTTGCGTCGGCATCTCACAGTAATGACTGTACTCGCCCTCACAAATAGGGAAAAGGGCATCCTAAGTGTGAACATTGTGGCAAACTAGGTCACAAGATTGACAAGTGTTATGCATTAAATGGTCGTCGTCCTTAATATGTTGCAGTTGTTCAGACCAATCATTCCCAACCTTCGTCTGCTGAGGATTCTTCTTTTGTTTCATCTGATACACTTGCTATGTTCAACAAATTTCTCAAATACTAAGTGTTCTTCATAACAGTGAAATTTGGGAACTGGTCCCGTTACCGTATGGAAAATTTGTTGGTTACAAGTGGGTGTTTGCTATTAAAGTTGGACCTGATGGTACTATTGATTGTCTCAAAGCTCGTCTTGTGGTCAAAGGTTATACTCAAATTTTTGGGTTGGATTATGGCGATACCTTTTCCCCTGTAGCCAAGATGGCTTTTGTTTGTTTGTTTATCGCCATGACTGCTCTTCAATAATGACCTCTTTATCAACTGGATGCTAAAAATGTTTTCCTCAATGGTGATTTGCAAGAAGAAATCTACATGGAGCAACCTCCTGAGTTTGTTGCTCAAGGGGAGTCTTTTGAGATGGTATGTCATCTTCACAAATCCTTACATGGCCTAAAACAATCTACTAGGGCCTGGTTTGGAAAGTTTAGCAATGTTGTTCAACAATTTGGTATGACTCGGTGTGAAGCAGATCATTCTGTCTTTTATCAACACTCGAGTGTTGGATGTGTTTACTTGATAGCATATGTTGATGACATCGTTCTTACAGAAAGTGACAACCATGGCATCTCTCAATTGAAACATATCTGTCACCATTTTTAAACCAAAGATCTTGGCAAACTCAGATACTTTTTGGGTATTGAGGTGACACAGTCCAATAATGGTATTGGTATATCTTAGAGAAAGTATGCCATGAATATTTTGGAGAAAACTGGGTTGATGAGTTTAAAGTTTGTTGATACACCCATGGATTCTAATACTAAACTTTTATCAAATCAAGAGGAGCTTATATCTGATCCTGAGCAGTATAGAAGATTGGTTGGGAAATTGAATTATCTTACAGTTACTCGTCCTAACATTTTCTTGCAGACAGTGTGGTAAGGCAATTTTTTACTTTTCCATGTGAAGATTATTAGAATGCAGTCATTCGTATCTTGAAGTATATTAAAAGACCTCCTGGAAAATGATTTTTATATGGTTCTAATAGCCATACAAGACTTGTTTGCTATTCAAATGCAGATTGGGTGGGATCTCCTTCTGATTGAAGATCTACATTTGGGTATTATGTCTCCATTGGTGGTAACTTGATTTCGTGGAAAAGTAAGAAACAAAGTGTTGTAGCAAGATCCAGTGCAGAAGCAGAATATAGAGCTATGACCTCAGCTGTCTTTGAACTTGTTTGGCTTAAGCAATTGCTTAGAGAGTTACAATTTGGAGATGTCACTCAAATGACACGTGTGTGACAATCAGGCTGCTCTTCATATTAGCTATAATTATGTCTTTTATGAGAGGACCAAACACATTAAGATTGACTGTCATTTCATTTAGGAAAAGATTATATCTGGAGACATCAAGACTGAGTTTGTTAACTCAAGTGATCAGTTAGCAGATACTTTTACTAAGTCTTTACGGGACCTAGAATTGATTATATTTGTAACAAGTTTGACACATACGATTTGTATGCTCCAGCTTGAGAGGAAATGTTAGATGTTGTTTAGATATTGTTTGATATTGTTAATCGCAATATCAAAACAATATCTTCTATTTATTCTATTTATCTTTAGTTACTCTTTTTGGTTGTACCTCTCTCTATTATAGATTATTCTATGTGTGATTTATACACTAGAGAGATTAATCTCAAACTCTATTTTCTGTATATTCAACAAGTGTCTTAGTTCATTGTGCATCCTACCCTCTAAGATGTGAGGGTGAAGTTTGTTTTCCCCTATATAGGGTCTTGAAAACATGAGGGTGAAAACTCTAGAACTTCTTCGATGTCATTAGTCATAACACTTCGCAATATCAAACAATATCTTTTATTTATTCTATTTATCCTTAGTTACTCTTTTTGGTTGTACCTCTCTCTATTATAGATTATCCTATGTGTGATTTATACACAAGAGAGATTAATCTCAAACTCTATTTTCTGTATATTCAACAAGTGTCTTAGTTCATTGTGCATCCTACCCTCTAAGATGTGAGGGTGAAGTTTGTTTTCCCCTATATAGGGTCTTGAAAACATGAGGGTGAAAACTCTAGAACTTCTTCGATGCCATTGGTCATGACACTTGTGCAATACGATTACTACTATTTACGAGTTATATGCGCAGGAGTACAAATATGATTTAGATGTTTTCTATTCTTTAACTGGAACCTGTTGTCAGTGTTACTCTGCTGCACTCTACTTTTGACTGGAACTGGTGCAGTAGCGTTTCATAATTTTATTACATTTTTTATATTGAATTCTGTTTTCCTTAGTTGTTGTGCATGTCTAAAATATTTGGTGACAAGTACACAATGCGCGGAATGCTATAAATTGTTCTTTTTTCGTTCTATTCTGAGGTATTGTGTTTTGTTGTTGCAGGAGTGGCCAGAAGAAGTATATCCTCCTTATGCAAATGGACCCGCATATGTAATTTCCAGTGATATTGTTACCTTCATCCTATCTCAACACAAGGATAGGAGACTAAGGGTTAGTTAACCTTATATTTTTCATCCCTCACTTTCCAAGTTGCCACATCAATAAAATTCATTGGTGACTGAAATATTATATTGTGATGGCAGCTGTTTAAAATGGAGGATGTAAGCATGGGAATGTGGGTTGAGAGATATAACAATACTGTTGCACCAGTCCAGTACTCCCACAACTGGAAGTTTTGTCAGTATGGATGCATGGAGAGCTACTTCACTGCACATTACCAATCACCAAGACAGATGATCTGTCTGTGGGACAAATTGTCAAGAGGTCGAGCTCGTTGCTGCAACTTCAGATGACCGCAAGTACAACTTTACCTCTTTCACTTCCCACTGCATCTTTGTATTCTTTATACCCTTCTCCCGATCTTTAGTCCACCTAGGTTAATATTTGAAGAAAACTACGATGGTAACAAAAGTTATAACAAATTCAATTTACAAGAAATAGAATTTTGCACTAATGTTTCCCAAGGAGGTGAATGAAAGGAACTGAGATGAAGCATCATGAACTACTATGGGGTTGGTCTGGGAGAGGGGTGAAGGGTGAAATTTCCATTCGGTACTTTGCATATTTCTGGCTGAGGGTTAAATTTTGTGGGTATTTCATGCTTTATACCTAGCGTCGCTCGCAGGATCTCTGATGTCATTCACTTATGTGGTGGTACAATTGAAAAGTTTAATTGCTTATTGTAATTCCAAACAAAGAGTTAGGTGAGGGTAGGGGAGAGTACCTTATTTCATGGCTAAGTATGTTTTATTGAGGGCTTTTAACAATGAATGAAAGTGTAGTGGTAGAAGTTGTACCTAATACCATGTTGTCTTGTCATAAAAGCTCTGTCTGCTGAGTCATTAGCTAGCACCGTTATTTACATCTGTGTCTTAGGATTTAGCTATAAATAAATATTTGCTTATAAATTAAATTTGATTCTTTGATTATTTTACCATTAAGTCCCTTTATTTTTAAAATTAAATAAACAAGTTTTGTCCTTCTCTGTCTACTTTTATCTTAAATTGTCATTTTCAATTCAAATGTTTGGGAGTTTATTATGAATTTGAGATGTAAAAGCTGAGGCTAAAAATTTAGTAAAAACTTGATAAAAGTTGAAGAATTTTATAAGATGTGACATTAGGATTTGAAAGAACAAAATTTGGTATATCTTGAGGTGAAATTTCATGTTTCGGTTACTAAGTCTTGAATAGAAGGTTTAGAATAATTTAATTAATTAATTGTGTAGATTTTCAGAATTTGAGAATTTCAAGTAGAAGGAACTAAGGGTAAAATGAAGCCTGAATGTGTATGTCAATAAATGAGTGGATAAAACTATAAAAAAATTAAATTGATGATAACGTGAATTGATTTTTGTGTATTGTAAGTACATTTGCAGCCCCTTCAAATGTAATACATCTTTAAACAATTAGTTTATCCACTTAAGTAGTATTGTAAGTTCATTTAATATTTCTGTTTTCATACATAAGAAATATTGTACTTGCATTCAATTCTACAAAGACACGGAACAACATTCATGCATTTTGAATAAGAATTTTAAGATTTGTTGTTCCTTTGAGTTATTAGGTATTTTTCAGTTGTGCGAATGATGATAAAAAAAAAAAAGATAAGGTGAAAAGTAGAGATAAATGTTATATAATGTGTCGATGTAAGCATATCATAGAACTCTATAAGTATAATGTAAGATATTACTACATAAAGTTTTATACTATCACATAGTTTGCAGATCTGTTTAAACAATATACTAATTTACAATGGCTTAAAATCGACTGCTATATGGGCGAGTGCTATCATATTGTAAAGGCTACCTGCACCCCCTACAATTATTAACTGCAGCTCAATAATAGAAAATAACTCAAACACCCTCGAACATCACTACACGACATCGTTGTTACCTGTCATTTTCACTATCATCGTCACTGCTGAGAAAGAAGATCATTCCACTACAGAGAAAGAAGAAGAAAAACACAACAGAGGAAGAAGAGAAAATGAAAAAAAAAAAAAAAAAAAAAAAAACTCGTTCCAGCAAGCTCTTTGCCGAACGTATATTGTGTTCTGGAAAGGTCTTCTAACACGTATTTTATATGTTCCGGAAAAATATTTTTGAAATACATTTTATGCAGGAATGTTTTGAAAAAATTGTCACGTATTCTGAAAAATTCATATAAAAAATCCTATTTCGAAAAATCTTTTCCGAAATATATTCCATACATTCTGTATATTTAATTATGAAAATTCTGTTTCAAAAATCCGATTCTGGAAATTTTATGTCGAAAATTTTGTTCCAAAAATTTTACCCGTTAAGGAAAGATTTCGGAATATATATATATATATATATA
>Ga0214543_1003245_pt1 | contig 31720 bp, 16 predicted proteins | sample CNSS2metaG_FD_160094 | JGI IMG/M metagenome (GOLD analysis project Ga0214543, IMG submission 160094) | Root nodule microbial communities from cowpea collected in UCLA plant growth center, Los Angeles, California, USA - CNSS2 | ecosystem: Host-associated > Plants > Roots > Nodule | place: USA... | reverse complement strand
AACTTCATCTATAACATCAAGGTTTGCCCGCAAACCCACTTCGGAAATCTCCTCATCAAACAACCTCACTCTTCCCGTGTTCTCCATCATGTCTATCGGGATCATTGCGTCGGTGCCGTATACCAAAGTAAATGGAGTTTCCCGGGTAGACGTCTGAGGCGTGGTATGGTATGCCCATAACACTCAGTGTATCTCATTTGGCCACTCTCCTTTTGCCGCCATCAATCTTCGTTTCACACCCCTTAATATCACTTTATTAGCCGCTTCTGCCTGTCCATTCGTCTGAGGATGCTCCACCGAAGAGAAAACCTGTTTAATCCCGACTTACTCGCATAATTGCCTCACCTGTGAGCATGTAAACTGAGTTCCATTGTCCGAAATAATTCGGTGTGGAACACCAAATCGACATATTATATTCTTCCAGATAAATTCCCGAACCCGACTACCCGAAATCACAGCAACCGGCTCGACTTCAATCCACTTTGTAAAATATTCTACTGCCACAATCAAAAACTTGAATTGTCTCACCCCTTTAGGAAACAGACCTAGAATGTCTATTCCCCAAGTGTGAAAGGGCCAAGGTGTATTAATGGAGTGCAGCACCTCTGGCGGCGCATGGCTCCAATCAGCATGTTTCTAACACGACTCACATTTCCTGAAATACTCCATACAGTCATTCTTCATAGTGGGCCAAAAGAACCCTCCCCGAACTATCCGCAACATCAACGCTCTCCCACCAACGTGACTTCCACAAATGCCTTCATGGAGTTCGGTCATGAGCCTAGACGCCTCCCTCCTTCCTACACAAATCATCAAAGGCCTAGAAAATCCATACCTAAATAAATGACCATCGATCAGTGTATATCGGCTTGAGTTTTTCTTTATTTTTCGCGCCTCATTCACATCCTCAAGTAACTTGTTATTTGCAAGATAGCTTCTTAAAGGTGTCATCCAGGATTCTTCAGCCATCAAAATCTCCAAAACCTGATGTTTCTCCCGTGTATCTACCCGAGGAGCTACCAACATTTCTCTTATCACTGACTTATGCTGGCCTGGTTTCGAACAACTAGCCAACTTGGATAACAAATCAGCTCGGCAATTTTGCTCCCTCGGAACATGCACGAATTCAAAGAGAACAAAATTTTTCGCAATAGATTGGACTACCTCTAAATATTTAGCCAACTGTGGATCACGAGCTTGGAATTCTCCGGTCACTTGTCCTGCTACTAATGCAGAATCGCTTTTGACTAACAACCTAGTGATGACCATTTCTTTAGCTAAAAGCATCCCTGCTATCAAAGCCTCATATTCTGCCTGGTTGTTACTAGCTTTGAAAGCAAATCTCAACGATTGTTCAATCAAGACTCCCTCTGGTTCTTCCAAAACTATACCAGCACCACTTCCTCTTAAATTAGAAGCCCCATCCACTGATAGAATCCATGATATTTCTTTTACGCGCCGACCCGTAACAGGTGGTTCAGACAACTCTACTAAAAAGTCAGCTAAAAACTGAGCTTTGATCGGCCCCCGTGATTCATATTGTATCCCATACTCCGAGAGCTCTATTGCCCATTTAACCAACCTACCTGATATATCAGGTTTTTGCAATATGTACCTGATCGGTAAATCCGTCATCACCTTGACACTATGATTTTGAAAATAATGTCTTAAACGACGAGCTGACACTACTATGGCCAACGCTGCTTTCTCTATAGTTGGATATCTCACCTCAGCACCATGAAGTACCTTGCTTACGAAATACACAGGCTTCTGATCCCCACCAGACTCTCGTACCAATACCGAACTGACTGCATGCTCGGTCACCGAGATGTATAACGCTAGATCAGCACCTTTCTCGGGTTTGCACAATACTGGTGGTTTACCTAGATACTCTTTCAACTTTTGGAAAGCTTCCTCGCATTGATCAGTCCATTGAAACTTTTTTATTTTTCTTCAAGCATTGGAAGTAGGGAAAATCCCGATCTCCACTTTTAGCAAGAAAACGGGACAAGGCCGTCATCCTCCCCGTCAATCTCTGTACTTCTTTAACATTGCTTGGACTCCTCATATTTATGATGGCTGCACATTTATCTGGATTAGTTTCTATTCCCCTCTCGGTAAGCAAGAAACCCAGAAACTTCCCTGCCTTAACCCTAAAAACACACTTCTTAGGATTAAGTTTGAGTTTGTATTTGTTGATTGTGACAAAGAATTCCTCCAAATCCCCCTGATGTTGTTTCTCTTCTACCGAGGTAACTACCATATCGTCAACATATGCATGCACATTCCTCCCCAACATGGACACCAGAATTCGATCCATTAACCTTTGATAGGTAGCTCCCGCATTCTTTAACCCGAAAGACATTACCCGATAATAGTAATTAGCCGTTCCTCCCATAAATGCTGTCTTATCTTCATCTAATGAATGCATTTTTATCTGATTATAGCCTGAATAAGCATCCAAGAAACTTAACAAAGCACAACCCGATGCACTATCAATTAACGCATCTATATTAGGCAAAGGATACAAATCCTTTGGGCATGCATTATTTAAGTTAGTAAAATCAACGCACATTCTCCACTTTTCATTGGACTTTTATACCATCACCACATTTGCCAACCAAGTCGGATATTGTATCCCCCGAATATGAGCCGCTTCTAATAGCTTACATACCTCCTCGGTAGCTGCCTGGGCGCGATCCCCACTCAATCGTCTACGCCTTTGAACTTTAGGTTTAGCTGAAGGATTGATGTTGAGTTTATAGCATAAAAAATCGGGATCTATTCCTATCATATCTGTTACACTCCAAGCAAATGAAGAAAGGTTTTTCTTCAGTACTTGCATAAGCTATTGCTCTTGTTCTAAACTCAAATCCCCTCCAATTCTTAATTTCTTGCCCTCTACGAGTACCTCTTTTATCTCCCCCACGTGCTGAGGTCTTCTCTCAGAATGTATTAGTCTAGGATCTAACTCGAGATCTATGACTACCTTCGTTGTGCTGACTGAATATGCAACCTTCCTCCTTGACCTTAGACTATCTTCGTAACATTTATGAGCAACTTCCTGATTCACTGATAAAGTGAGCACCTTCCCATCATCAGTGGGAAGCTTCATCTTCAAATGGACCGTTGATACTACTGCTCCCAATTTATTGATAGAAGACCTTCCTAGTAGTAAGTTGTATGATGAAGGTGCATTGACAACTATATAATGTATAAATATAGTTTTTGCATCTTCTTTGTCTCTAAAAGTCGTTCGAAGATCAACATAGCCTTTAACCTCCACCTGATCTCCTAAGAAACCCACGAGTACTCCATCAAAAGGCCTTAATTGGTCTGTCGGTATTTGCAGCCCTGTATAGGTGTTCCAGAACATCACATCGGCAGAACTCCCCTGATCAACTAGCACTCTATGAACATTCCTTCCCATCATGATAACAGACAAGACGATGGGATCATCTTCAGGCGGAACTACTCCCTTTAAATCTTCACTCGAAAAGACTATATAGCTGGAACTTTCTTTGGCCTTTCGATTTTGGCTGTAGTCATGACACTCCTTACATATCTTTTCCTAGCCGAGCTGGTCTGTCCTCCTCCCGCGAAACCTCTTGCTATCGTATTGAAATCCCCCAGCACAGGTATCTCGTGCAAATCGGGGGTCGGACGAGTTTTAGATGGTTCCGCATCTGTATCAGATTTCATAAATTTCCTCATGAGTCCCCTATCTGCCAACGTAGAAAGTTGATTATTTAAGGCATAACACGAATTTGTGTCATGACCTCCGGCCTGATGAAACTTACACCAAGCATCCGATCTGCTTCCAAGTGTTCTCCCTGTGATATTGGGATAGCGCAAATGTTTAGATATTTCTACATCTTCCAATATTTCAGTTAGAGCCACCCTGAAGCTTGGGATTTTCTGAATTCGTCGATACTCGGTCCTTTGTTGTGCTATGTAAGGAACGAAACGACGATCCGGTCTAGCTCGCGGTGGAGTCCTTTCTCTTCGATAAGTTTTGATATCTCGTTCACTCTTGGTATGAGCCAGCGTCCTCTTGTCCCCTGCTTTTTTATGACGCATGGCCTCTTCGGTCTCTATCTCCACAGCTGCCCTTTGCCTAATCTCCATTAAGGTCTTTGGCGAAAACCGGTACAGGGATTCACCGAAGGAACTGGCTCGGAGCCCCTTCACAAAGGCTTTTACAAGTAAACCCTCATTGGGGTCGACTATCCTCATGCTAATATTGGTGAAGCGATTGAGGAACTGTTTTAATGATTCTTCGACATTCTGTCGTATGTCAAACATGTCTGCCATCTCTACCGGCTTGGCCTTGTTGGCCGAAAATCTTTCTAGGAAAACGTGTTTAAAATTGTTGAACGAGTTGATTGAGGACCTCGGAATAGTGTTGAACCATTCCAGAGCGATCTCGACTAGCGTGCCCACAAACATTTTACAACGTATTGTGTCATTCCCCCCTCATATCAACATCCGGGCCTAAAATGCTTTTAAATGTAGCTCTGGATCAGAACTTCCTGTGAAGGGTGTGATCTTCGGGATCACGAAATTCTGTGGAATTGGCTCCTCCATGATCAAATTTGCTAGAGGGCTGGCATCACCAACATCGGGATTTAACTGACTAGCGTATCGGTAACCAACCCTGGTGGCTTCCAATCTGTTTTGCATTTCTTCGTTCACCTTCCGCAATTGTTCTTGTTGTCGAAGTGCCTCTTCTAGGCATCAGTGTGTTTCTTCACGTAGTCTTTCTCTTTCTCTCAAAGCCTCTTCCCGAAGAGCCTATAGATCTTCCTCTACTTTTTTACGGGCTTCCTCCCTCTCCTTTTCCAGCTGAACCTGATCAGCCTCCGCCTTTAGTCTAATTTCTTCATTCTGTCGTTGCAGCTCCAGGATGCTCTTCATTATCTGCTACCTAGTCGGCCCCTCACGTGTTGCTCCTCTGCCTCTGTTCATCCTCAATTCTGTCTATTTTTGCTCGTTCTTTGAATGGGGTCAGGATCGAATTTTACCGAGCCCCACGGTGGGCGTCAATGTTCTGGTTCAGAAAAATACTAGATAATTCTTCACCAAAACAAAAGAAAGTGTTTTAGACTTACTTAGGTCAAAAATCTTTTTTATCCCTTGACCATGGGAGCAACCTTCTTATTTATAGAATAATCAGTTACAAAATATTAAATTCTAAAAATACAAAATAAAAATGAAATCATCCTTTGCTCCTAAAATATCTCTAAATATAACAACAACCATATTAATTCCCAAAAACCCCACCAAACACAGAATTCAGTTAATATTCTTCTCCATCGGTGTCCTGCCGACCCGATTTGTTAAATGCTAAAATCCACCTATCCTCTCGGCCTAAAACCGAACCACCTCCTCTGGACCAGTACAAAATCAAATACTTGATACAAATATTTAAACCTCATAAAGAGTAATTAATCATATAAGTAATTGTAGAAAATCATATCAATCATATGAGTAACTTTATTAGATCAATGGACGAACATTTTTGGTTGTCCATTGATAAGAGAATGTGCCTCGTTAAAACCTTGCTAGGAAAAATCCTTTGGGAAAAAAATCTAATGAAAGAAAAAAAGTGCAACATTCTGTATTCTTTAATACAATATTGTTTATCACGTATTTTATTTCTCCTCCCTCATGTATACTTACATCATTAAGATGGAGAAGTCCAAACTTGTCAACCAATCGCTCAAAAGTTCTCTTTTGGTGAAGACTTTTTAAATAGATCTATCAAATTTTCACATGAATGAATCTTTTGGATCTCTATATCACCCTTTCGATTGAACAATGCACTATTGTCTTTATATATGGTTATTGATTCCATTTTTCCCGATGATATACCATAATTTTGTCACACATGTTGAATTATAAATATTAACCAAACAAATTCACGACTTACCTCGTGTAATGCTAAAATTATGCATAATTTGACGATGTTGCTATTATGGTTTGTTTCATAGACCACCATGAAATCATTATGCTACCACATGTGAACAAATATCATATTTGTGATAAACCATTGTGATATTGTGAGGATATAATAAATAACATCCATCTACATAACCCAATAGATTTAATTTTGAATCATTTGGATAAGATAAGTCCATATTCGTAGTACCCTTAAGGTAACAAAGTATATGTTTTACTCTAATCCAATGTCTTTTTACATGTAAAGAACTATATATTGGTTAACAAATTTATAGCAAATGCAATATCAAGACAAATATAATTAGCAAGATACATTAGTGCTCCTATAATACTAAGATAAGGTACTTTTGGACCAAGAACATCTTCAACATTTTCTTGAGGTCTAAAAGAGTCTTTATCAATATCTAACAACCCTACAACCATTAGAGTGCATAATAGATGTGACTTGTCCATTTAGAACCTTTTAAGCACCTTCATTATATAAGCTTCTTAATGTACAAAAACACCTTTAAATACTCAATTTCTAATCTCAAACAAAAGTTTTTCCTTTTTAACATCCTTCATCTCAAATCATTTCTTTAAGCAATCAATTGTTTTTGTGAGCTCATTAGGAGTTTCAACGATGTTTATGTCATCTACATAAACATTTATTACGACAAATTCATTTTCTAATAATTTCATATAAATACAAGGATAAATAGGACCATTTTTATACCATTCTTTTAACAAGGACTCACTAAGACAATTATACCACGTACGCCCTAATTGTTTTAATCAATAAAAAATACTTTTTCAATTTTATTGAACAAACCTCTTTAGAATTTGCCTTGTTGGCCAAATTAAATCCTTCAGGGATTTTCATATAAATATCTTTATCAAGAGAATCGTATAAATAAGTTGTAATATCATTTATTACATGTAAATGCAAACCTTCTTGTGCAACTAGGATAGTCAAATATCGAAATATTGTTGCACCCAAACTAGTGAATATGTCACTTTATAAATCAATACTAGGTTTTCTTGAAAAACCTTGAGCAACTAACCATGCTTTGTATCTAAAAATTTCACCATTTTTATTTTTTTATTGCATAAAAATGCCTTTATACCCAATGGGTTTTACACCCTCGGGTACATGAAGTACAAATTCAAAAACCTTTCATTTAGCAAGCAAATATAATTATGATTATATTGCATCTTTTCATTTTGGCCAATCATTTCTTTGTCGACAATCTTCAATGATCATTGGTTCTTGATTCTCATTGTCACTCGTAACATTCCTCGTTATATTATATGCAAAAAAACTCATTATTGTTGACTTCATTTTGGTTCCATATTATATGATTCTTGACATAATTTATTAAGATATCATCGTTTTCAACAATTTCATTTACCTAAGGTTCTTCTGGAACTGAATCATTAATTATGCCAAATGAATATTTTGGAATTTCCACTTTTTTTATTAGGTCATCTAGCATTTTAGCTTATTTTTTTATTCGAGAGTTTTTATCTTAGAAACTAATAGGCCTACCAAGCCTCAAGTGTGTCTTTGAAACCAACAGGCCTACCACACTTTAAGCGTGTTATGAATGAATATCAAATCTATTTTTAGCATTAACAATTGGATATATGATTTAGTTATCCTTTTTGTCAGTAAAAACATATGGTAATTGATTGACTAATTATGTAAATGAGTTATCCTTTGAATTTCTAGTTAACGTTCTTTTATATGAGGATCAAGACAAGATAATGATAACTCATTCCAATCAATATCTTTTTCTAATTGTTTCCATTTCCCCCTTAATGTTGGAAAAACTTATTCATCAAATTGACAGTAAAAAAATCGAACTGTGAATAAGTCTATATTTGGTAGTTCAAGATATTTTATTATTGAGGGAGAATCATATCCAACATATATTCTCAATCGTCTCTGCAGACCGATCATAGTCTCTTTTGGTGGGGAAATTGGAACATATACACCCTTCCCAAAAAATCTTAAATAAGAAATATTAGGTTACTGACCAAAAACCAACAGCATAATAAAGCATTTGTAATAACTTGTCGTCTTGATGTGAATCAATACTACAACATGCAAAGTTGAATATCTCCAAGTAGCCATTGGAAGATTAGCTCTCATAAGTAATATTCTTGGAACCAATTTGAAACGTTTTAGTAATGATTCTGCAAGTCTTGAATATCCCCAAGTAACCATTGGAAGATTAACTCTCATAAGTAATGATCTTGGAACCAATTTTAAACGTTTTAGTAATGATTCCGCAAGTCTGTTTTGAGTATAGACATGTGCTAATGGATGTTCAACTTCAATTCCAATTGATATATAATACTATGTAAAACATGAGATGTAATTTCACCAGTATTATCAAAATCGATTTTCTTAATCAAATAATTTGGGAAGTGAGCTCTTAATTGTGCTAATAACTTTGCAAATGTCTGATTGCGAGTTGATAATAAACAAATATGTGACCATCTAGTTGATGCATAAATTAAAATCATGAAATATCTAAATGATTCACATAATGGGTGTATTGGACCACAAATATCACCTTGTATTCGTTCTGAAAATGAGATTGACTCATTTCTAATTTTTCTAGTGATGGTCTTATTATCAACTTTCCTTTTTCAGCGTGCAGTACATGAGAACTCATTGGTCTGAAGAAGTTTTTTGACTCTTAAATGGGTGTCCACATGAGTTTTTCAACTTTTTTTTCACATCATAACAGATCCAGGGTGACCTAACTGATCATGACCAACAAGGAATTTATTTTGATTCGTAAACTTATAGTTTACCATGACATGCATTTTAATTGTACTAATATATGCATAGTACACCATCCAACTGATCATGCCAAACAAAACATTCATTTTTATTAATAAACTTCTGGTTTACCATGACATGCATCTCAATTGTACTAATATATGTGTAAACCATAAGAAAATGTTGATAATTTGTCCAATACACATTTTTTTTATTCAACTCAATTCTAGTGATATAAAAATATTTCATATCTTCTTCATTATTTGTCTCAATATGATATCCATTTAGACAAATATCCTTGAAACTTAATAAATTTCTGTTAAACTTCTTGGTAGAAGTATAGTATCTCTTTTAGAGCCTTCAAATATATTTGTAGTACTAAAAATAATGCTAACATTAACTTGTATGAGAAAATTTATTACTCTTAAGAATTATATGAATTGTTGCACTATCAATAAGACACATATCCTCATCATTGGTACTAGATTGCCAACATTCATTCTTCATATAAACATAAATATCAATATTATATATTACTATGTAAGAGGAGAAGAATAATAAAATATTTAGAGGATTTTATTGATCAAGAAAAACTTATATATATGCAACATGAAACAAATATAAAACATTATCTTAAAATTAAGAACATAATATGAGAAAATATATTTTTTAACACTCTCATCCCTAATGAGGTGATCCATGCTTCCATTTGGTTTATCAAAAATAAAATAAAATAACGATATCAAGATTAGTAGCATCCATATGGCCATAATTAGAATCACCATCTTCATAAGCAAGATATGTTTCTATGTTCTTTTCCTTGTTTTTTAAGATGTTTTGGTGTATGACAAGTACAACTCAAATGGCCTTTACCACCATAATGATAACTTATATTCTCATCTTATTTATCATTATTTTCACATTTTTCTTTTCCCTTTTTCACATTATTGTTCCATTTTTTTTTATAAAATGTGTCTTTCAAATTTCATTTATGACCATGTCCATAATCATTATCACGACCACAAAAATAGAAATCAAATGTTGTTGTATTCACTTATGAGAATGGAGTAGAACCAATTGGACGGGTTTCATGATTTTTTTCTTATCAAAAACTCATTGTTTTTGTTCAGCCACAAGAAGACATCAAATAAATTTAGAACATTTGTGAAATCCCTTTTTGCAATATTGTTGTTAGAGGAGCAAATTAGATGCTTAGATACTTTATTTATTTCTTTAATGACATCACCAAGACCCATTGCATCTAAATATATTTCAACATTCAATATCCAATAAATAATTCTTCCTCGTAATATCAAGGGTCACAAATTCAAAATTTGCATGGTTTGACATATTTAGAACTAGCACATAAAAATAATAGTAATACTAATAATCATCATCATAATAATAATAAGACATATATGAAGATTGATAAAGTCAAATCATTCTTATGACAAAAATAAAAATATAAAATAAAATTGTAAATGAAAAAAAAAGGATTAGAGAGAGCCTGGATTAAAACATGAAATTGCCTTATCTAGTTAATGTGAAACTTTCAACACATCTCCCTCACGCCAAATTATATACATCTCATGCGTGTGACTAGATATTAATGGATGGTTTGATAACGGGTGGATTTATATGCCCAACAAACACAAATCTCGCTAGGATAGACTTTAAACAACGACTCTGGTACCATGTTAAGAAGTGAAGTTTAAGCCTAACTCAACCTCAAAAAATTGTCTTGTAAGGTGAGATTTGCACCACATTTTTCTTTTCCTTTTTTCACATTATTGTTCCACTTTTGGTGATAAAATGTGTTTTTAAAATTTCTTTTATAACCATGTCCATAATTACTATCACGACCATAAAAATATAAATCAAATGTTGTTGCATTCACTTCTGGGAATGGAGCATAACCTATTGGACATGTTTCATGATTTTCTATCAAAAGCTTATTGCTTTGTTCAGCCACAAGAAGGCGGCAAATAAATTCAAAATATTTGTGAACTTATCACAATATTGTTGTTGCAGGAGACAATTAGTTGCTCAAATGTTTTATTTCTTTCTTTAATAGTATCACCAAGACCCATTGCATCTAAATGTATTTCAACATTTAATATCCAATATAAGTAATTCTTTCTTGTTACATTACCAAAGGTCACAAATTCAAATTTTGCAACGTTTGACGTGTTTAGAACTAGCTCATAAAATAATAATAATAATAATAATAATAATAATAATAATAATAATAATAATCACCATAATAATAATAATAATAATAATAAGACGAAGATGAAAATTGATAAAGTCAAATAATTCTTATTACAAGAATGAGAATATAAGATAAGATTGTAAATGAAGAAATGATTAGAAAGAACCTGGATTGAGACACATAAAGCACCGTGGTGTCATTAGAGAGAAGATACACAACACTTCCACTAGTGTTCAGTTGGTTGGAGCATCATGTTGATAACGTGCTATAAAGTAAAGCTAATAATAGGAAAAAGAAGAAAAGGAAGAATAGAGAGTAAGAGAATATGGAGCAATGTTTTATGTGTGTTTTATTACTGGTAGAAAGAATCCTATCTATATATACAACATGTAACCCCATAAAGATTACAAATCAAATAGTTAATACAAATATTTACATTAAGAGTAATGAATTATGTCAGTACATATCAATTATATATAAGTAAGTGTATCAAATCTATGAACAACCACTAATTCATAACAAAAATATAGTTTTTCTAACTTATAATGTTACGAGGTTATATTTCTTGTTTTCTTAGTTTTCATTTTAATCAAAAATTAAAAAAAAAAAATCTTTTGTAGACTGTAATGCAAGGAATTTATGTTTTTGTTACCAATTTATTTATGATTAAAATTGATTCAAAATCTAATTTTGGAAAAAGGTTAAGTGTTGTTGTCCTGTCACAATTTTACTTTTAGGTGAACTTGAGAATCTTCCATTTATACCTTACGCAAATATTTTTGTTGCTATATATTCCTTCGTTTTAATATATTTTAATAAATGTTATTTTTAAAAGAAGTAAGTATGGTTTCAAAGTTATTTTATACGAATTTTTCATATTTTAAAATTATTAAATATTTGTAGATAAATCCATAAACTCTTTGTCAAATATAAAATTGTTTTGAAATATAATTTTTTAATTCACAGCTTATTTTCTGCGAATTTTTTAATTAAAGAAATTAGAGAGAAATTTATCTACTTGAGGGTTTTCTCGCAAATGTCCTTTACGGATTTAAAATTTACAGAAAATTTACTTGCAAATTTAAAATTCATAGTAAACTTACATGCGAATTTAAATTAGCAACAGAAAAAAACAATTGCAATCTTCCAATTATTTTGTTTAGAAAAAAAAAATCAGATTTTCTTTTCACGAAATTTCTTACGAATTTTAAACTTATATAGAAGTGATTATTCATGAGCAAATTATGTGTAAATAAAAAAAACTCATAAGATTTCTAACAAATTTTTATACAAAATTTTAAAAAATCATAAAAAACGTGAAAATTTTGACTGTTGAAAGAAATTATAGTCGTGAGTTATTTACAATTTCAAGAGGTAGCAATTTAAACGGAATTGCAAGGGATTCTTATATGAACTTTAGACTGTATTAAACGGAGTTTTATATAGTTTAAGTGATTCTTCGTATAAGCGTTAGAGCCAAATAAAATGAGCTTATCCTCTGAAATGCAATTTTACACGTGAAAGATCTTCTTCATTTTGCTTTTCAGATCTTCTTCATTTTGCTTTTCAGTTCAAGTTTCAAAGCTGCTTTAAAATAATTTCATTTTCATCACAGAACTTTATTCCCTAATAATTAAGTGTAAAAAAAATATTGGTAAGCAATCATCACTGTTTTTAAAATTAAATTAACTACTAATTAAGCTAATGGATATATTACTAATTTATGGCTTATTATTGCAACCAAAGTTGAACTTTATCCGAACTAATGATTATCAAATGTATATTATTTTAAAAGCTATATGACGTATTATATACTAAAGTACAAAAATTGACAAGACACTCATAAATTGTTTGTTTGAGAGGATTTAAAAGAAAAGTTTAAATACATTTATATATTATTTATAATTATTTTTGTTCCAATACTCTAACATCACCTTTAAGTTAGGTTAAGAATAGTTTAACATCTTCTCGATATAAGTGTGACATAAGGCTTTAATTTCAGTTTGACCCTTCAGACCGCAACCTATTTGAACCGTTCACACAACTTTAATCTCGGTTCCAGTTTTAATTTCGATTTACACACTTAAAAAGTTATTTTCATTTGTCAAATAACAGTGTTAAAATTAATTTTAGAATAAATAAGGAAATATAAACTTTTTTACTTCAAAATCGTATTTAACAAATATTAAATCATCAAGTATGCAAAAAACTCTCCTAGGTATATAAAATAAATTCTTATAATAAGATCAGTTATGTATATTAAAATCACATTTTTTTTTATATTTGTTGGTGACTTCGAATGATGCAACACAGATTGAACACGTGTTAAGGTGGAAAATTGAAATCCATGTGAGAGCCACTAATAGAAAGAAGCCGAATGCGCGTTTCTCACATTTGAGATATACAAACTCACGTCTAAAATAATATAAAAGCAAATAACAATAAGTTGCTTTGCAAATCCACGTCCAGTGACACAAAAACGTGTTATAAACACAAAGTTACAATAAGCTTTGCTAGGGCTCATTTTAAGAGAAATTTGTTTTTCCAAAAGTCGTCTCTAAGAAAGGTTTTATATCAAATCATTTTATTAAATATAAAATAATCCAGACATCTGCTTAAAATAATTTTTTAACGTTGTGTGGATTGTCAAAAATTGAATTGAGGTAAGTTAATAATAAACTTTAACTCAAATTTAGTATTTTTACTGAGATAATCATTTCATAAAAACTTACGAGTAAAATAAAAAGAAGAAATAAAATAAACTTAAATATAAATTAAGATGAGTTTATATATAAACTATTTTTCCTTGGGATTTTTTTTTCATAAGTGATTATGAAAAAGTTGTCCATATTTTTTATGCTGTTTTCAAAGTCAAATCACATACCTAATGTGATTTAATGGAAAACGTCTTATAGGTAGAAGTACAAGATAAACATATTAATTTGTGTATAAGAGGTACTTAAAATCACGTCAAAACAACTGAGTACCACTAACATTAGGTAATGCATCTAACCAGATTTATGCACCTAAAGGAATTATCTTAAATTAGTAGAGACAAACTCCTATTTTAACTGTTAGTGTATTTGATTTAACATTTAAAGTATCATGTCTCAATTTAAAAAACAGAAGTTATTTGAAATAACGTAAGATGCTAGAAAATGGCATTTAAGAAGTGATAGTGATTTAAAATAGTGACTCGATTATTTTAATATTAAAAGGTTTTAGTATAAATAGAATTATTATAAACGAGTTTCATTATTTTAAAACACATCATCTCTCTAGAAACCACTTTTCTAGAGTTCTCTGACTTCTCTATAGAGGTTTTGTCTCTTTGATCGTCTGATTGAAGAACCGAGACCGTAGGATTGATCCTCTCAACGAGCTCTTCAAATTGGACCGATCAATTTCTCCGTTCGCGTAAGTTGAGTTTCCGCTCTCTTTTTAGTCTTTCCTATTTTTTGTTGCATGCGAGCTCTCTTCCGCTTGCATGTGACGTTTTAATCATCAGTATGAGTCTTTGTTGATCAGTGATCATAATGGTAGGTCCTGATCGTTCTTATGATGTTTCTATGCGTAGATAGAGCATCTTGTGGAGTTAGATGCGTTTTGGTGTTCTTTAAGCGGTTTGGGTCTGTAGAATCGCTTTGTCAGGTAAGGGAAGCTGATAATTGGATTTAATTAGAGGATACAATGAATGTAATGTTTGTAATTAGAATTGCATTGTGTGAATCGAGGTTGAATTGGAAAATGAACACTTGAATCATGGCTCTAATTGGTATCATCTCACTTTGCTTAAACACCATTTTGAAAACTAGACAACACTGCCATGGAGATGCCAATTTGGGTCATGAAATCAAGTGAAACATCTCCCAATGAAAACCAGAATATGTGTTGTTTTCTGGTGTGAGGCTGAGCCTCAGAATTCAAGGCTGAGCCTTGAAAACTGCGAGAGGATCAGCGCTGAGCGCTAGCCCAGCGGTGCCTGGCGCTGAAAAATGCGAGAAGAATGAGGCTGAGCGCCAGCCGAGCGGTGCCCTAGCGCTGGGACCCCTATAGGTCTGGAACGAGATTTTAATGCTGAGGCTAAGCGCTGGCTGCCAGATTTCATGTTTGCTATTTTGATGTGTTTCATTGCATTAACTTATCTGAAATGAATCTTTTTGACTGTCTTGGTATGCTTTGAGTGAGATTGGGTGAATATGGACCTGTTGTATGTGAATTATGGAGGAATTTCATGGAGAAATTCTAAGTGTGGATGAGGTAGGGTATGCAAAGACATAAGGACTCAGTTTTGGTTGGTATCCTGACGCTCCAATAATCATTAAAGCTCATATAGAGTATAATGAGTTATGTCGTGAGGAGTAGCAGGAGGTCTTAGCCACTGGACTCGATCAAGTCTTTGGCGCGAAGGAGACTTACCTGTTGTGATGATTGGGTGATAACCCCTTGAGGCCAAACTCTGCAGAGTTTGGGAATCATACACGGTGCAAGCCATCAAGAGGTCCGATGTTAATTGCATATATCCGGATGATTGAGTCTAGAGTTGAATGGCGTGTGAGCATTGGAATGTTCATGTGTGAATTTGTGATAATTGATTGTTATTATGTTGTTACTCTAATGTAACTTTCTTTAAATCATTATTAGCTTACCCTTGCTTTCTGTGTTTCTGTCTCGTATTGTATGTTTTCCTTTTGCGATGATCACCTTTTCGGTGGGAGCAGATGTGGTTGCAGTGTTAAGGGCACTTCTGGAGAATGAGGATCCATCGTTTTAGGTTATGGAGGAGCTTTCCAGTGGGAGCTTTAGTAGGGGTCAGTTTAAACATAGAGTTTACTAGTTTAGTTTAAGTGTATAATTAATATATTTTTATAGTCATATCTTTTGTAAGACTGTATTAATATATTGTGTACACTGGATTATTTGGTTTGGCATTATGATGAAACTCCCTATTTTTTTTATTAGTTTCAAGCTGCTTGGGATGTTACAAAATAGTGTCAAATTATAAATAAATCATGAATTCACATCCTATGTGAAAACAAACACATACTAAATCAATTCCCGAAAACACCAAAAGATCAACTCTTATTCCTATTTCACATGTGGCCACGTGCGAAAACATTTGACAAGCTTTTGGAGCCTATTTGCCCTATAAATAAACCTCAAGTAGAATGTAATGGTCTCTAATATTTCAGGGGAAAACAAATTAGTAACCGAACCAAACATATACACTTTAACCCACAATTGAACTATTATCTCGTGCTGATGGGAACAAAGACCACAAAGAAGCTCTAGCTATCAAGGGTAGCGTTTTACAAACAATTTTATATATAGTTGATGAAAAATGTTGTATACATTTAAGCTGAAAAAGTTACTTGAAAACATCCCACAAATAAAGCTTTTTACAAATTCCTGGAAAACTAGGTAAGTGATTGAATTAACTGCCTGTTATAGCAAATTTTCTAAATCATAGACCCCTGTATACTGACCTGTGAAAATATGCTCAATCTGACCTGATACGAGATTTCATAGAGTTGACACGGCAGATTAAGAAGCCACAAACTGTTTCTGTTCAGGGGATTAATTGGGCCTAATATCCCCAACGACAGACTTTGGTTTGAAAACACCCCACAAATAATACTTGTCACAAATTCCTGCAAAATTAGATAAGTGGTTGAATTAAAAACCTAACACAGCAGATTTTCTAAATTTACATTAAAAGCCGAAGGTTTAGAACATACTCCGATCATTTGGAGGTAATAGATGTGAAGAAAAAATGAGGAGCTCTATGTTGTTAATGACCGCCTTGAGAGCAAATTCTTGTTCAATTACATCATTCATCACACCATCAAAAATTAACTCATCCCTAATTGATGTTAGAGAATATACAAAACAAGGTTTACATAGAAATTACAAAACCATTCAGTATGGAGAATATATTCTATTGATAAAGCATACCTTTCATAATGTGGAAAGAAATAGAGACCAATACTATCACCGTTAGGAGGAGACATATCAAACCTCTCAGGCCAAATACCACGCCTTGATAACATCTCCACGTCAAGCAGTTTAGGAAGCTCTGTCACTGCCAAATGCACTTTTGAGCAAGCTCCGCTTGACGCATAAGCAACAAGACCAAAATTTGTTGCGTTGTTCAATATAAATTGTCCCCTATACATGAAAAAATGTTTGTAAAAATAAGGTGCATAAAAAACCCTCTAAGGGAATTATAACAAATTACTTGAACTTCATTTCAATGATTAACAGGACAAAAGCAGCCTCAACACAGAAAAATAAAGTAAAAATCTCACGTCCAAACTGGATCACTAAGTGGGTGAGCACGGCTAGGCTTGTCAAATTCTGGATAACTATGGTCTTGAGTCGTTAAGGCTTCAGAGTAAACATATTTCCCATGCTCCAATGCTTGCTCGTCAGTTAAAATATTTATAGGACCTTTAGGTGATTCAGGCTCCTCATAATAGATGCCATTGTCTTCAAGGATCGGTTGTCTCTTCTCAATGTCATTTTTCCTATGGCATTCGGTATGAAAACCTTCAGATGATCTAACAGATTTTGGTTTTCTAACTGCAAACCTCTCCTTTTTCATTTCTATCCTTCTATATTTTGCTTCAGCAACATGAGTTACACGCTTGCTTCTTCTTAATTCTTCAGATCCCCATCTTTTGGGGTTACGTGGTGCACAGTCCTCACATTTCCAGATAATTGTTCCATCATCTTCTGTATAGAACTCGTCTAAACAATATCTGCAAATATATAAACAATTGTTCCATCATCTTCTGTATAGAACTTATGTAAACAATATCTGCAAATATATAAACTATTTGTTAAGCACATTTACATATATCAGGCTAGAAAGAGAAGTACACAACATCTTAGGTTCCAGTTTTATACTTTCACTTCTCCACTTGAAACACAAGTATGTATGAATTGTGGATATATTCAGATCACATCAATATATAAACTGGTGCAGTGTAAATTAGAATCAAAATAAGACGAATATTAAGCTCCTTAATAAATTTACCACTTAACTTTACACGTAGTTTATTCTATAGAGTTGCCTCTAGAACCTCAGAGATTTAGTGAAATATTAGCTAGTTAGTCATTTGAATTTACAAATGCAGCAACAATTTCTCTAAACAAATTACTTTCCTTCATAAAGTAATAAAATGATAAATCTAAAAGTGGTAAGTGACCTTCAAAGAAGAAGAGATTGGAGGTTTATATGCAGAGGAGCTTGCTAATCACATAAAGCTTTCAGTGACTTTCACAATAAGAGTTCAAATGTTGTGGTTCCTATTTTTAATACTCAATGAAACTGCAATATTTGAATTCATACAGCGAAGGTAGCTAATTAAAAATAGAAAATTTGAATCATAATCAATGAAGCCCATAAAGTGGTAACCTATAACTCTAAACTTATAGCTTCTAAATGTAGTCATTCAATAAAAGACCTAGCAAACTGATATTGTTGATACATGGTAGATTGATCAGGGATAAAACATTACTGTTGAGAAATTCCTGCCGCAATTGTTATAATTTGGCAGATCTTTTCGTTAATGTATAACAACTTGTAAGACAAAAGTACATAATATACATGCTCCATCTTGAGGACATCTTAGAACATATAATGTATATGTACATTCAGTTAGTTCATTAGTTCTACTTTTTCTTTCCTTTTATTTAGTTCCAAATTACGATTTTCATATAGTCATATTATAATGTGAGCCTCAATATTTTTTCCTTATTCTTAAATTTTTGTTAGGCAATCGAGAATAAACAAGCGTCAATATTGAAAATTACAGTACCGATGGCTTCCTATTTTTTCCAATGTATATAAACTAGAAGAGACAAATAAATCAAATTCCAATTCTGTTCTGACATACCATATAATATCATACAATGCGAAAAAACACATACCTATGCTGAACACACGCTTTACATTCGACGCAATATACGTGGCACTTCGGATCTCCTTTATCACCACATATTAGACAGATATCTGTCTATCAAATTCAATGAGACAATTATGGACACGCATTTTAATATTAGGCCACGAAACAAACTATAAGTAGAAATGTTTTAGAAAAAGGAAAAATATTGCTATCAATAATCATAGATAAATTCTAAATTGGTTGAGTATCGAGATAAAAGACACATTAAAACTGCGCAGCAAAGCACAAAAAGGGTCCTGTCAACATTTTCTATATATTAAGAGCACATAAACTCATCAAAACAATCACAAGGTCTAGTATCCATTACTCCTTACATATCCACTGTTGAAACAAATTAAGAAAATTGGGGCAACTCAAAAGTCAGAAAAATGCAAAATTAATTATTCCTTAGCATATCTCCTAAAGGAACACGTTAACAAATGCAGCATTTTCTAGTTCAACTTAAGCAACTCAAATATGGGTCAATTACCAGTTGCAACAAATTTCTATGAAGTCGCAACTCATAACTCAAAATTCTAAAGGATTTTGAAAACAAGATGCAAGTTATCGGAAGTAAAAATTATTTTAACTTCAGAACATTTGTATCTTATTTTATGTTCAAAGTGTTCATAACAATCTTTAAAATCCGTTACAGAATTATGCTATCTAGCACATTCACACGACACTTTTGGGGCAACATTAATGAGGATGCCCCTAAAAAGATGTCATAAAAGAAAGAGTATTGCTAGTAGAGACCCGTTCATGGTAAACACTATGCATGGCAATATATAAGCCATAGAATTCATATATATTTTAACAATTTTGAATATACTAAAAACTTATTTAACCTTAATTTTAACGATTCGAAAAACACTTGATTATAGAGATGCATCTAATATTAACACAACACTCTACTCCAAAAGTAGGTTAAATGATCTTTTCAGTCCTTGTAAGTCTATATTTTTCAGTTAGACATTCAATATTGACAAATAAGTAAATAAAAAATCACTGAAGTCTAGAAGACTTTTCTGACTTAAATTGTAGGAAAGGATTATAAGAAGTGTTAGCTTGTGTAGTTGAAGCATCACCAAGGCTAGTGTGGCCAGGTTTAGGGAAAGAACTAAAAGCTAAATTGTCATAACTTAATAATTAACATTTATAGAAGTCTAGAAGACTCTTCTGGCTCAACAAATTAACTTAGAGCAGGATAGATAAAATTGAAAAATTTATCAGTGTTTAAAAATTGAGATAATAATAAAGAGTGAAGCCTGATTTTAGAAGCTTGGAAGTATGTTTTTATTGCTGAAACGTTTAGAGAAAAAAATCTTTCTACAAACGCATATCGTATAGGAAATAGAAAAAAAGAAAAATTCTATAATTTAAAATTATTTTATAGATAAACTAAAGCAACCTTTTTCATAATAAAGTTGATATATATAAGTGTATTCTTAATTCATTTATTTATTCTCTTCTCAAACAGTATCTTTAGAAAAGTGTTCCAACACAAAAAATCCTAATGTTAATAATATTAAATAAGGTAAAGCAAAAAAGAAAGAGTGAGCAACTAAGAGTGTAAGCGACTGAGAATCGGAACTGGTATAAATGTGATTTGATTGTTCGAATTCTAGAAAAAAAAAAAAAGTTTTGAAGAGTTAGAGAAATGTGCATGTGCGCACACTTTTTGTCTTTTTGAATTAGAATAAAAGAACAATATTGAATCGCTAAACTTTGACTAAGACGGTATCGTCAAAATTCTGAGAAACTCCACTGCCAAAATTGACTGAACTAGTTTCGATCTTTCAGAATCTATTCTTGACGAGTATAGTATTATGTATAAAAAGTTGCGAAATTGTTGGAAAGAGAAGTTCACATTGCACCATGAAATTCAAGGGTTAGAGAAAGGGGGAAAACAATGAAAAGATGGGTTATGAGGTGGTGTACCTTTTCACGCTGATGAATCATCTTCACAAATCGCTTTCCCTGAACCGATGAACAAGTTTCGCCAAACGCTGTGTTCTATCACATGTCTCTCTTCTGTTTTCATTTTTACTCTCTTTTTTAACCTTTCGCACTACACCCTAGGTCTTTCTATTTTCTCTTCAGTCTTTTTCTTCACATAACCTCATTTACTATTTTATTAATTATTAAGTCGAAATTTATTTATTTATAGTAATTATAATGAAATATGAGAATGAGATATTAATTGTTCCTTACTTGGTGTCATTTTTGAAGAAAAGGATTTTACTAGCATGGTCCGCAAAAAATAACAACTCTTTTTTCTTTTCCTTGTATACATAGAGTTAAAATCGTAAGACATGTCTATTTATCTTTTCTCATGAAAGTACAGTACTTTTTTACTATTTAATTTAGATTTATTATGTATTCTGATTTGTTTAACAACTTTTTTTGAATATCTGCAAATCAAGACAAACAGGACGATACATGCACTGCGTTAATCAGATACTGAAATGGATATTTTAATCATAACGGCAATAAAGCATGTCTTTTTTGGGTACGATATATATATATATATATATATATATATATATATATATATATATATATATATATATATATTTTATATAAAAGCTATGTTTATTTTCGAAGAGGTTTTATGAAAACTAGCGTAAACACAAATTGACTTTGAAATAATGGCACAAAATATTATCAATTTTGTTTAAATTATTATTTTCCTTCACTGTCAATAAGTAATGAGTTTTTTTATTTGCTAAGTTAAAAAAATATAACAGTCTAAAACAACTAATTTCACATATTACACGTTAAACACGTTTTGTTATTAGTAGATAATTATAAAATATTAAAGTAATTATTAAATATTATATTCATGAAGTCAAAAAACATAATTAAACAAACGAGCTTAAGCTCAAACCTTGTATTTTTTTAATGTCAAAGTCAAAACTTTAACTGGACTCGTTAATGAGTTATGTACTTAATCATCTTTTTTTCTTTTTTCACAAACCAAATTCAAACTTGAAGAATATAAGGTTAGGGTCTACTTGTTTATACATCTGTAAGAAGAAAAGTTAAGATATCATTGTTAATGAAGAGAAACTGCATAAAGCAAGAAAAGCTCGTATTTTGAACAAAAATTCAATTGAGTTTTCTTCTTTTTATTAATCTATACCTATCGTATAAGTTAGCTAATATTCACAAAAATAAATGTTACAATAAGAAAGCTGAGGGTTCTGGTGGCCTGACTCTACAAGCAGACCACCTTAAATCGGTGACATACTAAAACTGTAAATTTACAAACTCGTGGAATATGTCAACAATGTTTGACATGTATCATGAATTCAGTAATGAGAATAGTCGTAGTTGAGCACAACACTGCTCAGATAAACATCTTTCTTACTCAAAGCCTCAATTTTTCTGTAGGTTATGCTACGAATCCAAGGCCCTCAAACTCTTCTATGAATCTCCATCTTTTACCACCTTTAACATGGAAAGCCAAAACCATAGAACCTTGAATGCAAAGTAAGCAGTTACTTTATACTCCACAAAGCCATGCCATTGTTCTAAAGCCTAATTGGAAGTCCAAAGTTATGGAATGTCTTTATGGTTCCATCACAACCTGCTGCCACAATGGATAATCCCCATGTTTCTGATACGTATTTTTGCTTCTGGTGATCAAATTCAACTTCTGCAAGAGGTAAATCCCAACTAGGAAGCTTCTCTTCGGGCCATGTAACAGAACCCCTGCATGTACCATCAATGGAGAACCAACTTCCAAAAGAAAAACGTTCTGATTCCCTGACACCATGAGCAGCTTCTAGTTGGGGTTGCATTTCTGAAGAATAGTGGGCCAAATCATTGCCAGAACCTCTTTCTTCTGCAGTCATGCTAGACCAAGGTATTGCAATAGTAACCCCTTTAGAGCCAAAGTACTCACAGGAATACTTGGATTTTGTACTTTTTGGAGAAGTGTTTCCCAAGTCATTGAAGTTCCACATGTACACACGAGAGTCTCCTCCTACTGAAATTATATGCTCCCCACCAGAGGTAAATGAACCAGACATTTGACTTCCAGACCTTGGAAGAGCTGCAGAGAGTAGTATGATCAACCAACTTAGAACATTCCATGTGAATTAAGTATCAACAATGTCATAATGTAGATGGTGGAAGCAAGTTTTATCTTAACTTGTAAAAGCCACAATTTAGATTAGGTGAAGTAAAAGATCACATAAGAACACATGCAATCTGTAAATGGAAAATAAAGACTTTCTGTGCTATATGACATGCATATAACTTTATATCAGATACAGAAGGTGGGCATTCAGTTTAAGGATGAAATGTTCGACAATTTCTGTGATAGTCGCTCCAAGTTTAAAACTTGAAGTGTTCAACAGTGTTTTTGACTATCAATGCAACCAGATGAAAAGATCATACTGAAAAATCTTGCAATTGTTTAAAGATATTAGTAACTAATTCAACAATCATGTGGTTGACTACTCATTGCTTAGTGCTCTACCTTTATATGTTTGAACAAGTTCAATGCCTTCCAATATTCTAACTTTGGAATCTTCAGATGTAATCATAACTCTCTGATGGTTTTTCTGAGAAAACTGCAATGTAATAAGGGTGTTGAAATGTAAGCAAAGTAAGAGAAAAGTATAAATTTTAGAGGTGACAAAGTTTCAAGGAAAAAATAAAACCTGAATGCCTGTTATCTTGTTGCCAGACGTTCTCTTCTTTCCATGGACACGAATTTGCGCATCAAGCTGGAAATGTTTGCCTAAACAATTAGAAATACTATTTAGAGACTTTAATTCATATAAGTTTTGGTATTTCACCCTACTAAAGGGAGTTCAAGACTTAATTAACTAGTAATCCGCGGGTTAATACCTGAGGTGACATAAAAGCGGCAAGTGCCTGTGAGGGAACCGACTACAAAACCCTGCACAAGTGAATAGTCATAGGTTCAATATCTAATGAAGAAAAAAATCTAGAATTGTGATTAGTAACAAGACATACAAAATCACAGAGATTCGGTCAAGAAATCACAGCATACTTGTCCATCTGGTCGGTAGCTTATAGCACTTATCACATCTCGAATGTCTGCCCAGTCAACAACTCGCTCTTCATGGATACCCCATATTCGGACTTTGCCATCTATGCAACCACTGATGAAGAAATTTTCGTCAACCGGGTTGAATTGAATGCAAGTCACTGTTTCCATGTCAGAACAAGACAAAATGGTTATTACACTTGTTTGATTAAGATATCGCAATTTCCCACATTCTAGAAAATTATGAAAGTAAACAAACCATACTTACCATAGTCTTTGTGATGGAAAACTCTCAGACATTCATTACAGCCAATTTTCCACAAGCGAACAGTTTTATCCGAAGAAGAAGAAAGGAGAGTCTGCAAGAGGAACAAACTCTAGATCAGATTTAACAAAGTTTGTAAATGGTCTAAATATAAAAAGCTTTTGCAAATGAAACTCACATCAGAATTGGACCAAGCCAAATCCAGGACATCGCTGGTATGACCACAAAATTCATGCAATGGTGATTCCTCGACTTTCAAAATCTTGTTAGGAAGAACAACGAAGGATTGGCTTGAGTGTTTCTGCTGAGAACCAGAGGAGCCATGTTTCACTTTGCTAACAGCACTGTCTTCTGCATTGAAGCAGATACTAGATGTATTCAGTGATGTCACACGCCATATGCGTATAACACCATCTTCACCACCACTAGCCAGATATTGGCCATTGGGACTAAACTTCATAGTCCAAATCAGGCCTTCGTGAGCTCTAATCTCTTGCCCAATATACAGTGCACTGAACTCCATCCACCTCTTCTTATTCTGCTTTACTTTTATTCTACGAGTTTTATTTGGCCCTGAATTCAACTTTGAACTGACTTTTCCCCAACCTCCTTTTTTGTTGCTTACAAAGTGTTTCCACCAACTTTTCTTCTCTTCCTCTCTAGCCTCAGCTTTTCTATGTCTAACCTCTTGATCTGTGAAAGAAACCTCATAAATCTTCCCTTCTAAACTTGCATCTGGTTTATCTTTGGGGCCTCCTTTCTGATCCTCAGAAGTTGTTTCGCTTCCCGAGAGAACCAACTCCTCAGAAACCTGATCATAAGGCAAAATACAACTACAAGTATCCGAAACTTCCTCACTATCGCCGGTCCTCTCCAGTTCAAATCTCACTGATGAGCTATCAGAATTCATCATATTATTATTCTCTTGAGAACAAAGCTCGGAAGAACCATGATGCCACCCCATCCCCTGCAAAAACTTTCCCCTCCTTTCCTTCACGCTCACGGGCTCATTCGCCCAAATCTCATAACCCGACTCTTGTTCTGTCAGAGCAGACCCTTGGGTCGGTGAGAAACAATCCACTGAGTCAAAAAACACATCAAAATCTCCCTCATCAGAGACCAGCATAGCTTGCAATCAAACGCAAATGTCCCACATACGAAGAGAAAATGCCACCTCCAACCCTTCCCCTGCTTCTGCGACACCTTAAATACACCACACCCCCAAAATCAAGGGAACAAGTTTCTCTCGCTGATGGAGAAAAACTAAACTGAATATAAAATGCCACCACCACAAACAGGGACCAAGTACGAGGAACCTCTCAGAAATTCAACAAAACAGCCAATGACAACACTTGTTGGCATGTTGGAAACCCTCTAAAGACCAGGATCCCAATACTTAAAATAAAAAAAGAAGTATAATTTATTCTTCAAACCCCAATAACACCACAATAGAATAAGTAAATTCAAAAGCAGAACCTAGAAGATACACAAGAAGAAGCCAAAACCGTTTTGAGGCGAAACGCTACCCTCTTGAATTCAAAGCTATCACCGACCCTATTGCAATGTTGGCCACAACACCAAGTCCAAGGTCAAACAAAAGAAGTTCTCCGAGTGCAGTGAACCAAGCGATTCAAGACACAGAGAGACTGGCGGAAGAAGAAAAGTGTTGTCACCTAGAAAACAAACCAACCAAGCCACCTCGAGATTGAAGAGTGGAACTGCATGCACGAGCCGCTCACGCGGTAAACAAGATGTTACTGTTCTCCATACTCTGCAACTGCAACAACCACTCCACATTCACCTCCACGCTTTTGCTGTAATCCCCCACCTATTATCTCCCTCTGTCGTAACTAACCAAAGAGAGGGTTTCGAGATTATTTTATACTTTAAAATAATCATCAAATAGTGACACAAGTTTAACATTGACTGTGTCATAAAACAAATAACAATAATAAAATAAGAATGGTATTGTTGCAACATTACATTAAAAGTGAAGAGACAAAAAGTACAGAATTTTTAAAAGCATTTCGCTTTCGATGGATAGGACCTGCTACGTGAAAAGAATATGCCTACATCAAGCATAAGTGTTGCTGAACCAGAAACCACAGATCAAAATTTCAGTCCATTCAATTCACCACAACAGCATCCAACTCCATGGTCTTTTCATTATGCCAAAAGGTTTTTCATTTTATCAAAATCTTCTTTTTTCTGTATTTGTTTGTTGGTAGGGATGTGAAGGAAATATATAACTAACAACAACACAGGACACCACGCTACAATTTTTAAAAGGGGGTTAGTGATATTAATTAAGACCAAGATTAGTATAGCTAGATAATTCCATGATTGATGATTCCTAGCATTGTCTTTAAGGCGCATTAATGGCTATAAGAGCTATTGTAGAGATAAAGGGTTGAAATAAAAAACACAAGTGAAATTGGTTTGTGAAGTAGTGGAGTAGTATTAGGGTGAAGTAGTACTGGGTGCTATGTAAGTGCCTTTTACCCTTCATAGAAAAAGCGATGACCCGAAAGTGTTAAGACCTAAGGGTGACATAGGTGCCCACTTGGAGCGCCATAGGGGTTCCTTATTACAGCAAAACATAATAGCACCCCTCTCTTCCTCTGCAATGCAGTTCAGATTTTAATTTCTTGGGCTTCGTGTGATGTTTTGCTTCCACCATTAATGAGGGGTTGTTGGTATTGTGCAACAAAACTAACACTGCACCCCTTAATAGCAGGACTCCTCTTCTTCAACCCAAAACCTCTCATTTTTTTCATACTTTTTTCTCTTGAAATTGACATCTGATCAGGTTTTCCACAAAACATTGCTACTATTCTCACGACTTTCACTACCAGCTAACTAGCTTCCTCTGTAGTTTTAAGCTTCTTCGTATTAAAAAGAATTTACCATATATATCACACACTTCAAATTTTAACTATCTGATTCCTTCAAAATATTATCTTTTCCATAAAAAATAAAACATGATTTTAATTCTCAAAACTTATGCATGTGCATAGCACAGTTCCATTCTTATTACAAGATGCAATTCCTTACTTGCCCTCCTATCTCTTCTTTTGTTTTCTCTTCTACTAATAGTCATGACAAATTTTTTATGTAAGTAATTAGATTCAAAAATAAAAAAATTAAGGATTTATTTATATAGTACTTTAATTAAAAAAAAAAGTAAAATTGATCTTATACTTCCACCATGCACTAAAGACAAAAAAAATAGGATTATTGCATATATTATAATGAAAACTGTTGCATCCTAATTTTTACTATATGAAAGGAAAATAATAATAAAATATTACAAACCGTACGATAAAAAGAAAAAAAAAATGAGTTGAAGAAGACATGAACTACAAATTAACATACAAAATACATTATTAACGTGAATTGTCGTTAGTAAAATTTTTAAAAAAGTTATATAAATATTAATAATTTTACCATACAATAATGTATAATAAATATCAATAATAATATTGTCATTATTATAATTATTAATAAAATACCTTGGCTTCATGTTAATGACACTGAAAGGACCTTTCTATGTCCAGGGTAATCAGATCTCTGTAAACCAATTATGATTTTCACTTTTTTCGAAAAAGGATTTCTGAATTTAAAAAAAAAAATATATATATATATATATATATATAGATATACATTTGAAACTGGATTTTTCCGATCTTTTTAGCAACAAGCCACTACAAGAAACTCACATGACTAGGTTGAATTACCCATCATTCATTTAAGAAGCAATGGAAGGACTTTTTATCAGGGTGTGTAGCCTTTTCAGGGCATAATAATGTGAGTAAAAACTATTTGAAGAAATGCCCAAGAGTGTGGCAAAGCAATTTTCACATCCAAATTAGTTTGAATCCTTGGAACTGTGTGGGACAAAACTGAATCGAAATTGTGCACGACATATATGACTTGAAAACAACTGTGAAAAATAAAATGCATATGATAAGATTGATCATAGTATACATCATTATCACGACTTAGCATCCTTCGAACCTTCCAAAACCTTCCCAAAGTCACAACTCAATCTCTCACTTTAATTTGAAAAGAGTGATTTACGATATGAACAAAGTTCCTTCTAGTTGAAGAGATTTACTTAAGATAATAAAAATGTAGAGGGGAAAAAATTGAAATAGATGAATGTGTTAGAGAAATAGGCATGGACCATATGGTAGGTGTATGACACTAATAAGTGTGGAGCCACAAGCACTGGAGTGTAGGGTGAGAAGCCCCTTTCAATTCTGATATTTTTGCTTCATTATCTGTTTAATGTTATCCCAAACCGCACAAGCACTAGCTGTAATATAATGGATGTTTCAGAATCATGCACTCGTGTTGCTTCGTGCCAACTTCTTCCAAGTGTGTTACCATGTGCCCGCAATAATTAAAACGAATTAAAATATTAAAAATACAGTGAACTATATTGTAGGAACTCTGACACATATCTTATTTCTCCATAAAACAAACCATATAATGTTCATTACCGAATCCTTCACATGCTCAATCAAGTCCTTTAAAGTATGCTTTGTGGCTGATGATTATAGTTGTATTTTAATATGATTGAAGATAATAATCATCATCAACATTCAGATATGTGTGTGGTGTTACTTTTTTCTTGTTTTAAGAGGTTAAGTGTTTGTGAGAGACAAACAAAGATGAAGCTTGAAATCTAACATAGCCGCCACTGGGGAATTTCATATTGAACTGTTGAGAGTAAAGACAAGAGATATGTGAGAATTCTCACATGCATGATGGATGCTTTTTATTCTGGAATGACAAGACGAGGGAAGAGAAGGGCTATTGAGGTTTTGTAAAGACCTAAATCTATGTAGCATTTGCAGATTAAAGAACATAAAAATCAGAGCACTATAGCAGATTTGATACTACGAGGACACCTTTTTAGTATCATTAAAATGACCCTTGTGGTGTTGGAAGTTTATAGATGTAGCATCGTAATTTTGAACGTGGATTTTCTCAGGAAAAAAAATGAGAGAGAAAATGGAATGATGAATTAGTCCTACTAAGTTTGGTCGCCAATTTCAATCGCAGAACAAGTATTGCATACCATGGAGCAGTGGCATGTTTAAATTATTAGGCGTTTTGCAATGCCAATCATGATATTTGATTTCCCTACTCTCTTGGGTCGCATTCACTTTCTCATTTTGCTTTACAATAATGGTTCAGAAATATCAGAAAGGTGTAAAGAAGGGAAGAAAAAGATGAGGAAGAAAACAAGATAGGTGATTTCATTCCAGAAAATAGTGAGTTGCACTTCCAGAGATTTCCTTTCTAAATTTGCTTTTATCCCACAAAACAATAAAGTGAAGCAAATGGAGGGAGACATGGCGAAAATAGGCACAGAAGGAGCAACAGGGTATCTGAAATTGACACAAAAATTAAAGCTTTTTTCTTTCTCAAAAGCCATAGGAGGAAACTTCATACGTGCACACAAAAAATTCATTCATTCATTCTGATGATGGAGTGCAGAGACAGAGAAAATTATAGAGGCTATGCATGAGAATTAATTAATTAGGATGAAATAGTAGAAAATTTTCAAGTGTGAAGTGAACACTAACCTCTAGGGACCCAGCATGGTTTGGTTCTTCAAAACCTTTGAACTCAGATTGCAATCAAAGACACAGAGGGCAAAGCAGTGTCATAATTGATGTCTTTTTATCTATAGTAGCTATGTACTGTCGTGTATATATATATTTATAATTCTTGTTCTCCTGAAGAACCAAGGCCACTTTGCTTTTCTCCTTCCACAACTTCACTTTTTATATGCTTCTTTGGATGATAATTCTTTAAGAAAATTAATTAAAATACCAATTTTGATATCGGTTTTAAACATAATTTCAAAGTATATTGCTACTATTTATGAGATCAGATAGTGTTTTCAAAAGAGTGTGATCGTAATTTATGACTTTAGCACACTCTTGAGAGAAAAAACAAAGGCAAAAATGTATAATCATAAGATACTATAAAATGTGATAAAAATATTATAGAATAAAAACGTAGCAAAAGTTTATTTTATTTGATATTCGATACACTAAAATAACATTACGACAAGTGAAGATTTTGTGTTAACAATATTAATAACAGTATGATTACAGTTACAGGTGTTAAAGTAGTAAATATAATAAGGAATAATAAAAGAATTCGCTTTGTAATATTATTTTTAATTTAGCTACGTACCTCCAATGAAAATAAGAGAAATGCTAAACTAATAAAAAAAAAACATTCTGTTATTTTAAAAAGCAGTGAATTATAAAATGAGTTTATTCAAAGAAGAGGTGTTTAAAATAAAATAAAATTGATAAAATTTGAATGTATTTTATGGTAAGAAATGCAAATAATGGGATGAAATAATCGAGTTTCACTGTAACACTGAAATTATTAGGGAAACGTGGAATTGTGGAAGCCACGGAGGCAGGTAGGGTTGTAGGCCTCTAGCATCCCTAGTTGTTAGGGACAAATCTCTCTTCAATCTTCTCTCGATTTCTTCTCATTTTAAACCAAAAAGTTATCACACTTATCCCTATTATAATCAAAGCCCACATTTTGTTTTTTCTATTGCAAGTATTTGACTCTCTTTTTTCCACGCAAATACTCAAACTCTATCTTTTTTTTTCTTTACAACGAATCATTTGCTTCTATTTTTAATATTTTTTACTTCTTAATTTATTTAATGTTTGATTATCCGATTAAATATATTTTTAGTTTCTAAATTTAAATATAAAATTAAAATTTATTTATATCCCAAGTTTTAATATATTTTAATTTTTAAACTTTAAGATTTTGTTTAGATTAGATGGTGAATTTGGGAAAGTGAAAATTAGTGGATTTGAAGAGAAAGAAAGTTGAGAATGAAATTGTTTAGGTCAAGAGAAAGATGGTGAGAAATGAAATAATTTTAGATGAAAATTTGTAAAAAGTAGGAAATGATGTGATGAAATTAATAGATTAAAAATATATTTAAGTGATAAAAATAAAATTTTATTATTATTTATACTTATTGTTATTATATTTATCATTATTATTCTATTTATATTATTATTTATTATTATTTTATTTATATTAATATTATTCTCACTCCATTATTAATATTACTATTATTATTTATTTTATTTCTATTACTATTATTTTATTTATTATATTTTATTTGATTTTAATTAATTAAATTTATTTGGCTAATATAAAGTATTATAAAAGTTAAATAAAAGTAAACTTTCTGTCAAATCTCAAGCATGTGAGAAGAGAAAGTTCAATAAAAACTTTTGTTTCGTTTTTTCTTATCTTTTGTATCATAAAAAAAAAAAAAAAAAAAAAAAAAAAAAAATTTTTTTTTTTTTTTTTTTTTTTTAAAAAAAAAATATTATTTTTATTTTTTATATTTTTTTTTTTTTATATAAAAAAAAAAAACAAAATTTTTTTTTATTTTTATAAATATATATATATATATATATATATATATATATATATATATATATATGTGTGTGAATGAGAAATAAGA
>Ga0214543_1003242_pt1 | contig 31739 bp, 13 predicted proteins | sample CNSS2metaG_FD_160094 | JGI IMG/M metagenome (GOLD analysis project Ga0214543, IMG submission 160094) | Root nodule microbial communities from cowpea collected in UCLA plant growth center, Los Angeles, California, USA - CNSS2 | ecosystem: Host-associated > Plants > Roots > Nodule | place: USA... | reverse complement strand
CTAATCTGATACCATATTAGTGTTTATGGTATTGACTAAGACAAGCTTGCATAACTCTGATATTATTGATCAACACAACGTGAAAATACAGAGAAGAGTCTTTTATAAGACAAAAAGAGTATGCTTATCGGAATAACAAACGAGTATAACATAAAACAGTAAATGTAACTGTAATAGATAATAAAAAAAATTGATTTGTAGATTTCAAACTTTGTACAAAAACTAATACGTAACTCTCCACTTTGTTTGTTTATTATGCCCCACTTATTTGCCCATTTTTTTCTTTAAGGCAGCCACCAAAGAAGTAATAAGAGTTGATTTTTTTTCTTCTTATAATCAAACTTTTGGTACATAAGAAGTGGATCCCTTTTGATAATAAAAAAAATTGATCAGTAAATTTTAAAACTTTGTACGAAAAGTAATATGTAGCTCTCCACTTAGTATATTATTATGTCTTACTTATTTGCCTATTTTTTTCTTCAAGGCGGGCCACCTAGTGAAAGTAATAAAGCTTGATTTTTGTAACTTATAATCAAACTTGTGCCACATAAGAAGTGCATTCCTTTGGATAATAAATAAAAATTGATTAGTATATTTTAACACTTTGTTACGTAGCTCTCCACTTATTTCTTTATTACGTTCCACATCTTTGCCTATTTTTTTCTTCAAGGCAGCCACCTTGTGAAAGTAATAAAAGTTTATTTTTGTAACTTATAATCAAACTTGACGTACATAAGAAGTGCATCCTTTGGATAATAAAAAAAATTGATAAGTAGATTTTCAAACTTTGTAGAAAAACTAATACGTAGCTCTACACTTATTGGTTTATTACGTTCCACTTCTTTGTCTATTTTTTTTCTTAAAGGCAGCCACCTTGTGAAAGTAATAAGGGTTGAACTTTTAAACTTATAATCAAACTTGTGGTACATAAGAAGTGCATCCCTTTCTATAAAATAAAAAAATCAAACTTGTGGTGCAGAAGAAGTGTATCGCTTGGATAAATAAAGATTAATTAGTATATTTTAACACTTTGTTCGAAAACTAGTATGTAGTTCTCCACATATTTGTTTATTACGTTCCACTTCTTTGCCTATTTTATTCTTCAAGGCAGCAACACCTTGTGAAAGTAATAAGGGTTGATTTTTGTAACTTATAATCAAACTTGTGGTATATAAGAAGTGCATCCCTTTGGATAATAGAAAAATGGATAAGTAGATTTTAAAACTTTGTACAAAAACTAATACGTAGCTCTTCGCTTATTTGTTTATTATGCCACACTTATTTGCCTATTTTTTTCTTCATGACAGCCACCTTGTGAAAGTAATAAGGGTTGATTTTTGTAACTTATAACCAAACTTGTGCTATATAAGAAGTGCATCCCTTTGGATAATAGAAAAAATTGATAAGTAAATTTTCAAACTCTGTACAAAAACTAATACGTAGCTCTCCACTTATTCTTTGATTATGTCACACTTATTTGCCTATTTTTTTCTTCAAGGCGGCCACCTAGTGAAAGTAATAAGACTTGATTTTTGTAACTTATAATCAAACTTGTGCTACATAGAAAGTGCATCCCTTGGTATAATAAATAAAAATTGATCAGTATATTTTAACTTTTAACACTTTGTACGAAAACTAGTAGGTAGCTGTCCACTTATTGGTTTATTAAGTTCAACTTCTTTGCCTATTTTTTTCTTCAAGGCTGCTACCTTGTGAAGGTAATAAGGGTTGATTTTTGTAACTTATAATCAAATTTGTGGTACATAAGACGTGCATCCCTTTGGATAATAAAAAAAATTGATAAGTAGATTTTCAAACTTTGTACAAAAACGAATACGTAACTCTCCACTTATTTGTTTTTTATTCCACACTTACTTGCCTATTTTTTTCTTCATGGCAGCCACCTTGTGAAAGTAATAAGGGTTGATTTTTGTAACTTATAACCAAACTTGTGCTATATAACAAGTGCATCCTTTGGATAATAGAAAAAATTGATAAGTAGATTTTCAAACTTTGTACAAAAACTAATACGTAGCTCTCCACTTGTTTCTTTAATATGCCCGACTTATTTGCCTATTATTTTCTTCAAAGCAGCCACCTAGTGAAAGTAATAAGGGTTGATTTTTGTAACTTATAATCAAACTTGAGGTACAGAAGAAGTGGATGCCTTGGGATAATAAATAAAATTTAATTAGTATATTTTAACACTAGGTACGAAAACTAGTACGTAGCTCTCCACTTATTTGTTTATTACGTTCCACTTCTTTGCCTATTTTATTCTTCAAGACAGCGACTTTGTGAAAGTAATAAGGGTTGATTTTTGTAACTTATAATCAAACTTGTGGTACATAAGAAGTGCATCCCTTTAGATAATTATAAAAATTGATAAGTAGATTTTCAAACTTTGTACAAAAACTAATATGTAGCTCTCCACTTGTTTGTTTATTATGCCCCACGTATTTGTCTATTATTTTCTTCACGGCAGCCACCTAGTGAAAGTAATAAGGGTTGATTTTTGTAACTTATAATCAAAGCTGTGGTACAGAAGAAGTGTATCCTTGGGATAATAAAAAAATTTAATTAGTATATTTTAACACTTTGTACGAAAACTAGTACGTAGCTCTCCACATATTTGTTTATTACCTTCCACTTCTTTGCCTATTTTATTCTTCAAGGCGGCCACCTTGTGAAAGTAATAAGGGTTGATTTTTGTAACTTATAATCAAACTTGTGGTATATAAGAAGTGCATCCCTTTGGATAATAGAACAAATTGAGAACTAGATTTTCAAACTTTGTACAAAAACTAATACGTAGCTCTCCATTTGTTTATTTATGATGCCCCACTTATTTGCCTATTATTTTCTTCAAGGCAGCCACCTAGTGAAAGTAATAAGGGTTGATTTTTGTAACTTATAATCAAACTGCTGGTACATAACAAGTACATCCCTTTGGATAATAAAAAAAATGTAAAAGTACATTTTAAAACTTTGTACAAAAGCTAATACGTAACTCTCCACTTATTTATTTATTATGCCCCACTTATTTGCCCATTTTTTTCTTCAAGGTAGCCACCTAGTGAAAGTAATAGGGGTTGATTTTTGTAACTTATAATCAAACTTGTGGTACATAAGAAGTGCATCCCTTTGGATAATAAAAAAAATGTAAAAGTACATTTTAAAACTTTGTACAAAAGCTAATACGTAACTCTCCACTTATTTATTTATTATGCCCCACTTATTTGCCCATTTTTTTCTTCAAGGTAGCCACCTAGTGAAAGTAATAAGGGTTGATTTTTGTAACTTATAATCAAACTTGTGGTATATAAGAAGTGCATCCCTTTGGATAATAGAAAAATGGATAAGTAGATTTTAAAACTTTGTACAAAAACTAATACGTAGCTCTCCACCTGTTTGTTTATTATGCCCCACTTATTTGCCTATTATTTTCTTCAAAGCAGCCACCTAGTGAAAGTAATAAGGATTGATTTTTGTAACTTATAATCAAACTTATGGTACAGAAGAAATGTATCCCTTGGGATAATAAATAAAATTTCATTAGTATATTTTAACACTTTGTACGAAAACTAGTACGTAGCTCTACACACATTTATTTATTACGTTCCACTGTTTTGCCTATTTTATTATTCAAGGCAGCCACCTTGTGTAAGTAATAAGGGTTGATTTTTGTAACTTATAATCAAACTTGTGGTACATAAGAAGTGCATACCTTTGGATAATAAGAAAAATGTAAAAATAGATTTTAAAACTTTGTACAAAAGCTAATACGTAACTCTCCACTTATTTATTTATTATGCCCCACTTATTTGCCTATTTTTTTCTTCAAGGCAGCCACCTTGTGAAAGTAATAAGGGTTGAGTTTTGTAACTTATAATTAAACTTGTGGTATATAAGAAGTGCATCCCTTTGGATAATAGAAAAAATGGATAAGTAGATTTTCAAACTTTGTACAAAAACTAACACGTAGCTCTCCACCTGTTTGTTTATTATGCCCCACTTATTGGCCTATTATTTTCTTCAAGGCAGCCATCTAGTGAAAGTAATAAGGGTTGATTTTTGTAACTTATAATCAAACTAGTGATACATAAGAAGTGCATCGCTTGGGATAATAAATAAAATTTAATTAGTATATTTTAACACTTTGTACGAAAACTAGTACGTAGCTCTCCATTTATTTGTTTATTACGTTCCACTTCTTTGCCTATTTTATTCTACAAGACATACATTGTGAAAGTAATAAGGGTTGATTTTTGTAACTTATAATCAAACTTGTGGTATATAAGAAGTGCATTCCTTTGGATAATAGAAAAAATTGATAAGTAAATTTTCAAACTTTGTACAAAAACTAATACGTAGCTCTCCACCTGTTTGTTTATTATGCCCCACTTATTTGCCTATTATTTTCTTCAAAGCAGCCACCTAGTGAAAGTAATAAGGATTGATTTTTGTAACTTATAATCAAACTTGTGGTACATAAGAAGTGCATCCCTTTGGATAATAAAAAAAATGTAAAAGTAGATTTTAAAACATTGTACAAAAATTAATACGTAGCTCTCCACTTGTTTGTTTATTATGCCCCACCTATTTGACTATTATTTTCTTCAAGGCAGCCACCTAGTGAAAGTAATAAGGGTTGATTTTTGTAACTTATAATTAAACTTATGGTACAGAAGAAGTGTATCCCTTGGGATAATAAATAAAATTTAATTAGTATATTTTAACACTTTGTACGAAAACTAGTACGCAGCTCTCCATTTATTTGTTTATTACGTTCCACTTCTTTGTCTATTTTATTCTTCAAGGCAGCAGCCACCTTGTGAAAGTAATAAGGGTTGATTTTTGTAACTTATAATCAAACTTGAGGTACATAAGAAGTGCATCCTTTGGATAATTAAAAAAATTGATAAGTAGATTTTCAAACTTTGTACAAAAACTAATAAGTAGCTCTCCACTTGTTTGTTTATTATGCCCCACCTATTTGCCTATTATTTTCTTCAATGCAGCCACCTAGTGAAAGTAATAAGGGTTGATTTTTGTAACTTATAATCAAACTTGTGGTACAGAAGAAGTGTATCCCTTGGGATAATAAATAAAATTTATAATTAGTATATTTTAACACTTTGTACGAAAACTAGTACGTAGCTCTTCACATATTTGTTTATTACGTTGCACTTCTTTGCCTATTTTATTCTTCAAGGCAGCCACCTTGTGAAAGTAATAAGGGTTGATTTTTGTAACTTATAATCAAACTTGTGGTATATAAGAAGTGCATCCCTTTGGATAATAAAAAAAATGTAAAAGTAGATTTTAAAACTTTGTACAAAAACTAATACGTAGCTCTCCGCTTATTTGTTTATTATGCCACACTTATTTGCCTATTTTTTTCTTCATGGCAGCCACCTTGTGAAAGTAATAAGGGTTGATTTTTGTAACTTATAACCAAACTTGTGCTATATAAGAAGTGCATCCCTTTGGATAATAGAAAAAATAGATAACTAGATTTTCAAACTCTGTACAAAAACTAATACGTAGCTGTCCACTTATTCTTTGATTATGTCACACTTATTTGCCTATTTTTTTCTTCAAGGCGGCCAGCTAGTGAAAGTAATAAGACTTGATTTTTGTAATTTATAATCAAACTTGTGCTACATAGAAAGTGCATCCCTTGGTATAATAAAGAAAAATTGATCAGTATATTTTAACTTTTAACACTTTGTACGAAAACTAGTAATAAGGGTTTATTTTTAAGTTTCACTTCTTTGCCTATTTTTTTCTTCAGGGCAGCCACCTTGTGAAAGTAATAAGGGTTATTTTTGTAACTTATAATCAAACTTGTGGTACATAAGACGTGCATTCCTTTGGATAATTAAAAAAATTGATAAGTAGTTTTTCCAACTTTGTACAAAAACTAACATGTAGCTCTCCACTTATTTGTTTATTATGTCCCATTTATTTGCCTTTTTTTTTCTTCAAGGTAGCCACCTAGTGTAAGTAATAAGGGTTGATTTTTGTATCTTATAATCAAACTTGTGGTACATAACAAATGGATCCCTTTCAATAACAAAAAAAACATGATCAGTAAATTTGAAAACTGTGTACGAAAAGTAATACGTAGCTCTCCACTTATTTGTTTATTATGCTGCACTTATTTGTCTATTTTTGTTTCTTCAAGCCAGCCCCACCTAGTGCAAGTAATAAGGGTTGATTTTTGTAACTTATAATCAATCTTGTATTACATATAAAGTGCATCCCTTTGGATAATAAAAAAAATTAATAAGTAGATTTTCAAACTTTGTACAAAATATAACATGTAGATCTCCACTTATTTGTTTATTATGTCCCATTTATTTGCCTTTTTTCTTGAAGGTAGCCACCTAGTGCAAGTTGATTTTTGTATCTTATAATCAAACTTCTAGTACAAAAGAAGTGGATCCCTTTCAATAACAAAAAAAAAACATGATCAGTAAATTTTAAAACTTTGTACCAAAAGTAATACATAGCTCTCCACTTATTTGTTTTTTATGCTTCACTTATTTGGCTATTTTTTTTCTTCAAGCCAACCCCACCTAGTGCAAGTAATAAAGGTCGATTTTTGTAGCTTATAATCGAACTTGTATTACATATAAATTGCATCCCTTTGGATAATAAAAAAAATTGATAAGTAGATTTTCAAACTTTGTACAAAAACTAATACGTAGCTTTCCACTTGTTTGTTTATTATGCCCCACTTATTTGCCTATTTTTTTCTTCAAGGCAGCCACCTAGTGCAAGTAATAAGAGTTGATTTTTTATCTTATAATCAAACTTGTGGTACATAAGAAGTGGATCCCTTTCGATAAGAAAAAAAAATTGTTCAACAAATTTTAAACTTTGTACGAAAAGTAATAAGTAGCTCTCAAATTATTATTTTATTATATCCACTGATTTGCCTATTTTTTTTTCTTTAAGGCGGCCACCTAGTGAAAGTAATAAGGCTTAATTTTTGTAACTTATAATCAAACTTGTGCTACATCCGAAGTTCATCCCTTGGAATAATAAATAAAAATTGATTAGTATATTTTAACACTTTGTACGAAAAGTAGTACATAGCTCTCCACTTATTTCTTTAGTACGTCCCATTTCTTTGCCTATTTTTTTCTTCAAGGCAGCCACCTTGTGAAAGTAATAAGGGTTGATTTTTGTAACTTATAATCAAACTTGTGGTACATAAGAAATGCATCCCTTTGGATAATAGAAAAAATTGATAAGTAGATTTTCAAACTTTGTACAAAAACTAATACGTAGCTCTCCACTTGTATGTTTATTATGCCCCACCTATTTGCCTATTATTTTCTTCAAGGCGGCCACCTAGGGAAAGTAATAAGGGTTGATTTTTCTAAGTTATAATCAAACTTGTGGTACAGAAGAAGTGTATCCTTGGGATAATAAGTAAAATTTAATTAGTATATTTTAACAGTTTGTACAAAAACTAGTACGTAGCTCTCCACATATTTGTTTATTACGTTCCACTTCTTTGCCTATTACATTCTTCAAGGCAGCCACCTTGTGAAAGTAATAAGGGTTAATTTTTGTAACTTATAATCAAACTTGTGGTATATAAGAAGTGCATCCCTTTGGATAATAAAAAAAATGTAAAAGTAGATTTCAAAACTTTGTACAAACACTAATACGTAGCTCTCCGCTAATTTATTTATTATGCCACACTTATTTGCCTATTTTTTTCTTCATGGCAACCACCTTGTGAAAGTAATAAGGGTTGACTTTTGTAACTTATAATCAAACTTGTGGTATATAAAAAGTGCATCCCTTTGGATAATAGAAAAAATTGAGAACTAGATTTTCAAACTTTGTAGAAAAACTAAGACGTAGCTTTCCACTTGTTTATTTATTATGCCCCACTTATTTGCCTATTATTTTCTTCAAGGCAGCTACCTAGTTAAAGTAATAAGGGTTGATTTTTGTAACTTATAATCAAACTTATGGTACATAAGAAGTACATCCCTTTGGATAATAAAAAAAATGAAAAAGTAGATTTTAAAACTTTGTATAAAAACTAATATGTAGCTCTTCACTTATTTATTTATTATGCCCCACTTATTTGCCTATTTTTTTCTTCAAGACAGCCACCTTGTGAAAGTAATAAGGGTTTATTTTTGTAACTTATAATCAAACTTGTGGTACATAAGAAGTACATCCCTTTGGATAATAAAAAAAATGAAAAAGTAGATTTTAAAACTTTGTACAAAAACTAATACGTAGCTCTCCAATTGTTTGTTTATTATGCTACACTTATTTGCCTATTATTTTCTTCAAGGTAGCCACCTAGCGAAAGTAATAAGGGTTGATTTTTGTAACTTATAATCAAACTTGTGGTACATAAGAAGTGCATCCCTTTGGATAATAAAAAAAATGTAAAAGTAGATTTTAAAACGTTGTTCAAAAACTAATATGTAGCTCCCCACTTATTTGTTTATTATGCCCCACTTATTTGCCTATTTTTTTCTTCAAGGCAGCCACCTTGTGAAAGTAATAAGGGTTGATTTTTGTAACTTATAATCAAACTTGTGGTACAAAAGAAGTGTATCCCATGGGATAATAAATAAAAATTGATCAGTATATTTTAACAATTTGTACTAAAACTAGTACGTAGCTTACCACTTATTTGTTTATTACGTTCCACTTCTTTGCCTATTTTATTCTTCAAGACAACCACCTTATGAAAGTAATAAGGGTTGATTTTTGTAACTTATAATCAAACTTGTGGCACATAAGAAGTGCATCCCTTTGGATAATAAAAAAAAAATTATAAGTAGATTTTCAAACTTTGTATAAAAACTAATACGTAGCTCTTCACTCTTTTGTTTATTATGACCCTTTAATTTTTGTATCTTATAATCAAACATGTGGTACATAAGAAGTGCATCCCATTCGATAATAAAAAAATTGATCATTAAATTTTAAAACTTGGTACAAAAATTAATATGTAGTTGTCCACTTATTATTTTATTATGTCCCACTTACTTGCCTATTTTTTTCTCAAGGCGGCCACCCAGTGAAAGTCATAAGCCTTGATTTTTGTAATTTATAATCAAACTTGTGCTAGATAAGAAGTGCATCCCTTGGGATAATAAATAAAATTTGATCAGTATATTTTAACACTTTATACGAACACTAGTACGTAGCTCTCCACTTATTTGTTTATTACGTTCCACTTATAATCAAACTTGTGGTACATAAGAAGTGCATCCCTTTATATAATAAAAAAATAGATAAGTAGATTTTCAATTTTTGTACAAAAACTATTACGTAGCACTCCACTTATATGCTTATTATGCTCCACTTATTTGCCTTTTTTTTTAAGGCAGCCACCTAGTGCAAGTAATAAGGGTTGATTTGGCCCACCTAGTGCAAGTAATAAGGATTGACTTTTATAACTTATAATCAAACTTGTAGTACATATAAAGTGCATCCTTTTGTATAATAAAAAAATTGATAAGTAGATTTTCAAACTTTGTACAAAAACTAATACGTAGCTTTCCACTTGTTTTTTTATTATGCCCTACTTAGTTGCCTATTTTTTTCTTCAAGGTGGTCATCCAGTGAAAGTAATAAGGCTTGATTTTTGTAACTTTTAATCAAACTTGTGCTACTAAAGAGTGTATCCATTGGTGTAATAAATAAAAATTGATCTGTATATTTTAACACTTTGTACTAAAACTAGTACGTAGCTCTCCACTTATTTGTTTATTACGTTTCACTTCTTTGCCTATTTTATTCTTCAAGGCAACCACCTTGTGAAAGTAATAAGGGTTGATTTTTGTAACTTATAATCAAACTTGAGGTACATAAGAAGTGCATCCTTTGGATAATTAAAAAAATTGATAAGTCGATTTTCAAACTTTGTACAAAAACTAATAAGTAGCTCTCCACTTGTTTGTTTATTATGCCCCACCTATTTGCCTATTATTTTAACACTTTGTACGAAAACTTTGTACGGAAATATTGATTAGTATATTTTAACACTTTGTACGAAAACTAGTACGTAGATTTCCACTTATTGGTTTATTAAGTTCCACTCCTTTGCCCATTTTTTTTCTTCATGGTAGCCACCTTGAGAAAATAATAAGGGTTGATTTTTTTAACTTATAATCAAACTTGTGGTACATAAGAAGTGCATCCCTTTAGATAATAAAAAAATTGATAAGTAGATTTTCAATTTTTGTACAAAAAGTATTACGTAGCTCTCCACTTATTTGTTTATTATGCCCCACTTATTTGCCTTTTTTTTTTTCAAGGCAGTCACCTATTTCAAGTAATAAGGTTGATTTTTGTATCTTATAATCAAACTTGTGGTACATAAGAAGTGCATCCTTTGGATAATAAAAAGATTGCTTAGTAAATTTTAAAACTTTGTACGAAAAGTAATATGTAGTTTTCCATTTATTTGTTTATTATGCCCCACTTATTTGCCTATTCTTTTCTTCAAGGCAGCCACCTAGTGGAAGTAATAAAGGTTGATTTTTGTATCTTATAATTAAACTTGTGGTACATAAGAAGTGCATCCTTTGGATAATAAATGAAAATTTATCACTATATTTTAACACTCTGTAAGAAAACTAATACGTACCTCCCCACATATTTGTTTATTATGCTCCACTTATTTGCCTATTTTTTTTCTTCAAGGCAGCCACCTAGTGCAAGTAATAAGAGTTGATTTTTTTATCTTATAATCAAACTTGTGGTACATAAGAAGTGGATCCCTTTCGATAATAAAAAAATTGATCAGTAAATTTTAAAACTATGTACGAAAAGTAATATGTATCTCTCCACTTATTATACTATTATGTCCCACTTATTTGCCTATTTTTTTCTTCAAGGCGGCCACCTAGTTAAAGTAATAAGGCTTGATTTTTGTAACTTATAATCAAATTTATGCTACATAAGAAGTGCATCCCTTGGGACAATAAATAAAAATTGATCAGTATATTTTAACACTTTGTACGAAAACTAGTACGTAGCTCTCCACTTATTATGTCCCACTTATTTGCCTTTTTTTTTTTCTTTAAGGCAGCCACCTAGTGCAAATAATAAGGGTTGATTTTTGTATCTTATAATTAAACTTGTGGTACATAAGAAGTGCATCCCTTTGGATAATAAATTAAAATTGATGACTATATTTTAACACATTGTACGAAAACTAATACGTAGCTCTTCACTTATTTGTTTATTATGCTCCACTTATTTGTCTATTTTTTTCTTCAAGTCAGCCACCTAGTGCGAGTAATAAGGGTTGATTTTTGTAACTTATAATCAAACTTGTAGTACATAAGAAGTGCATCCCTTTGGATAATAAAAAAAAATTGATAAGTAGATTTTCAAACTTTGTACAAAAACTAATACGTAGTTCTCCACTTATTTGTTTATTATGCCCCACTTATTTGTCTATTTTTTTCTTCAAGGCAGTCACCTATTTCAAGTAATAAGGTTGATTTTTGTATCTTATAATCAAACTTGTGGTACATAAGAAGTGCATCCTTTTGATAATAAAAAAAATGATTAGTAAATTTTAAAACTTTGTATGAAAAGTAGTATGTAGCTCTCCACTTATTATTTTATTATGCCAACTTATTTGCCTATTTTTTTCTTCAAGGCAGCTACCAGTGAAAGTAATAAGGGTTGATTTTACTAACTTATAATCAAACTTGTGTTACATAAGAAGTGCATCACTTTGGATAATAAAACAAAATTGTTTAATCAATTTTAAAACTTTTTACCAAAACTAATAGGTAGCTCTCCACTAATTTTTTGATTGTGTCCCGCTTATTTGTCTATTTTTTTCTTCAAGGGAAGCTACCTAGTGAAAATAATAAGGGTTGATTTTTGTAACTTATAATCAAACTTACAAATAAGAAGTGTATCCCTTTGGATAATAAATAAAAACTTATTAGTATATTTTAATACTTTGTACGAAAACTAATACGTATAAAGTATTAAACTTGTGGTATAGAGTGAAAGTAATAAGGATCATTTTTTTATCTTATAATAAGAATTAAATTGGTCCAAAGTTTTAAAATTAATTTCAAACTTTATATATTTCCACAGCGGATGGAATTACTAAATGGAATTTCTAATATGCATACAATTATTTTAATGAATTTTTTTACTATTATAGATTATTGGAATTATTAATATGGTGACTTTTTTACTATTATAGATTATTTTTGAATTTTATTAATCTGAATAGACTATGAGGACAGATTTGTATATTTATTTGTAGTAAATTACGTCTCTACAAATTTATAAATTTTTTTTATAAAATCATGTAAATATAAATTTAAAAACTATATTTGATTTGATCTTTATAAATGAATTAGGAATAAAAAAAATTAAAGAGTGATTATAATAAATAAGATATTTTAAATATATTGTAATTATAGTTATAGAAAAATTATCATAATAAAATGTTGTAATTATATTTGTTTTTTGTAAAATTAATTTTGATAAATGTATATTTATTTTATTAAAATAATTCATGTTATATGTTCTTTGGTGTAATAAGTTAGAAAAATAAAATTACAGTATGATTGTAGATGGAAATATTTGACAAAGAATTTAATATAAAGTTAAAAATTAGTAACATGAAGGTAAACCAATTAGGTTTATTTATAAAAAAAATATTTAAAGAAAATAATTAAAAAGTATAGAATTTTAAAAAAATTATTTAGAAAAACATAGAAATTTAAAATATAGCAAAATATAAAATTTATTAATAGAATGTTATAAAAAGATTTAAAATTCAAAAAGTCAAATTTAAATTCAAATTAGATAATTATTTAGTGAACTTAATATTTATTTAAATTAATGTTAATAATTAAAAAAAAATACTTAGTACTAAACTTTTTAGTTTTGAATAGAAAAAGTTAGTAATAGATGTCCAGTAGACAAACAATAAAGAATAAGATGAATTAAGAGAATTGATTTGAATAAAATTTGACAAATATATATTTATATAGTTAAAATTTAATTTAACTTTTCTAACTTATTACTCAAAAAAAAATTATTATATAAATTATTTTAACCAAATAAATATATATTTATCAAAATTATCTTTATAAAAAACAATCGCAATTACAATATTTTTTATTAGTACTTACAATATATTTAAATTATCTTATTTATTATAATCATTTTTTACATTTTTAATTTATTTATAAATATTAAATTAAATGTATTTTTTAAATTTATATTCATACGAGTTTGTAAAAAAAATTTAATAAAAAAAATTATTATAAATAAATATATAAATTTATAAAACTAGCAAAAGAAATGTTTGCAAACTTAGAAAAAGGATAACGAGAATTTACTAAGAAATTGTATTTGAACAATAAAACAATCTATTTAAAAAAAAAAGAATTTCACATGATTTATTTACGTCAATAAAATTCAAAAATAGTCTATAACAATAAAAAAAAAAAGTCAATTTTAATCAAAGTGTATTTGTAGCATACAACATAAAATAATTAGGAGGCAAAAAACAAATAAATTCTTTTGTATTATAGTAAATTGAATAATAGCACTCAGTAATCTAGTGTTCAATTTATAGTAGAATTATTCATTCTTCTTTCTTGACTTTGTTTATTTTGTTTGTTCATCATTTCTCACCTACCAATATTTAAATACTATCACGTATAAGGTTGGTTTAAAGTTCAAGCAAATAAAGTTTTTGCTTTAGGTACTTAAAAGAAATAGCTCCAATTTGTTTTTAATATTAATATATATTTATTAAATTAATTATAAAATTATATTGAACAATAAAATTTAATTCAAATATTACTTCTAATTTTTGTTAAGAAGAAGAGATTTATTAATTATCTCTATTACCTTAGTAATTAATAAATTAAATTTATTTTCAGAATTAACATCTTATGAAATATTATAGGATAAAAAAATAATAAATCAATTTATATTTTTAATTACATAAAAGAATACATTCTTTTTTATATGCATATAGTTTATACAATATTAGTAATATCTCAACAATTTTTTTAAAATTAAAGATAATAAAAAACTTATTTAAAATCAATAATATATGAAAAAAATTAAACGAATTTGTGTTATTATTTATTAAAAAAATGTTAAATAAAATGAATTAGGATAGTTTAATAAATAATTTTGTATAAAAGTACTCAAAAAGTAATTTTTTAAATATATACTTTAATATAAATTATTTTATTAATAAATAAAAACATTTCATTTTAAATTTGTTTTAATCATCCCAAAATTCGTTTGATAAGGTACTACATGATACTCGTAAAAATACTATCTTTCCTTTTTCTCATTACTTGCAATGGATGGAAGAAGTGAAAGAAAATTCCAAAGTTGCTTCACTAATGTTTGGTCTTTACCCTTCTTTGGATCTTCATTATCATCAACCTTTTTTTGTTTCTTCCACTGGGTTGGCACAAAAAATAAGTACCTAAGCTCAGCATTTTCCAATGCTAAGGACATAATAATAGATATAAAGCAGAAACCAACTTAAATGCATTCATGCTATGTCACGTGTATACACTTTACTTTTATTCATGTAACATGTAATTCTACTTTTGATACATGCTCTGTTTTCAAATTTCAAATCTTCTCCTTTGTGGTTGAGCATTCACAATTGGGTGCATTGAACATCACTAATTTATTTGTAACTCTTATAGTTGGGTGGTTCTTTTACTCACTCTTTTCTACTCTGTTGTAAGTTCATTGTAGGTTTCCACATCAGTGAGAATTCTGGTCAAGTCAAATACGAGTGAATTAAAGTTTAGATTGGAAAGGAATGGAAAAAAAAAATTAAGTTAAAAGTATTCAGAAATGAAATGTTTTAAGGGATTTGGTCAACATATTTGTAATATGAGATTCATTAATTAATTGGATGTAGTTATCCATGATCATAACAAGTTGCATCCAAGTGGATGGTTGGAATGATGAAGAAACAAAGATGATTGATGAGTCCATGTGAAAGTCCCTTGTGAATCAAGAATGTGTGCATGTTGGGCCCTTACTGACAGATCAAATACTTAAAAAGTTTTTTCTGCATAGTTGTATTATAGAAACAATTAAGAATTTTAGTTGAAGAAAAGTTCCACTTCACAAATTAATAAAATACTACCCATGTCATATATTTCCATATATTTTTTTATTCTGACCTTATTTTAACAAATTAAAGTTTGAAATTTATATATTCTTTTAGAAGAAAATATATGTGGAGTTTAATTTCTCTTCAAATAGAATGTTCAGTGTTACTTTTTGGTAGATATTACAATTTCTCTTCATTATTTTTCCATTACTATTATTCAAAACATGTGTGGTGGTCGTTTTCTTACTTGTGTATAATTGAGATAATAAAATATATAAGAAAGTTGGTTATTTGTAGCTTTCAAATATACTTAAAGATAAAATAAATAAATGATATGTTTACACTTACACTAAACAAAAACATTCCCTATTATATGTTTCTATATACGTTGAGAAAATTCTGAGATACCTTTCATTAGAAAAAAAAAAAAAAAAAAATTTAATAATATTTATTTTTTTTTTTTTTTTAAATTTTTTTTTTAATTAAAATTAATATATTAATACAAACATGATAATCTATTCATGTTGTTTTGATAGATTATATTATGTTAACCAACTATACAAAATTGTAGATCAAACCTCAATCAGGAAGTGATTATAACAGCAAACCTTATGAAGAGTGAGGTTCATTTATAATGTTATATACAATTGAAGATATGTTTTATTTTTATCTCCTTGAATTTCAAACAAAGATATTGAATAAATTAAGTTGGAAAAATGTTTAAATTTGATTGTGTAAAAAGAAGAAAAGAAAAGCAACTTTCATAAAAGATATCGTAGATTATTAAAATTATATATTAATATTTATAGTAAAATTGATAGATAAGATAACAGATGGGAAACAAATAACCACTCAACACATCCGTGAGAATAACTAATAATTGGTGAAGTAACATGAAAATTCAATTATTTTATGAAGGAATAGAATGAAAAAAAAAAAAAAAAAAAAAAGGAAAATGAAAAAAAAAAAAATTAAATAATTATAAAAAAAAAAAAAAAAAAAAAAAAAAAAAAAAAAAGAGGAAATTTGAATACAACTTTTGTAATGTAATGAATGCCACGAGGAAAAGATAAAGAAAAACAAAAAATATGTGGCTGTAAAAGGGTGCAATAATACTGCGATACAAACTTGTAAGTTGTAACTATCAAGTATGCTTATCCTGTCTTCCGTTACAAAGTACAAATAATTCACACTTCATTCATACTGTTTACATATAACGTTGCTTACTCTACCACTAATCTTGTAATACTTCCCTTTATGTCAGATACGGTTCTAGGATATGAAAGACCTCAAACAAAGAATGAAACTTTTTTTGAGAGTTTTTTTTCTAGAGACTTAAAACAAGTAGTACTAAAAATAAATTTTGAATTCTTTTAAGGCCTAAAACAATTAATTCTAAAAAAATTTGTAACCCTTTTCTTTAGACCTAGAAAAGTTTACTTGCTTGGGCCTTATTATTATTGTTATTACAAAAACCAAGTATCTTCCAAAGACAAACCCACGCTTGGATGAAGCTAAGTGTTTATGAGTGATGATTGATGAGTCAAATCCAAATGGTTGGGATATTGTCATTATCTCTCTTCTTACATTAGTTGCAGGCTATAGAAGGAGTACAATTTGATGGATTATGATTACTGGTTGATAGATATAGTTGTGCCAACTGTGTTTATATGATGTTGCCTTCTCAAATAATATTGATGTAAACAACACTCTCATTCACTTCCCTTTGCTTCTTAAACATCATTCTCCCTAAACGATTCATCACTGTCTATGTTTTTTCCACTTCCTAATACGGACAATTTTTCTTCACTAGATATTAGGTCCTATTCAAAGTTAAATTGGTTTAGTTTGAAATTTAGAGGTGTTAACGCCTGAATGGAAACACAGAATCATAGGATGAGAATTAGGAAAATAAAAACAAAAACAGTTGAACATCAATTACTGTCGTTTGATAGGAAAGCACAACAGGTCTACCCTCCTAGAGATTATAACCCTCCAAATCTTTAAGGAAATAATTAAGAGTCATGTGTGATATTGATTCCTTGCAACCAAACTAAAGGAAGAAAAGGCATAAGAACCAGGCGATAAGATTCAGTAAAGACATGATCATGGTTGATGAAAATGCATCCCACAAATGTAGAAAGTTAAACAAAACAAATCCGAATGGTAGGTAGGCATGATTTCTAGATACTAAAGACTGCAGGGCATTCAGTTCAATAAACCAGAAATTATTACAATCCTACATTTGGGATTTTATAAAGCTAAATTAATGTCTTCGATCCAACACATATCACAACTTGTTAATATGCGTTGGGATCATTTTTTAAGCTTCTCTTTCATCCTCTCAACAGCAGACCTAATAGTTCCCTCATCCTTTGCAAACGTAAATCTGACAAGATTCTTTCCCTCTTCTGGATTCAAGTAAAATACACTGGTAGGAATTGCCACTACTCCCACCTCCTTAACTAGATATTCACAAAATGCAATATCATTTTCCAGTCCAAAAGGGGTGTGATCTACAACCACAAAGTAGGTTCCACTGGATGGGAATACCTTGAAGCCAACGGCCTTCAATCCCTCGACCAAAATAGCTCTCTTTGCCATATAATCCCTCTTCACCTCTTCATAGTAAGTGTCTGGTGCTCTCAGAGCTACCGCAGCAGCACATTGAAAAGGATGGGAGGTTGCAAAAGTAAGGTATGCGTGTGCCTGACGCACTCCCCATGTTAAGTGTGGGGGTGCTATTGCCCAACCAATTTTCCATCCGGTTAAGGAGAATGTCTTTCCCAAGGAATTCATTGTCACTGTCCTTTCGAACATTCCAGGCAAAGAAGCTATCGAAATGTGCTCCATATCAAAAGCTAACTTATCATAGACCTCATCAGTGAAAACCAGAACATCATTCTCAATGCAAAGAGATGCAATGCAATCAAGCTCCTCGCGAGTGAACATCTTTCCAGTAGGGTTGTGAGGTGTATTTAAAAGAATGGCACGGGTATTCTTTGAGATGATGGACTTCAGCTCTTCGATAGGGACAGCAAAATCTGGAGGGCGCAGAGTAACGGTTTTGACTTTTGCACCGGCCATGGACAAAGTGGCCTCATAAGAGTCATAAAATGGAGCAAACAGAATAACCTCATCACCGGGATTTATTAATCCTAGTATAGTTGCAGCAATAGCTTCAGTGCATCCAGATGTAACAGTAACCTCCTTTTCAGGGTCTACCACTAATCCAGTATCTTTCTTAAATCTCTCAGAAATGGCAATGTTAAGGTCTGGAACTCCATAACCCCGGGCATACTGGTTTTTCCCATCCCTGATTGATTGAATGGCTGCTTCCTTTACAAATTCTGGACCATCAAAGTTGGGAAAGCCTTGACCAAGGTTTATGGCTCCATGTTTGATGGCAAGCAAGCTCATTTGAGTGAAGATTGTTGTCTGAAATTTCTCTAAGCGCTTTGCAATCTGACAAAATCAACAAGAATTAAAGTAAGCATGCAGTTCAACTATGAGCTCTGAAATTCTCATACATATCACGTTTTCTTTTAGCCATTATTTTGGTCTGTAGATTCCAAGTACAAAATACAACCAAACTCTCTCTTCCCCAAACCCTCCTCTTTTTTACCAATATACAATCTTAGGTCCTTGCACTACAAGGTAATAGTTTTATTCACAGAACATGTTCAGACAAACCTTTTCACAAACTCTGTTAGGAAATGAAATTAAGGCAAATAAGTTAAACAAATTTGAACAAAGTATTTAATTTTAGCTTTTGATAAAACTTTTATTTATTTTGCCTTCTTATTTTCTTCTTCTTCTTCAAGTATATGTGAAAAAAGTTATCCAAACATACCCATAGAGATGAATATAAATTGAAACTCAATTGTAGCAAAAAACAACTTTCACCAAACAACTAAGTAATTCAAAAGGGACATGAATATAAAATAGATATATTCTACGGTACTCTCCGAAATTTAAAGATCCTGATAATGTTACCGGGAAACTCCCCCCTCCTTCAATCTCTTCCTTGGCGCGCCCAAACCCATTCATCTATTGCCCAAAAACACAACTTTACCAAAACCCTTAAATTTGTTTTGGGCACATAGCAACTCTATAAATCAAATGAAACTGAAGAACAAGGGTGAATTAAAATGCGGGAGTGTCCCATTCCATATGTAAACGAACACCGCAGCGTGATGTAAATTGTAAGAAAAAGGTAGTAAGCAGAAAAACAAAAACAAAAACTGAGATAAAAAGATAATTCGATTCACATTCAGACATCTAATTTAACTAAGAACATTAAAATATTGATGCATGGTAAAGGAATCTGAAAGAGGGGAAAATACGACGAACTTGCAAAGGTTGAGGCGTTTTGTGGGTGACGGTGTCGTTCTGAGCGGGAACAGTGGACATGGTGGCGGCAATGGAAGATGGGAACTTTGGGGTCAGAGAAAAAGAGGGTGCGATAACGCTGTGGAAGTGATTTGAAAAGCCTAAGAACTTTGATGAAGGCGTGAATCTCATGAGTACATATGGGGAGTTAGCATACACCTGCTGCATTCGAGTCCAATTTGATTCTTTCTACTAAACTTTATACCGGAATGCTTCACGAGGGCTGCGATAGAGAAAGATGTTTTATTTATTTATTTTTTCTAAAATAGTAATGTTATTATTTATATTTTATTTTTTTAATTTCAAAAAATACTTTGTTTTCTTGTCTCTTCTAAATTAAATCATTTTTTAGTAATTATATAACTTTAATCAACATTATATATATCTCACATTTACATCAAAATATATTATAAATTAAAGGCAACGTCAATTTCATCCATTGGAACTAATCTAAAGAAACGAACGAAAAACCTAAGATATAAATGATTAATTTAGTTTTTTCATTACAGCTGATTGTAAAATAGTATTACGTTATCCTCTAATAATAAATTATTGTTATCATTGATAATGTATATTCTCATATATCTTATTTTTATTTGTCTATTTTGTAGAGACACGCAAGAATGGAGGATTAGAGTTATGGATCACATCACATCTGCTCCTTCCGCTTGAATTGGTCACTTGAAAAAAATAAAAATTCTATCAAGTCGGTTTAATTCATTTTTAAATAGATTATACTTTTGCCATATGATCCAATCCGATGTAAAGTTAACAATTCCTTTTGACCAGATTTGAAAAAACACAAATTAAAATAAGAAATTAGATAAATATGTTTTTAATATTAAAGTTGTATTAATAATTTCAATTTTAGTTTTAAGTATAATAATTTAACAACTCAATAAATATAAATTATAATATGTGAATGTAATTTTAAAAAATTGTCAATTTTATTACAAAATATATATCATAATTATTGACAAATTTAAGGGTGTTACAAATGTCCATCACAAACAATATTTCTAAAGTGAATAACATTTTTGAGGATCTTGAGAGTTTTTCTGAGATATTAGAATGATCACTTGACATTTAGTGCAGGGATCTTAAATATCCTTGATGTCACAAACCTATTTTATATTAAAACAGTCACTTCACTTCATATTTCATTTCAACAAATAAACAACTAATATTATATCCTACTAGAGATCAATTTTGAATTCTTGAAGCATAAAAAACAGGAAGTAGTGATTTTGAATTCTAGAAGAATTAAAAACTGTGAATTTTTTATAGGAGCAACAGCCAAAGTTCATTCATTTGAAGGGGACTAAAATCACATTAAATTTCTTTATTTATAGAAAATAGAATTCTAAAATATTTTAAAGAATAAAATATGAAAATATATCCTTTGAGAATTTTTCTTTTTAGATTTTTCTGTTGTATTTCTCTTATTATAAAATTGCATAAGTAAGAAACAAATTTCTTCAAATGGAAAATTAGTTTATTGTTTTCTTCCTAAATAAGCTTCTTTGTCTATATTCATAAAAATACAAACTTATAGCACTAAAGTGTCGAGCATTACATATTTATATGGACAAAGTCCAAGTAGTATGATCTTAACATTTCAAGAATTTTATAAAATTATTTTAAGCACTAACTACATTAAGATAAAAATATATGTTCAAATCACTATTTTTATTATTTAAGTATATAAATTAAATATTTCATAATTTTATTCTCAAAATATTTTACTAATAATTTTTTTCAATAAAATATCAAAGTTTCTAATTTTTTTTATAGTTTAAAGAAAATATATGTTAGGATTATTATTATTATTTGTAATTAAAAATTTTATATTTATGAATAACTCGTAAATAAAAGTTAGTATAAATAAAAGTATTTCAAAGTCTTAAGAAAGTTATTTTTTGTAACATCCCATTTTCATAGTTTTATACTATTAAACAAAACATTTAAATTTCAATAATTCACAAGCAGATGATCACGTGGCCTGTATAATATAATACAGTCATCCTCAAAATAACCATTCATATAGCCTACACTAAACAAAGGGTTACAAAACACCCTAATCATCGACTATAGGAACATGTAACTACCACTGCTGAAAAACATCCTGGAAGCCCATTCAACGCCTATCTAAAAAAGGTGTACCTTCGCCTGCACTTTTATCTGCTCACGCCATTTAATAAGGACGATCATAGCAAAAGTAGAAGACACACAGAACACAATAGAAACTAGAAGGGTAAGCTAACTTGAATAAAAGGGCAAATCATGCAATATCATACTAAGACAGAAAACAGACTTTTATTACACATTCTATTAAATCATCAAATTAATTCTGACCATACACCACACACCTCTCTAGACTCGATATCCGGATTATGTAAGTGGCATTGGAGCTCTTGGTGACTTGCACTTGAGATGGTTCCTAAACTCTGCAGAGTTTTAGGCACAAGGGGTATTCACCCAACCACTCTCGAGGTAAATCCCATCACCTCTATGATGGATCGAAATCATAGACCAGGACCTCCTGCTACTCCCCCCGACGTAATCCATCATACTCTACTTGAGTCTTAATGGTTACTAGGAGCGTCAGGATGCCACCAATCTGAGTCCTCATGCCCTTACATTCACTAAGACCACATTCCTTAGAATTTCCCTTGAAATCCTAACTCCAACATATTCTCATTCACATCAAATTCGCACTCAATTCCATCACACAGTCTAACATGCATAAAGATCACATACAAGACCAACTATCATCATTTTAAAGCAATCAATATAGCATCATGTAAGCCAATCAGTGAGAAAAACTAACTTCTGCAGGGGATCTCGCTTAGGCTAAAGAGTCTCGCCTAAGCTAGATAGGTTGTCTCGCTTAGGCGGGCTACTCTCGCCTGGGCGAGACCCCTTACAGTGGCAAAAATAAAATCCTGGGCGAACTCTCGCTCAGGCTAAACTGGCTCGCCTAGACGAGAAGTTATCTCGCTCAGGCGACTCCAGCTCGCCTAGGCGAAATTTCGTGCAGTGGCAGAGGTGATCCTCTGGTATTTTCGCTCAGGCGAGAGCTACTCGCCTAGGCGAAAATACCAGGATTCCTCATCTGTTCCACGCATGCATCCTCGCCCAGAATCATTTCATACTCAAAAATCACACACAACAGGTCCAAGCACCAATTAAACACAGCACAGATAATTCTACCACTCAAGAACACATCTCCTACGAAAATTGAGCTAAAAGTCAGCTTCCCTTACCTAGTTAATGGAGAACGCCTTGGATGAGAGCAACGTAGAGAGGAGGGGCAGAATTCTTTAATTTAACCTAGCAATTCCATCATTCCGACATGGATGAGGGAGGAACACTCGATTAGACTCAAAATAGAAGCAAGATTTCTTGATAAAATATGGGATTGGACCTCAAAACGAAATTGGAGCTTACCTGGAGGAAGAAAAGCTAGGGATGGAGGTAGCTTGAGGATTTGTCGGGGTCACTTCCCTAGCATCTGATTCAGAAGCAGGAGAAATTGGGTTAAGTGTGAAGGTAGCACTGTGGGGGATGATGGTGAAGTAGAGAGAGTGGAGAGTTCAGTGTTGGAAATGGGGAAGAATGGGACTGAAATAAAAGGGTTATCACATTTTTCACCTATGTCCTTGTTTACTTAGATAAAAGAAGAAATCACAAATTTAAAAAACATGTATTTTTAAATTTGATGTCCATTTGATAAAAAAAAATTAGATAAATTTTAATATATAGAGTCTTTTCTGCAAATAAAACTTTGAATTTAAAATAAGAATACAAAAAAGAGAAAAAAATTAAATTCAAAGTAATATTATCTGGATTAAATGTGTAACAACCTAAATTTTTATTTATTTATTATTATTATTTTCTATAATATACTTATAAAATTTTGAGGCAAAATTATACAATGACATCTAATTATATTTAAAATATTCATATATATATATATATATATATATATATATATATATATATATATATATATAATACTGTATGTATCTTATATCCACATTATTTAGTACATATTATATTTCCTACACTAAAAGAGGAATGAGTGTTATTTATTTACAGTTTCTCCCTCATAAACTGATTTTCAAACAAGTGGAGGGAAAAAGTTACGGATAGGGTTCACTTGGATTGCTGGGGATAAATAGAAGGTAACTCTGATTTGTCCTTCGATGATAATCGACGCGTTTGAGGTAGAGAGGAAAGTAATAGTAGAGTTTCTTGTTCCCTTAAATGTCACAGAATTATTCACTGTATTGGTTTGTCATGAATTCTCCAGAAAACAACCACAATGTCACCAAAGAAGGGATCAGGTATGTTCGGAGCAGCCATCTATGATAAGGTTATAAAAATTTATTTTTCACATACAATCCTAAAACAAGGAAGTGAGACAAATATCACATAAAAATATACAGCATATCATAATAAGATAAAATGAAATGAAAATTCTCTCAAATCCATAAAACTGGATTTTATCATACATTATAAATATATTCATTAATTTTGTAGGGAAGTTAAGATAAAAGAGCACATGGCCAATAAAGTAACTCAAGAACATCTCATTTTGAGTATTACTAACTCGTTTAAATCCCTAAGGTCATACTTCAAACTCCAGTAATCAAATATTTATATATTATAAATTTTATTTCAATATTAAACCATATAATTATATAAATAAATAAATAGGATCAATACTTAATTAAAATAAATATAAATAAACAAAAAAGAGCAATACGTAACTGGTGATAAATATAAATAAGTAAACGAGAGTAAATATAAATTGAATAAATAGGACCGATGCATAACTAGAGATGGAGATGAATATAAATAAATAAATAGGAACAAGATCTAAATATAGATTAGAATGAGATTAGGAACACCTCACTTAAAAGTAAATATAAAAATAATTATGAGGACATAAGAAAAAATAAAAGTCAAAAAATAAAATGATAAAGGTCTCCTCCATTTACCTCAAAGATTGAAAAAGATAAATGCACCTTTCTCCTTGATATATACTCGTTAGCACTTTGTTTTTTTTAACTATGCCTTTATTGTTTTTATTGTTCAATTCTTTATATCGTTTCCTTTCACTCTCACTATCTTTTTATTTATTTATTTATTTATTTTAGCTATTTTGAATCTTTGCTATTTATACACATCTAAATCTATACATGCATATATAAATACACTTTTATATTCAATTTTTTTAGATTTTGGTTAGATTTGGTTTATCTCTATTCTGAATTTTTATCCAAAACTCTTAAACATTTAATATATTGACGCTTTGTATTTAAGTTTTATCCGTATGTAATTAAGCTAACCGGTAAAAGCTATTATTATATTACCGACATCCTTACGTATCGAAAAAGAATAAAAACTAACAAGAATTATTTATTTAATTATATATATATATATATATATAATATGTATGTTAAGTTAATAAATATCTAAAAGCTAAAACCTAAAAAGAAATAAACTTTTAGGTTTTAGTTTCTATATATTTATAAGTGTTTATAGTTTAATATATATTTATAAATTTTATCAAATAACTAAAAAATTATTTTAATTTAATTATTTTATTCTTCGATTTATATTTTTATTATTTTATTTAAATATTTGTTATCATTATTATAGCAGTACTTATTAATTATTATTATTTTCTTTTCTTTTCTTCTTTTTTTTTTTATGATTGTCATTATTTCTAATAAAATAAAATATTTATAAATAATGAGATATTAATAAATTGTATATTATTACATTAAAAAATTTATGCATGTTATAAAAGGAATTAAAATGAAAAGTGAAAAAAAGGAAATTATGTATTTTTTTAAAAAAAAAAAGAAAAAATTTATAATTTTTGAGTAAAGACAAAACTAACTTTATTATAATAATAATTTAAATATAAAAATATACTAATATTACTTTAAATAATGGGGATAGATTGTAATTGGAAAAACATACTCATTTGAATTTTTTCACTTGAATCTTAAATAAAAATATAACAATAAAAAGTAATAATACATTAATACAATACAATAATGATATGTGATATATATATATATATATATATATATATATATATATATATATATATATATTAAAAAAATAAAAAAATATATAAAATTTATAAAAATAAAATATATATATAATTATTGTTGTGAATTAAAATTAAAATTATATATATATATATATTAAAATTGTTATTATAAAAAGTTATAAGTTATTATCATCATAAAAATATTACTAATTTATAAATTAAATATTTTATTAATAAATATTAGACACATATACATCATAAATAAAAATAATAAATCACACTCATTTATCTATACTTATTTTGAAATCCATAAGAATATCCTAATTTTTACTCAAAAAAAAAATTGTGTACATTTTCACGTAAAGAAACTTGTGTGAACCTTTATGTAATAGCCAACATCGCTTAAAATTATTATTGTAAAATACACGTATAATTAATTATATAATTAATAATATATGGTGTTATTTTAACATAATCAATTATGCATTCCAACGGTAGAAATTGACCAAAACATTCCTCTAAATATCAATTTGACTTTTCTTCATCTTTTCTCACCAATTCAACAACGAATTTTTCTTTCAAATCTATCATTCAAAATCGATTCAATTCAAATCCGAAATTTCCATTATAATCCATTCCAATTAAGAGCACATCATATCCAAACAAGGGCTCAGGAACTATAAATACTTGATTAGAGGAATGCATATTTTATTGTTTCTAAATTACTTTCAGTACATCAATTTGAGACAATGGAAAGTTTTACAAACCAGGTAATATGACACCAAATATTGAGATTCAAACTAGTAAGGAGACTAAGGACATTAGGAGTACAATCAAGAATTATTTTTTTGGAAATTAAAAAACAACAGCATATTTTCCATCACAGGAATCTTGAGAAGAAGAACGTGCAATCAAGAAGTTGGTAATGGCTAGAAAAAGTAGAACATCTTGATCAAGCATTTGAAATCATTTTCTTAGCTTCTCCTTCATCCTCTGAACCGCGACCCTAAGAGTTTCATCATCCTTGCAGAAAACAAATCTGACTAGGTTCTTTCCCTCTTCTGGGTTCAAGCAAAACACACTGCAAGGAATTGCCAGCACCCCCACCTCCTTAAGCAGATATTCACAAAATGCAACATCATTTTCGAATCCAAAAGGGGTATGATCTGCTAAAACAAAGAATGTTCCATCTGGTGGGAATACCTTAAACCCAACGGCCTTTAATCCTTCCACCAAAATAGCCCTCTTTGCCATATAATCCTTCTTCAGCTCCACATAGAAAGACTCCGGTGCCCTGAGAGCTATTGCAGCTGCACACTGCAAAGGAGTGGCGATTGAGAAAGTGATGAAAGAATGTGCCTGTCGCAGTCCCCATGTCAGGTGTGCGGGTGCTATGGCCCAACCAATCTTCCATCCTGTTATGCTAAATGTCTTTGCCAATGAGTTCATTGTCACGGTCCTTTCAAACATTCCAGGCAAAGAAGCTATTGAAATGTGCTCCATATCAAATGCCAACTTATGATAAACTTCATCAGCAAAAACTAGAACATCATTCTCGATGCAAAGGGATGCAATGGCATTCAGCTCCTCCAGAGAGAACATCTTACCCGTAGGGTTGTGAGGAGTATTTATAACAATGGCACGTGTACTCCTTGACACAATGGACTTCAATTTTTCAATAGGGATAGCAAAATCTGGAGGTTGCAAAGGGATGCTGACTATTTTTGCACCAGCCATGGCTAAATTACCTTCATAACTATCATATAAAGGAGAAAACAGAATAACTTCATCACCGGGATTTATTAATCCCAGCACAGTTGAAGCAATTGCTTCTAAGCACCCATTTGTGACAGTAACTTCATTATCAGGGTCTATCACTAATCCAGTATCTATTCTAAATCTATTAGCAATAGCAATGTTCAAGTCCGGAACTCCAGAACCTCGTGCATACTGATTTTTCCCATCCTTTATTGCTTGAATTGCTGCTTCCTTTATAAACTCTGGACCATCAAAGTTGGGAAAGCCTCGTCCAAGGTTTATGACTCCATCTTTCAGGTTGTTAAATACTTTCCTGGATTTTTGGAACTTCTCTAAGCGCTTCGAAACCTGACAAGCAAAGAAAAAACCAAGATAAGACCAAAATGGTTGACTATTAATGCGAATGAACTGTGTAGGTTGATTTGACATAAGACCGTTAACGACTAATGGATTTTCCAATGAACAATAACACCAAGAAAAATATAGCTTTATTCAAAAGTTAGATCAAATTACACATGAGTTTTGGAAGAGACAAGATAAAAATAATAATAAAATATGTACCATTTTATTATTTTTATACTTGTTATTATCCAAAACTGGACCTAAATAACTAATGACAGCTTAAAAACTTTTACCCCAGGAAAATCATTTATTGATGAGAAGCAGATAAACTGCAGGTGCATCAACGACATCCAATGGGAAATAGAAAAGGAACAGTTTCACAGGGCACAGGCCATCAATACGAAAGCATTTGCAAAAGGATTTATAAATAGATATGGAGATAATCAAACTCGCCAGTTGACTCGCGAAGTCGTACGATTCTACGAGTTTTGTTCTTGTTCACGAGTTATCTAGTTCGCAAACTCGTTTTTTTGGTAGCCTCGGTGTAACTCGCTCAAATTCGGTTGACTCGCGAGTTGGAGATCGAGTCAGCGAGTCCGCAAATGGACACAACAATGATGTCAAATTGTCATCGTAGTCTCTGTTTTGAAAAACCAACTCAAAATCCCAAAAATCTAAATCGAAAACCCAAATTAAAACCCTGAAAACCCAAATCGACGACCCAAATTGCAAACCTGCAACTCCATTTTCGCGTTTCTTCTCCGTGTATATTCTCCGTCGTCGCGTTCTCACCGTGCCTAGCGTCGTCTCGCTCGGCCGTGCCTACACCCGGTCTTCCTTCTATTCTTCTCTCGTTTTGTATTGGACTGCGTTAATTTAATTTGGGGTTTAACTTTATTTTGAGAGTGGGGCTTCAATTTCAGATTCAAGAGTGTTTTATGATGTGACCCCATTCCCCACCAAAGAAGGAGATGAAAAAACTCTGTATCAGATGGGGTCGCACATCATCCAGTTTGAGAAAGTTCTCAGTTGGTTGTCGGGTTGATGGTCGCTTCATACTTTTCAAAACTTGGCATCTTTCACTGGGTAACGGGGTTTCCGAAATCATAAGGGTGAAGTAAAATTCTCCATCTGTGTGGATTGTCATCCTATAGGGGTGAGCTCCCCTGCTTGTCCCTGAACTTTTCATTGTCGTGTGGGTGGGTTCGTCTTTCGTTCGTTCAGGCCTTCCCGCTCGGGAAGGCGAGGTAGTTCTTCCTCCATGACCGATTCTACTCGATTCTGCCTCGGGGGTTGGGGATTGTTGGGGTAGAAGGTACATACTCCGCTTTCTCCTTATCTCGTCTTATGGTCGCATTCTCTTTTCTTGGGATTCGAATGTGTGCCTCGTAGTTCTGTATGCTCCCTTGGTATTTCACATTTTTAATCTTAATTATTGATGGAGCTATTTATCTTTTATGTTGTTGGCCGTTACATGCCAAAGGTCGTTGTTTGACACCTATTTACGTATATCTAACTTTGCAACTTGAATATCCGGTGAACCGTTCGTGCAACACTACTAAGGTAGGCAGTTGGTAGCTTGTTAATACATATTTTTATGATCTCCGTTATGATTGATACATCCGAGGGAAGTTGACTGCTCCACGAAGAACAAGATGTGTTTTATAAATTCGTATCTCTACTATGTGTACGCTTGACAAGGTGGTCGCCGATCAACACCACATATGTATGCTTAGATGTTGACGTGATTAAGCAAATTACTTTGAATGCCGATCAACTAACCTACTGGGCCATTCGATACAAGATGATTGGATAAAGGAGACTTATAAATATGATAATATATACTTGTGTTTTTTAGTTAGTTATTTTCTTATAACTTTAAAAGATAATATTTTGATGGTGTATTATGTGAACTTATTTATTTTAATGTTGTGAAATTAGTATCATCAATATTTACTATTTTCTTTTTCAATTTTCATATATGAAATAAATTCTTACTTATTAAGTTTACAAGAGAATAATGCAACTCACCTGCAAAGGATGATGCTTTTTCTGGATGGTGGTCTCATTTTCAGTGAAACCGGTGAATCCTTCGAGATTACTCTGTAGCTTTTGCGGTGCACACAAGAGTTAGAACCTCCAAGTATTGTTATTTTATAAATTTAATAAGTATTAATTTCTAGAAAAATTAACTGTTAGTTCCATAATATAGTGTCATGCACGGGCGGAACATTACACTGACAGAGGAGCGAACTCTCAAAATTTTTGGAATTTATTTTTATATATATTTTTATAAATTATAATTATATATTATTTATATTAAGTTTATATTATGGAAATATTGATTTATAAAACAATTAGGGTTTTGTTTTGACCATAAGATTTTCACCATGTAAATTATTATGAAAGTGTGTGAGGAAAAAAAATACAAAGAGATAAATTTGTTAAAGTTTTGAATTTGAATTTATACAGTGTTGCTTATTTAATTAGAATGGTATGAGTTTTGTTATATTTTGCAATGCGATAAGTGTGATTTGTGAATATAAATTTTATCTTTTTCTAAATAGGTGAGAGGTGATAAATTTATATTAGAAAAATTATGATAAAGAATAAAAGAATTGATTCATTTTTTGAAGGAATAAGGTTTGTGATAAAGATGAAAATAATGCATCTATGTTAGCTAAACTTTAGAAATTTTATGAGAACCAAGAATTCAAGACAATGAAAAAAAAATCTTTAAAATCCTAGATTTAAAAATTTATTAGAACGCGATCCGGGAAAAGCGTCATTATATTTGACAATACCCACCAAATTAAATTGATAAGGTAAGAAGAGCTTATCTAAAATGGTAGTCATGATTTGCTATCAAAATATAATAGCGAATGATGATCATATTTTTTTGAATTAATATGTGTGTTTGTTTTAAGTAAAGAAAATAAAAAGAGAAAATAAAGAGTTTTTTTAACTAAAAAAAATTATATATAAAAAATCTAATTTGACATCCCTACATATTTTGTTTAAATTTTGCTACTAGTGTCATGTCAATTATTTTTGCTTACTTAATAGAAAAAAAAAACTTATATTTATTTTAATCTTGTTTGTCTTAATGTGTAAACAATAACATTTTTATCATAACAATCGATTTTTTTCTTTACTACCAATACAAATAACATAAATGACTTAATATATATCATCCTTTCATACTTTATATTTATGTGAAATATGTTTCAACTTAAATTAAAATATCTTAATTCATTTACATAATCTGGAAATAATATTATTACGTACATAAAGTAAAATTTATCATGAGTCCAAAGCTTATTTAAGCCTTATAGTAACTTGTATATTTTGTATTATGTAATATGCATGTAATACAAGTGATTTAATGTATATCACTATTTAATATTCTAGGTATTATAAAAGACTTAATTCAAAAAAATTAATTTATTAAATACTAAATTTTAAAATAAAATAAAAAAGTAGCTGCTTAAAATAAAAACTAGAGAGCTAAATTTATATCCGTATAAATATCATATACAACAATTTGCTGATGATTGATCATGTTAAATATACGCAATCTTCACTCCAAAGCTATATATTTTAGTTGGCTTGATTTTTGTAAAACCGAACAAACGTATTCCATCTAATATTCATATGACCAAAAATTCTGGTGATAATATATTTTCAGACCCAACAATTGTAAGAAAAAGAAAATTAAATAATTCAGATTAAAAAAAGCAACACTAAAAGCGGATAAAATTCTTCAAAATATTTAAAGAAGCTGAATAAAGGGCAAGAGTATTTACATTTTTTTTCTTATTATAAGAGTTGCTTTTCAATTATTGACCGTCAAATCGATTAATATATGATGAAAAACAACAGAAAATCATTATAGAAAAATAAAAAGGGAATTTTAGATGTCACTACAATTTAATAAGACTATTTGGTGTATAAGAAATTTGGATAATTGTGTACTGTAATTTTTGTCTGAAAAATAATATAAACTTTTTTACCATTTTTATAAAAAAAAAG
>Ga0214543_1003241_pt1 | contig 31739 bp, 16 predicted proteins | sample CNSS2metaG_FD_160094 | JGI IMG/M metagenome (GOLD analysis project Ga0214543, IMG submission 160094) | Root nodule microbial communities from cowpea collected in UCLA plant growth center, Los Angeles, California, USA - CNSS2 | ecosystem: Host-associated > Plants > Roots > Nodule | place: USA... | reverse complement strand
AAAATGTATAGTTTTTTTTATTTATATTTTGTTGAATAGCATGACAGAAAATTTGTAATATTAGTCATGCTTTCTTAGACTAATGGATACTTTCTTGGAAATAATTCTTCATATATTGGTGGTGAGCCTGATCAAAACATTGGTTCTTGATTTTACTATGATTGTCATCTCATGGGTTACTTAAAAATTTATTTAAATATTTGAATAATAAAAAAAATAAATAAATAATTTTTTTAGGTGGGTTGGTGAACCAACCCACTTAACCCACCAACCCGTGGTGGGTTGAGTCGGGTTACAAAATTTCTGGCTCACTAGAAAGTGAGCCGGGTTGGGTTCACTCATTTTGAACCCGGCTCGTGATGAGCCAACCCCTTGGCTCACTTTGACATGTCTATCAAATATATTATTATATATGTTCTTAGTCTCTCTATTTCCTCCTACGCTCATGATAGTGTTACCCGAATAAGGCAAGACAAACTTACAAGGAAGGTTCATCTTATCTTCCAGAAAAAACACAGTTTTTCTTCTATTTTTGTCATTACGAATGACTTGCATCCAAAATCCACTCTTGAGTTGCGTATATATGTTTTCCTAAGTAGAACCAAATCAATGAACCAAGATGATGTTTTTTACGAACATTTCCATATCTTGACTAATCTTATGTTAACATGTGTTTAATGATCATCATGGGCTCCTGAACAAACTGAATGGAACCCTTGTGAGACGCCACCAGTATTGTTAATTAAACCTACATTCTAAGTGTCGTACGATGAATCGTATACGTAATCTCGGTTGTATTGTTAGAATCACTTCACATGTCTGCTTGTCCAAGTCCATATACATATATATACTAATTTGAGTATTTCTTGGTCCTGTGCTTCCCCCTGAGCACGGTAGCATGAACAATGGAAATATAGAAACTAAAAAACAAGAATTGACTCAAGTTAGCAAAACTTGACCTGCAACATTGCCGTTAATTAGCAGCCTTCATCATCATGCTTTTCTCCATCCTCATCTCTAATTAGTATCTATATGAAACTTTTTTATGTGTGAAACCCTTGAATTTTCGAGAAGAGGTTAGTGCATGGTTATGTATATATTAATAATATTCAATATGTAGAAATCAAGTAACTTAACTTCTCTAAGGTGGCATGATGATTTCCGAGATATTATTTGTGTGTTAGTTATATCTCCACTACTTCTCATTGCCCATGTATAGTTTTTTTCTTATATATATACACTTGTCATTGTCTACCCCGTCAAAAAAAGTATGACCCGTAACGGTACTTGTTCAAGTTGGGAACTTACACATGGAGTCAAGAACAAGAACATGTTCCTGAGAAGAAATAATGTAACATGATCATGGACTAATCCGAAAGAAATGAATACATAGGAATAGTAGTATAAGCAGTGTTGGAAAGTGATTTGTATCTGTCTCATAAGCCGACAAAAGCTCATAACTAGAAATAACCTTCTCAACGAACAATGTAGGGCTGTGGTTATTCACTTTCTACGTGTGTGAGAAGACAATGATAATAATTAAAGCTTGGTGTTGTATTTATTTTGTTGTTGGTCCCAAGTAGGGTCTTGCAAAAGCAATAAAGAGGAAAAGGAGCAGAGGTACATCCAGGCCCAATGCAGCCATACAAGAATGTACAACTAAAAGACACCCAAAATGCACATGCTTCCTTGGGTTGCTTTAGAAAGAAAATCTAAACCTAGATACCATTCTCGCACGCCTAAAAGCACCCTCTCTTTTCGTATCCTTTGTCTCCATCTCTTTTATTTACTGCATCACATATTAGGATTCAAAGTTCAATAATAAATAAGGTTTAATAATAATTTAATCCAAATAATTAATTATAAAAAAGTTAAATTTAGTAAAGTAGGAAAAAACGAAAAACAAAATGAGAGGCTCAGCTGCAACGCGGATTGATGCAACGAAGTGAAATCGAGGTTGAGTAGGGGTTAGTTTAGTCATTTGAAAAGCTTAAAAGGAGGGGATGAACTTAGTAGTAAGTGGGTGAGAATAAGAGGACCCATTACTGTATTTCGATGACATAACGGGCCGGCCCTATAGAACCCGGCCCATACGAGGAGGCAAGGTAATGAATGATAGGAGGAGGGTGTGAAAGGGAGCACAGAGAACACAGCAGCGAGAAGGGGAATTGGAATCGCGTTTGGGGAGAAGAGAACATCGCAGGCAAAAAAATGAGCGGAACGGTGAAGAAAGTTACCGATGTGGCGTTCAAGGTGGGAAAAAACATTGATTGGGATGGAATGGGGAAGCTTCTGGTCTCCGATGAGGCTCGCAGGGAGTTCTCGAATCTCCGTCGCGCATTCGATGAGGTTAACTCCCAACTACAAACCAAGTTCAGTCAGGTCGCCTCTCTCTCTCCGATCTCTCTCGCTCTCATTACATTATGCACTGGATTTGGGATGCGAATTTCTGTGTTAATTCTGAGATGTTAGATCGATTGGATAATTAGGGCTAGTAATTGATTTATTGCGATTATATTTCATTTCGCTTTCTGTTTTAAACATACACGTTTTTTAACCTAATAAGCTAATCCAAATAAACATACACTGTCTCTTCTCCCGAATAATAGTTGAGGAAATGATTATTTTTATTATTTTTATAAACATTAAGGTCCCTGTTATGTGAATGTTTGTTCAAGCGCCTCTTCGTTGTGTTTTGAACTAGAGCGCTTTGCGATTCGAATTGATCGTGTGATAAACTAGTTAGATGCTTGTTGTAGTTGATTATTTTTTTCGTTTTTTTAAGTTATCATTTTCAGGAATTGCTTAGTTGTTTATTTCATTCTGCAGGAACCTGAGCCCATCGACTGGGATTATTACAGGAAAGGCATTGGCCCTCGTTTGGTGGACATGTACAAGGAGCATTACGAGAGTATGTTTATAAATTCCATGGCCAATGCTATTAATATGTATATATTTAGATTTCTTAACGATACCAGTACCGGGTAGTGTGCTTGACTCATTCTTAGTGGCGATGATGACATCATTGAATTTAAGGTTTGTAAATTTAGTTTTTTGTCATGCACTTACTCTCCTCCATGAGCGAAGACTCTAGAGTCTTGCTCAACCCCAATGAAACATTTTTTTACTTCTGCATTTCTTCCTTTGGGTTATGTGCACACCAGTTTCCATCATGGGTTTACAAAAGTGCTCCTTGTTCTACACTGATTTACATTTTGATTTGCAAGTCAGTGCATATATTGTAAAAAAACTATTTTTTTCTTCTCTTCTTACTCGTCTTATTCCATCTTTCTCTCTCTTTTTCAATTTATTTCTTTGTTGTAAAAAGAATGATTGTAGAAACTCGTTATATGGACAAAATTTTGCAAATAATATTGGATAGAAATTAGGAAAAGTTCAAATAGGTAGTTGACTAGACATCTCCAAACATCCATGACATTCTTTTTGTTTACCAATTTCCTCATGTTATAATATACTTTCCAATGCGTGTTAAAACCTATATTCTAGTGATACATAGAATCTAGTGTTCAAAGTGTTTATGGGACTGTTTATTTTTCTGTTTAAATCCCAATTTGTAAAATGAAGAGCATACGAAACAATATGCTACTCAGCTGTGGCAATGTTTTGCCTCTACTTTCACATTTAAATAATACCTATGTACTAGGGACTTGAATTTGGAAAATGGATGTAGTTTGATTTTGATATAAGATCTCAGATCAATGACACATTAGTAGAGTTGTCAAAATGGGTTGGAACCCGTGAGTCAACCCGGCTCACCACAGGTTCGGCTCGGGTTGGGTTGAAATTTTTTTACAAATTTCAATACGGGTTGATTTTTGACCCGGCTCACCCAGGTTGAACCCGTGGTGAGTCCCGACTCACCAACCCGCAAATAAATGGTCAGTGTTTTTTATTAAGTTGAATTTTGCATTTGGGTCATGTTAGGTTTTTTTTTAGCCAACACATAGATAATTTGTATTTTTGTGATTTTAGTTTGTATTTGGATTGTATTAAAATTTATTTAGATTTTAATTAGAATTATAATTTAGTTTTGATTGAAAAAAAGTAAAAAAGTTGTATTTTTTTTAATTAAGTAAACTCGTGAGCCAACCCGTGGTAGGCCGGGCCGAGTTCAATTTTATTTTTGGCTTGCTAATAAGTGAGCCGGGTTGGGTTGGCTCACTTAGTGATCAACCCGTGGTGGGTCGAACCGAGTCGGGTTGGGTTACTCGTTTTGACAACTCTACATATAAGCCTTGCCTTATAGTTTCCTTATATTATTAGCTAATGTGGAATGGATTATGCATTTGGTGTAGTTTCCTGTATGTGTGTGTGTGTCTCTGTATAAGGAGTCTATTAGGTGAGATAGTTTGAGATTAATGTAATTGTTGAAGAGCCTACATTGACTAAAATAATGACAAATTATCTTAGTCAAGTTTGTTGGGCATATTGGGTTCGTCTCGGTCCCACGTTTGAGATGTCCAACCCTTGGCATGTGGGAGTGTGTTGAAGAGCCTACATAGGCTAGAGATAAGGTAAAATCATTATATATATATATATATATATATATATATATATATATATATATATATATATATATATATATATATATATATATATATATATATGTGTGTGTGTGTGTGTGTGGATTATGTAGATGTAAACCTCATCTTATAAGTTGGTTATTGTGAAGTTAAATTAGACTTAAATTTCATTTTCTTAATAATAATCTAATCATGACTATTCTACCTTGCTTTGGATGGGCTAAATTAATTTGTTATGCCCCATATATGTGCGTGTGCACAACCAATATGTCATTTTATAAATTTACTCTTTTACCTACAATTAATTCAAATTTTAATGTTTGATTTGATGCCCTATTTGCAGGCATTGAGGTCCCCAAGTTTGTTGACACAGTAACTCCTCAGTATAAGGCTAAATTTGACTCCCTGGTAAGAACTTAGTCAAATTGTTAGTTTTATTTTGTTTAAATCTTTTACGTCCTAAAAAGGCTCTTTTACTCATACATTACTTTTACAATTATAATTTCCTGATTTATTATGCTTGCGTTTTTGGCTGCAGTTGATTGAGCTTAAAGAAGCAGAAGAGAAATCTCTGAAGGAATCTGAACGTTTGGAAAAGGAAATTGCTGAAGTACAAGAGTTGAAGGTAATAGATATAACCTCAGATTTTACAGCTTTATAGGATTTTTATTAAAAATCTCATTCTTTTTTTTCTTCTTTTTCACAGAAAAAGCTTAGTACCATGACGGCAGATGAGTACTTCGAAAAGCACCCTGAGCTGAAAAAGAAGTTCGATGATGAGATCAGGAATGATAACTGGGGCTATTGATTTTCAATTAGCAAAATGTCATAAGTTGATGTTTTTCTTGCTGGTTCAATAAAAACAACTACATTGATTTCTTTGTAACTTGGTTACCTTTTTCGGTTAAAAGGTTTTTGATATACAGTGTCGAATTTTTTGTGGTACTGTAGTTAATCACTTACGATTTCACCTTAAAGTGCAGCTTTGGTTGTCCAAAGAAACTGATATCTTGTGGTTTCCGTTCGGAGACAATGATAAGAAAATGCTGTTCTGCGATTGTCGTTATAAATTATGCCCGTAAAGAGATTCTGATTTATGTCAAGCAGTAGTACACTACAACTCGATATTCCATAGCTAGACATATTCGGTTTAAAATGTTACATGGGATTTGTACTGTTTATAAGAATGATTCGATAGATAAATAGGCATAGTTTGGTAATGGCAAAATGCTGTTACTCCATCTTTCCATTGATTTAAAACGATGGTGACCATTGATTGCCGAAACAGAAGAGAAAACATTGGCCTCATTAAATATTGAAAGTAATTCATCTTTATGATTACAGATTAGGTGGTGTTTAACTTCGTTTATATTTTAATTTTCTCTCCTTATTTTTCAAATGCAGGGCCAAATATTCATAGAAAAGTTCTTATCAAGTTTATTTTCTATAGAATTGATTGTACTAAATTTTTTCAGCTCTCAAATGATTCTTGTACTTTCTATGGTTTATTAAAAAAACTCTACATTCTTTTGGCAGAACATCAGAGAATGTAATTTCCAATGTCTTTTCCAAAATAAATCTCGAGAGAAGCATAAAGAACAAACACATAATACATATAGAAGAAACAAAATCGAATTGTGCAATTCTTTTTCTATTATGTTTAGATGCTTTTTCTTACAATCATGGGATGAGGAGTGTAAACAGTACTGTTGTCTTTCATCAAAACAGCACATTTTTTATCTTGCACGTATGTCACTTATTAAACAAAACAAAGGGCTGTATCAATTCATTAAACATACAAGGTAGGTTAATTATACTTTAAAATTTAGAAAAGAAGTGTTAGTGCCTTTTGAAAACTCTACAAAAATAGTAAATGTAATCTGTTTTTAAAAGAAAAAAAAAACTTCTAATCAGAAACACGTCAACATATTTCCATTTCACTCATTTTTCTCCTTTATCAAATAAGCATAAAGAAAACAAAAAACTGGTCAGTCATTAATAATTTCAGGAATTAATTTGCAACATTAAATTAGAAATTTCGTACCAAAACGACGTTGAATAACACGCCACCAAAAAATATGCATTCATTTTAGTCATATATTCTATTAGAAAGGGTACACAATTTTAGGACTAAATATAAATTAGGTTAAATATTCTTTTTCAAAAGACATTTGCTAAATATAAATTTGATGCATGTCTCGCTATGGAATCAGCCAAACCAAATTAATACGAATTTCATGAGTAATGTCTAAAGTTTGAAATTTTTTAGACTTCGCTTAACGATTTGCATGACGAACTAATCTCAACCATGTCTAAAAAATTTATATAAAAAACTTGTTACCCGAGATATACTCCAATTAAGCTCCACTCTCAACCGCAACAATTATACAAGATTGTTCCAAATAAATGGAAGACTAGCAAATCAAAATATAAAATTGTGGTGACAAACTGATCCAACAAAACAATAAAAAAATGAGAGCTGAAGAAAGATACAAGGGACCAAAATCTGTACAATAGAGGAAGAAATAAAATTGAACCTTTAGTTTGCAAATATACTTTTTGATTCTGCTGCTACAAAGGGCAATCTTATAAAAGTAGAAGAAAACGAACAAAGGAAACAAAATGTGTATCTGAGAGCAGCATCAATGACCTTACTCCATTGATGACTGCAGTAAACTCAAAAATTCCACCAGACATTTGGCTGCTGTAACACAAAATCCCATGTTAATCTGAACTCCCTGCCTTACCCTCCTCATTTTTGTTCATAGCCTTCTTTGCCAACTCATAACCTGCAAAGTTCATAGCACCAAGAGGTGCAATCCAAAAGAACCTTGGAACTGCTCCTTTGAACAACCCAAGGGGTCCCTCATGTTTCAGTATAGAAAAGGCTATCAAGGACATTGACACAGACCGTCCTTGCGCCGTCATCATTCTAGTTTTCATCACATCAAACGGTGTCGTCACAACAGCCGCCAAGCCGCCAGATAAAGCTCCAACAGCAATTGTTTCCAGGGGACCCAGTTCCCGCTCCAGTAGACGTTCAACAACCTAAAATCAAAGACCAACACCACAACACTCAAAGTTAATCTTTTTTTGGGTGAATATAAAACATAAGTTAAAATGAAAATGCCATTGATAAACACGAGAACATTGATCAAGCATGCTGAATCATGGAAGTTACACACCTTTTTAGATTCAGCATAAAGCCCCATGCCTGCGACATAAAATGGAACCTCACGGCACAGGGTAGCTCCGGTTCCACGAAAGAAGCCCCTAAGACCATCCTGCTCCCAAGTTGCAACAAAAGCCTGACCAACATTGTCAAAAAGGCCGGCCTGTAACCTTTGCTTCAACACCTCACAGGGGATCCGCACAGCTGTTCCTAAAAATGTGCTACAGAATGATGCTATTGATTGTACCTACAAAAGGGTTCGTACATGGAACTTTTGGATTCAGTTAAGTGACAACAAAGAACTTCTATTGAACAACATAATGAACTTGTTATCAACCTCCTAATCTTTTGAAGTACTAAAAACGACTAAATAAAATTTGAGTACATTGATCTATTAAGTGTGAACATCTCAGTTTAAAGCATTTGCCCCACTAACGACCCTTTTAATAGAGACAAGGAGTTAAGTGAAAAAATATTCACTTATTACAGAGTGACACATTTTTCATGCTTTTACATATAAGATTTACAAATTACCTGGAGTTCTGGCAGTGTTGGAGCAACATTTATCAACACCAATTTGCTTGCTTCAAATATCCCAGTTCGCAAGCCGTGGCTGCAATATCAAAGATGGCATAAGCTCCAATTTCAAAACAGAGGAAAGTAAAAGGGAAGCATTGAAAAGAGATTGAACAAACAACCTTGAAAACTGTCCAAGAATTGCAGGGATTGACCCCCTGTATAAACCCCGCCTTCCAATCTCTGGCAGCTTAGAAATAATTTCAGGGAAGGACATGGTTGATGCTTGTACTCGAGTCTAATATACCAAATAAGACAACGATGAGGCCTCTAAAAGGAGCCAAAACAATCAAATGGCTATGAGAGGAATAGGGAATTGTTCATCAAAGTTCAAGAACATGCCTTAATTGTATCAACTGGATGCAGTAAGGCACAAGACAGGGCACAGGAAAGGCCACCTGCCAGTGCAGATCTTAGCACACTTCCGGCAGGAATTTCAACAGGTGGTGGAACAGCAACAACAGTTGCAGCTTCAAACCAAATACTCCTGAAAGTATAACCAAAAATAGTCATTAATATAGAGGATCAATTTAATCATTGACTGCTGGTAGTAGTTGAACATCGACGAAATTAAATTACTAACCGAATCTTAATCACCTACTGCTTGCTAGATTTTCTGATTACAGCTCTTAAAACAAAGATAAAAGATCAAGACCCTTTAGTTTTTTAGTAAGAATAGAATCATCTTACAATAATTTGAAGTTCTTTTATCAAAGTTTCACACCAAAGAGCTTCCAATCCTATAAGTGATCAGTTGCTCCCCCCACTTCCTAAAACAAGTGTTTTATAAACTTGAAATCATATGCCATTGAGAAATCAATAATAAACTGTACTTTCTCATTTAGTACTCCAAAACCACCATGAACTCATGAATAAATTTCCTTGCCCCACTACTAAATGTTCATTTAGATCCCCACCAAAGAGAATCTTTTCTTCTCATGGAAAGCCTTAAGTAAACTCCAGCAAATATTTATGTTAATCCTTGCCCCACTACTGCTTACAAGCAGAAGCAGGAAGCAGAAAAACTTAAACTTATATACAAACACATATACACTAATCCTTCTCCTAATGGTAGCATCTACCCAGTCCAAAGGCTTGAACCAGTGTCTTTCAAGAAAATTGTATTTAACAGGATATTTGAGCACTGATGCAACTACGCTAACTCATTTAAAACTGTACTCAAGAGCTAGAGTGTGTAACTTCAGGTTAACAACCACCCATTAGCACACATATGGGCAATTTAGATAAAAGTTCTCAGTCAGTATTTATACAAAAAATAAAATACATTTTAATAAAACTTCTTTCACAAATTAAAATTCAGACAAGGCCATAATCTACAGTGAGTGATCCATGTTTCAGATTTTGAGAAGTTTTATGTTGGCTGCTGATGATGTAACACAGTCCCTCCTATTTTACAAAGTTTTGGAACTGGGCATCAGACCATAGGCCTGACAATCAATAATGAAGCCTTATCCCACTAGGTGAGGACAGCTATATGAATAAACAATGTTATTTAACCAGGTTAAAAGCTAAAGTTTAAGAAATATTTGACCAGGTTATTCTCCATAGTTTATTTTGACCTTTGTTGCTTATAGTTCCCCTTTTTCTTAAATTCTGTTTTGAAAGGTATCTTATTTTCTATTTTTCTCCAAATATTTATTTTTTTCTACCATTAGTAAATATCCTCATAAGCAAGGCTTTTTAACAGTATAGTGATTACGCCCCTCTCCTACCTCCAAAAATATATAAAGGATTAGTGATGCACTTTATTATCATGGATATATATATATATATATATATATATATATATAAATCAATTAATTGATCATATTTCTCTCACCTTGGATCCTCTTGAAGACGATCAGAGGGAAGCAGAAGCATGAAATTGCGGAAATGTCCATACGAAATAGATTCTTCTGTATCTGCATTCAGAAATCGCATCATAGCAACAGCATTGTCTTCATTTGCAGGGAGACCTGCATTCTTTAGTGATTCCAATATTTCACTCTTCTTCAGTGTCCCTGACTTGCTTAGACAAAGCGAAGTATATGCCCGAAGAATTGTTGGCTCCTTCTGTTCCATTAATGATAAGAACTGCTTCAAACCAAAAGACCTAGAAAACAAGTGACTTCTTGCACGACTCATAAATTCTTTAGCATATCTTCGTGGCAGCTTTCGTTTTCTAATTGCTACTTCTAGATCTTCCAGAGTTACTTGGCCATCACCATCTCTATCCAACTCCTCAAAGAACCTCCTCCCTGTACGAGGATAATGAAAGTGAACAGTTAACTTTATTTCCAAAAAGTACCACAAAGAAATCACCATATACAAACAAATAAAGTGCCCAAGTCTCTATATAGTATAGTAACTGGTGTTGTAGCTACCTATCTTCTCTATATGCTGACCAACTGCCAAAAGTTGGCAATCATATATGTAGTACTGAGTCAACACCTAGTACTACATGTAACAGTTTTTAACTGGAACCATTAACTTCCTCGAGAGGAAGAACTAGTAACAAAGTAGAATAACTGAATAATAAATAATAAATTAATAACAAAACAGATCTCAAGTTCTCTTTTTCTATGTCTAAGATCCTTTCTAACAATCACAACAATTAAACAGGACATCTTAACCAACTACTTCAAGAAAATATGTCAGAAACAGACTAACTTAAGCATATCTTACAAAAAGGATAAAAGATTACAACTGATAGGATTCAGATCCGGGTACCCATTTGTAGTAAAGTTGTTTATTGCTTAAAATGTATTCGTTTATTGTATAGTCGTACATGATTTCTTATTGCAATATTAATCATACAGAGATTTATTGCCGCAATGCTCAAACACTGCTCCAGAAAAAATAAGTTCCTGTTTGATTGTGATTTTAGGTTTTCGTTTTATAAAGTTATTTTGTAATATATTGTTTAAAAACTCGTAAGGGGGTTAAAAAGAAATGAAATGATGATGATGATGATAAAATTTTGAAAACATTTTTTAAAATGTTCACAAGATCTTCTCTATTGACGTTCCCAATATTGCTTCTCATCTATGAATTTTAAGCCAGCACTTCATCTGAAGTCTACCCTAGGCCACAACCCTACCATTCCATATTTCATTCCTAATCTGCCTAATTAATCTTCACTCCTTCACATTTCAAAAAATCAAATCTATAAAAAACAAATTGATCTCAGATCATCAAAACCCTGCATTTGAAAACCATATGCAGATTTATTAAACTAACTTACATTACTGTTTGCTCAAATTATATTATACCCCTCAATAATATTACATCCCTGCCATACCTAGGAACAGAAAGTATAAGCTAATTGACAATATCTTTACATGAATCAGAGAATTCATGTCAATTCCTGTAACAGTTAAAAATATACCTAACCTATACTCTCGTATTTGCCGAAACAGATTTCTCGTATATCCCTCCCCTGTCCATGCATACCAGCATTTTCTATCCTATTACTATGTACATGTATATTCTAATAAATGAATTCACAATTTTAAATAATTAAATTGCACCAGAATCCTAACTCCAATCAACTCCACGTTTTAACAATCGATAACTGCAGTTATTAAGAAGAGTGTGCTGGTATCTTATGCAAGCAAATTTTGAAAATAAAAAGACTCCTATTCCATGTAATATGACACACCTTCAGCCTCTGTGTATCTAAAAAAATCTTGCACCGAGATTAGCTTCTTCTTATCAGGATGGTCTTTAGAAGTTTTTCCCAGTTGTGGTAGCAGTTCAACCAATTCTGTCAATGAAACTGTGGAAAGTGTAGACTTAAGACGTTCCACATTTGAGAGAGGAATACTGAATATGTTGCTGGCAACCTTCTGCGGCGAATTTCCTCCGCTTTCCTCCTTGTTTTCATTATTACCGCTACCATTTCCATTATTATTATTACTATTGCTATTATCTCCCTCCCCGTTTGTGGAAGGGCTTTCTTCTCCAGGCACGGTTGATGGTACACCACCCACCTTTGCAAACCTCAAATTCCCCAAGAAACCATTGACATATACTTTCTGCTCCTCCAAGAAACCTGTAAGTGCATTCACATTACCAAAATGAGGAAAAGAAGGTTGGGGCAGACAAGTTTTCCCACTGTCAAGGTCATCCTGATTTTCTTGCACCCCATGATCAAGACTCTGAATAGTCTGAGATAACTGATCAAAAATAAAACCTATAACGCACTCAAGTGAAACATGTTTCCCATCCTTCCTATTCACACCGTTCTCCCAAACTGCTCTACCAAACTGAACCCCCTTGGATTCATCCTGCTTCAAATCACATGATGAAACAGTGGACCTCATGCAAGAACTCGGCTTATCTTCATCACACACTTTATGACACTTCTTCTTTCCAGATTTGAAAGGAAGTGGCAAAGACTGAAGGAACCCGTTAACCAACAAAGACCAAGTCACAGCAAACTGCAAACAATTGGTGCAAGAAGGACCGTCTTCTTTACCCACTTGAGCTCTATTACCAGCACCACCATTCCCTGAATTCTGTGAAAACATGCCCAAGAAAGCCTTCAAAGGAACCTTCATTGACAACCCCTTCTTCTTCTTCACATCACAGATCTGAAATTCACTACCTTCCCTCAGTGGGGCAATCAAACAAACACCATTGACCTTGTTCTTTGGCCCTGCCAAACAATGCTCAAGATCCTTCGCCGCCTTCCGAAAACCCACTTCCAGTGGCGACAGCGATTCCTTCACAACCTGAACGGAATTGAAAAAAGACTCAACTGGGTCGCTCCCTGACACCATTTCTAATCAACCCTTTGAAAAAGTCGCAGCCTTTTTCTACCCCCTTATCAGAAAGAAAACTTCAAAGTGCAAAAAATTTACAAAAGGAATTAAAATCAACAGAGAAATATCAAGCTGTTACGAAAACTGGATTAAAAGGGATGACCCAATCGAGTATATAGATGGAAAATAATCCACTCTTACGACGGGACCAATAAGGATTGCACATTTCGGTTCAAGATTAGACCCATTTTGGTACAGAAAAGAGAGATGGTATGGTGAAGAAAGTTAAGAGTGAAAAAAATTGAAGGGAAGAATTTGGATAAGATTGAGACAAGAGACAAAGAGCATCAAGACCTGGTTTACGACAGAGTTTGCGAAAAAAACTGATATGGGTGGCAGAGGAAGAAGCACATTAAGTAAGCAAGAAGCACAATGAGAATCAAAGAACAGAAACTGCGAAGTTTTATTTTCCTTTTATTTGCTTTTTTCACAAAAAATTAACACCATTTAATGCAACAAAATATAAAAAAAATTAAACAAATGCATAATTTGGGCGCACTTCTTTTTTATAAACAAGTTCTTTACTATTATTATTATTATTATTATTATCAGAAATCCATTAAGAATTATAAAACTTTGGAGTCTTATTTATAACTCCCTCAATAAATATAATAAACTGTGTTTTCTAACATTAACATGACATTCCTTGGTGTTATGAAAAATGTGTTAGCAACATTTTTTTTCTTTTGTTATTTGTGTACAACACTACATCACCACTACTCTATTCTACTCTAAGCTTTGTAGTTAAAACATTAAAAGAATATTCATATGGCCATTATGACCAAAATAAATATGTATGTCTTTCTTACCAAAAGAAAATAAAAAGGAAACATTTGTATATAGAATGTACTAACACCTGGGCTGAAAATTTAAAAAGGTTTTTATTGTGTTTTGGATAAAGAATAATGAATGCTGATGAATGGATAATGGCTGACGCAAGGCCATGTAGGAGTGAGAATTGGGGACACCACTGAAGGGTTGTGACCCTTCTTGTTATTCACGATGGCATTATCAGATAAAACTTGTTTTATGAAATGAAATTTGAAGTGAAATGGTTCAACTCTCATAGCAGAGTGAACAGTAATTGCAGGTTTGAACAAGTGCAAAACAACAAGGCAAAAGACACATACACATATATTTTTAACAAAACGTAGACTATCAAAATGGACAATAATAAGATCTAATTTAGCTTGATTTATTACGGGTTAATTATTTAGTGAATTAATTTAATTTAATTTATTTTTTAATGAATTAAAAAATTTAAATTTGATTCAATTTATTACAGGTTGACGGATTAAACGGGTTGGCTTACGAAATCACTTAATTAAAAAATATATAATTTTTTTAGTTAAAACTAAATTATAATTTTAATTAAAATCTAAATAAACTTTAATACAATCCAAATACAAACCAAAATCAAAAAAAATCCAAATTATTTATGTGTTGACTAAAAAAAACAACTTAACATCACTCAAATATAAAGTCCAATTTCATAAAAAATAGTAGTGTGACCCTTTTATCTGCGGATTGGTGAGTCAACCCAACTCACCACAGGTTCAACCCGGGTGAGCCGAATTCTAAATAAGTCGGATCAAAAATCTTCATATTAAAATTTGTAAAAAAATTTCAACCAAAACCGACCCGAACTCATGATAAGTCGGATTGAGTCATAGATTCAAATACATTTGGACAGGTATAGCAAAATGCTTATTTGAAAGCACAACTTGTATGAATGACTTGTTCAAATATATTAAATTTATTTATTTATTTATTATTGTTATTATAAATTATACACTATGTTGAGAAATTTTTTAATGGCCAAGTTCATGCCAAGTGGTTTTGTATTTGCCAATAGTCATCACACACTCAAGTTTTGATTGGCCAATTGCAAATTTTTTGAGTCTTTATCTCTTCTGCAGTCAACCACACATTAAAACCCACCAGAGAGTTTCTATCGATGCTTGCATATACGGCGCAAAATTTTCAAATTGGAGGAATTTAAAATATAAATAAATAACTCTTTTCTACGAGATACTGAGTTGTGTTGAAAAAAACTCTTTTTCCTAAAAAATTATTCTTTTGTGGCTGAAGATTGTTTCTTAGCAATCATTTTTTTTTTCGTGGTTTATGTATTGAAATATTGTATTTATTTAGCCTAACATTTTTAATATAAATTGTTGCTAATACCTTGAACATTTTGAGAAAATCAAATCATCACCAATCCTGTCAAGCTAATAATTTAAGTGGGTTTCCTTCATACCTTTTGTTGGAGTAAAAAAATATGGGTGGAACTGAATCAAATTTAAAAATATATATTATGTATATTAAGATCATTGTAAATATTAAAAAACAGTATAACGATACAAAACTTCAGGAATTGTCGGTAAAACTTTCGGAAAAAATACTGTACTTAACTGTTTTCCTACACTTTAAAAGCTAATAATTTCTGGTGTTACTTAACAGTTATTATTAACTGTAAAAAATATTGTGCAGATAAATAAACAGCAAAATGAAACTCACAAAAAGAAACACTTTTACTTTACTCGGTCTTAAATTATAATTTAACAAAGTAGTGAAAACGATTGATGGCATGGTGATGGAGAATACATGAAAATGCAATTTTGTTGTGCGAATTAATGTCATTAATATTCTGAAAACCATTATCTTTGAACTCACCAACAATCATTATTACAAAGTTCATGTCACAATAATATATAACCTTTAACCTAAAACCCTTTATCAAGATCACCGTTGGTTTTAGAACTCCTAAAACCACCATCTCCAATCCAATGGGTCGTTATTGGTATCCTTTGACCACCATTCCAACCTACATCATTGCCAACGTCCACTCTTCACATCACCTCAATTTTTTCACCATAAATTTCAATTCAAATTTTTAAATTTGATCCATTCTTTACTTTTTCAGTTTAATAAAAATTTATCTAAAATTAAAATCAAGTTCTATGTTTCATCCATTCAAAATAAAAAATACATTTTTGAATATGGCTCTCAAAAATATAACACGGAATGGAGAATAGATACAACATGGTCTATCACAGTTAGAACCATGGTCTTGAATTGATGAATTGATGAATACTTTACAAATGGGATAAATAGTGCAGTACATGTTTACATAATATATATTTATATATCGCTCCCAAAAGCAATAATCTTGTTACATATATATAACATGGAACTACTACAGTGAGTTAAAGTAAAAGAAAAAGTTATCTGCATCGGTTATGAAGATAACTGTGAGGATGAAATGAATACTTGATCAGTCAAATTTTATTGCATCTCCTCCCATTGCGCACCAACAACATGGCTTGTATGAAGAAAAAGCTGATAGAGACTACTATGAAAGATATTGGTGCCACCTTTTGTAATTTGATTAATCTTCGTTCATGTTTCTATTCTAAGTACACCAATGGCATGCATGATGCATCTCTACCTTCTCGCTCTCATTTTCTGTTGCTGGAAGAAACCACATTTCCCGGTCTGGTTGAAACAGAATGCCTTCTTGCACCAGTTGGAGAAGCAGGGAAAGAGAGTCTCTTCTTTAGAGGAGCAGAAGCTGCTGCATTTTCGGGTGTTGTATTTCTTTGTGATGCACTTCTTCCTTTGGATGATGGCTTCGCCTTTGCAACCTGGGTGGATGGTGAAGAGCTTGAATGGATCTCGTCATCGTTCAGTGGTGACACTCCAATGCTGTGCCTGCGATTGTTTTCGTGGACTTTGTTGAACATGGATTTTGAATCAGCATCACCACCCCATGAACCAGTTGATACCTTTGGCCTTGTTCCATTCGACAGTGAGGCTCTTCCGGTTCTTTTTGGAGGGGATTCCATGCTGCCAGTACGAGTTGCTTTTTTGGTTGCTGATGGTGATTTCACATCATTGTTCTGGTCACGGAGAGAGTATAGTTTTGTGATTTCACCCACTGACATGGTGTTTTTTGCAGCACTTTTTGCAGATGCATGACCAATGTGGTAGGTTGTGTTTTGATCTTCCCATGGCCTAGTAGCCATCCATCGCTCTAGCCAGTTCCAACCCCAGTGAGGATTGTTTGGATCCATAAATGTAGCATTTGTGGCAGATTTTGCAGAGTTCCTCCATGTTTGCTGTTGAAGAGATTCATTAGTGTAGTGCATAAAATATATGTAACTGCATCAAAAACTTGTTTCTCTTGTTCCATTTTCTTACCTGATGTGTTGATGCATATGCCATAGCCTTCTCTCTTCTCATAGCTGCTATTTGCCTTTGCAACAACTTTGCCTCAACTTCCTCCTTTGATTTCGAGCTATCATCCCATTTTTCTCCAATTTGCTGAAAAAGTATTTGCCACTTTACAACATTAGCATAACAAAAATTATATTCTCAATTGTATCTGCTTAACTCATTGATGATGTCCTTCTTATAACATGAATTTCAACATAACATACACATTACTTACGTTAGCTTGCAACTTGTCAAATTCCCTTTCACGTTTCTGCATCAGTTGTCGGTTAAGAGTTTGATTCTCCTCGGACATTCTGACCTTCCTTGCACGAATCTGAGACTGCAACCGTGAAAGCGTTTGCATGCATTGCAAGGTAGTAGCTGCTTGTCTTTGAACAGATTGCCCTTGCACCAATGTTCTCAACCTCGCCAAACCTCTCAAGCCTCGCAAGGATCTTCTTGCCTGAAACACACATAACATAGAATAGAACGGTTATTACACAAAAAGTCTTTCACAGTTCAACGTTGTTGCAACACAAATACAAATGTTTGTTCATAATAAATAGGATTGATAAAAGTCTGTACCAAATATCCACGATATGCTGTTTGAATTTTGGTAGCAGCCATGTCTTCATTCGATATTACACTTTTACGACTTGCGTTTGAGAGACGAGAAACCTCTGCAGCAGCGGCAACAGCAGCACCTGTAGCCACAGCAGTAGCCAAAACCAAAGAAAAGGCTTGGTTGTTCTGTTCATTCTCTGGCACACTTTTTGGTGAGGTCTCTTCTTTTCTTGGTGGAAGTGAGGGAACAACAGCAACTGGTGCTCCTTCTAGATCATCGGGGTGATAAGCCCCAAAACATCCTAACTTTGGTGGCTTGGGATGATGTTGTTGTTGATGATGAGGAGAATGTTTCTGTTTTTTATGACCAAACAAAATTGTTTTGCATCAGAATATTATCCTGTTTCAAGGTAATGTTCTTTCTTCTATTCATGTCAGAGGCAATAACATGAGTTATTCACGTACCTGTTCCTTTTTGGAATCAGAAAAGAAAACTTTCTTCACTGAATAAAACCACCCTTTCCTCCCCATGTGCAATTCCTTTATCTAGCAAAATGGATTTTGAATTAATAACATAAAATGACCAAACGTCGTTCAGAACAAAAAGAAAATAGATGAAAAAGATAGAATTTCATGCTGAAAGCAAATTTTAACTACTGTATTATACAAAAGTGTTTCAAACCCCATTGATGAAAAGGACAAGAAACCAGACATAATAGAAAGAAAAAAAAAAACTGTCTTTCTAAAGATAAAGCAATGAGTTTCTTTGGATTCATTAACGCAATGGAATGATCAAACAAGGATGAAGCCAAAAGCATCATTCAATAAGCCATCAGAAGTTCCAAATCAAAGTCAAAAAACACCATTCGTGAACACCTGATTCCATTGGGATGGAAGATACGAAATGGATAATGAGAAGAACCCATATAGCAGAAATCAAAAACCATCAAAGCCATAACACAACATGATTCAAAAGGTGCAAAAACAAGGATCAGAAGGAACAAAAGGGGACAAAACCGAAAAGCTTCACATTCTAAACACCTTAGCGTAAGAATCACAAATGTGTCTGCAAATTAAGATACTTACATGCCCTGTGCCCTGTGAAGGGGAAGAAGGGACAAAAAGGAGGAAAAGGAGAAAACTTCAACGATGAAGGAATCAATTACAGCAAGGATTGAATGTTAGGATAAGTGGGGCCTTAACACGAAATGTGAAATTCCTAATTTTAACGTTCGTAATTATAAATAACAGCGTACCCAAACAAAAAAAACAACAACGACTAAAATCTATGCAACAAATAACAAACTCTCGCTGTCTTTTTTCTTTCAGTTTTTCATGGTCTTAGATTTTTTGTGTTGCATTTACTAAAGAAAAACATTTAGAAAATTCAACTCGTATTCATTTTATATCTTTCTATTTTCTTGAATAATAAACAGTTACTTCTATGATCTATTAACCAATATCAATAATCTTGTAGTCATATATTAAAATAAATAGAAAAGATTGAATATTTTTTCCATTTGATGAAAATGACCAAATTTCTAGATTAAGTATAAGTGTCTCTTTCTACATTTGGTTTGGTCCACCCTTTATAAAGAGTATATTCCCAAATATCCTCGACTGAGTTAAATATTACTACTAATATATCATATATACTAAATGCAATTTTTCTTGCTTTATTTTATAACAACAATAATTTTTTAAGCCATATTTTCAACAATACTTTTTATTTTGTATTCAACTGTCTACCTTTATAAAACAAATTCGAGTCATATTTTCAAAATAAATTAATCCCCATGTCCATCACGTATCTTCCTTCTTCCTTTTCAATGTCTAAGTTTTCAAATACTTTTACTTTTATATAATAATTATTTTCAAAGTTTAAATGATATTAATTTCTTTTTACCAACAAAATTTAATTAATTCATATACGTATTTCTTGTGATATAGAAGTTAAAGGAATGAAATTAAAAGTTCAACAAATATTTATTGTTGTTATAAATAAAATGTATTGATTTCTTTTACGTAAAAAATGTATCCCAGAGAACTATAAAAGACATTTAAAAATAACTATTTGTGGATGTTGATAACCAGTACTATCATAAAAGACACTGTTTAAGAAATGCGTGCAATTTAGAATTCATCGAAAAATCACGATAAAGTTTATTGATATCAATTTTTAACAAGAACGATAATTTGTCATAAAAAAATTAGACAAAATAGAACTATTTTGAGTTTCTCTTTTACCGCCGAGAACCAATTACTCACTCGGGATTTTTTTTTAATTGTTTTGTATTCTGCTACCATATATCTAATTGCGAAATATATAATAGACGATGACAAAAGGGAGAAAATGATGAAGAAGAATAAAAAAATAAAATAATAGACCTTTATACAAGTTTATATGCACAGAGAGAAGAGAGAATAATTTACTTTAAGATTAAATATAAAGAATTATTCTTAATTGGAGTCTTTTATTAAATTTTAAATTAATATTTCAGATTAATTAAGCTTGGACAAACTATAAAATAGTAAACTTATTTCTCTTCTAATTCCTCAATACCACATAATACCTAGCTAGCATATTTGCTTGTTATTGTACTTTGTTTTCTCTCATTTCTATTCCTAACATACCTATATATATATATATATATATATATATATATATATATATATATATATATATATATATATATATATATATATATATATATATATATATATATGTATATATATATATATATCGTATCATTAGAGTTAGAATTTAACCTTACTAAGTTCTTTTCTTCAATTTAACATTGCGGAAGTGTGAATAATTTTATTAAGAAATTGCATCGATTACTAAAAAGATTACTTTAATTTTCATTTATTTTAGATAAATTTCTCATTAAAAAATTATAAAATTAAATTCAATAATTGACAGAAGTTTAAAAGATTGTAGATGTCATTTTTTAGAAAAAATAAATAAATTCTCCAATATAAAAAATTAAGTACATGATTTATTTTTTAAGAAAAGAATCAATCTATTTTATTTTAAATTTGTCTAGATAAATTTATTTAAAAATTCCTTAACAACCCAGGCGTTGTTTGTTTAAATAAAAATCGGAATGAACCAAATGAAAAAAACAAATAAAAACTTTGGTCATTCGTAGATGAAAATAAAGTCCATCCAAGCTACCTATGAAATTCAATGTTGAAGTTAATGTTGGTTGCCTTTCTTTATAAATGAAGCATCCTTTAAAAACTCTACCATAAATGTTTTAGTTTTGTCTTTAACAAACTAGTAATTTGTTATAACGTAAAAAATAATAAATAAATAAAATTAATTGATATAAAAATATTTTCCATATAATCTACCAATCTCTCTTCACTTTTTTTTTTCATCCAAAAAAATTGACATTCATTCTGACTGAAAGTTTATAATTTGAATTAAATTCGTACAAAATATCCAATAATTTACGTTTTTAAGCTTTTATATTTAGATACTGATATTTTGATACTATTATCTTTTTACTATCCTTGACATTATCGTTTATAATTTTTTATTTTTTTTATTTTTTTTAAATATAAAAGTTAATTTTTGTTACTATTTTAATTTTATACAGGTTGTCAGGTCGTCAAAATGATGTCAAAACATTTTTTTTATATATTTTTAAAAAATCTCACGTGTCACGACAAAATTAAAAGGATAACCATGAATCTTGTTTTGTGCATGTTTTGACTTTTGAGTAGTTAATGTTGTGAGACCAAAAAGAAGAATAATAAAAGTCTTCGGTGACTGCATGAGAGCACGAGAAAAAGAAAGTTTATTCTTTTTTCTTTCCATGATGGCTACATTCACCGGTTACCCATTAACACAATTAAATATAAATATATTATATTTATATTACTAAAAATCACTCACCATACCATTGTTTAAGGAATTATGAATGTAAAAAAAATAAAATCTTACATATAGAGTATTTAATTAACTGCATCTTTGAGTTTAATTCATATGCACAACTATTCTTACACAAATAGCACTTTAATAAAACTCTATCATTTTACAACACATTTCTATTTCTATAATGAGAAGAAAATAAAATCTCACTAAATATATAATAATGGTATATAAATTAAACTCAAGAAACAAGTGCATGTTACAGGTGTGTGAGGTTGAAAATTCACACCAAAGCAGCCTTTACGACGTCGTTTGCAAGCTTGCTACTGCGGCAGCCCAAGACCATAGTAATTGACTTCAAAATCTTCCACATCCCCTTGCAGCTTCTCTTCTTCCCCTTCACGGCGTCTTCTCCGCCGTCTTCAGCCGCCGGAAACATCGTCGCCGGTCCCCTCCGGCTCTGTCTGTTTCTGATGTCTCTCAGCTCCATCTCAGTAGTACCAGACAACTTGGACATCCCGAACATAAACAAAAACCACCGAGACTTGGTGGTGCACCTCACCAGAGACACCTTCCCCGTCGACGTGTAGTCACATGAAAAACTCTTTGAACCGCGTTTTTGAATACCCTTTTGCACGTTCCTGCTGCGTGCAGTGCTATTGCATTCATCAACTTGCGGAGGATTAATATCCTTGAAGGGAATGAGTTTTCCGCAGAAGATTATGTTCTCTGCAGCTGCAATGTTACTCGAAGAGTTGAATTCTTCACTGAAGAACTCAAACAGATTATCCTCATCATCATCACCGTCATCACCAAAGCTTTTTTCATCTTCTTTGGAGAAATCACCACGCCATTTATCTGAACTGGAGGCACTGTAAATAGGAAGGTCACAGAGAGAGAGGGTTTCTTCTTCCTCTTCGAATGGATCTACCTGCAGTAGGGTGGTTTCTTCATTTCCTACTTCTTGATCTGAGTGAAACTCTTTAACCGCCATCGGTGTAGGAAAGAAACAAAAGGGAATATATGAACACAGAGAGTGAATAATATTTCTTTTTTCTAAGGGTTTTGTTTGCTGCTTATGAGTGTCTTGATCTGTTCAATGTTCTGTATATATATACGGAATAGATTTAGAGAGGAGAGAGAGAAGTTAAAGGTAATGATACAGACATAAAGTCGATATCATCTAGATGAAAAAAGAAATAAAAAAATAAGAATAAATTTTAGAGATCATTGATTTAAGCGTCTAGAAGCGCAGGCTGAAAGTGAAAAAAGGGAGGTATTATAATATTGATTATTATTATTATAATTATTATTATTCAGAGTGCTTCTAGATGAAACTGTGCATATGCATGGAGATATAAGAATTCTCTGATTCCAGAATTTTGTTATTAGTTTAATGGAGGCTGCTTTAGGATGTGTCCACATGTCTGAGTTAAGTTTGTGTTTGGCCATATTTGTGTGTTGAAGTCAATACCAAGGTCCCATAAGCTGCACTTAATTTACTGTTCATGTTTGTGGAGCCGGCATGTTCAGCTAAAGCAGTTTAAACACTCTTCTGTCTTTTTTGCTTTTTTTGCTTACACTCAATCTTGTGCATTGAAATAGACTTGTTTTTTGTTGTTTTCTGGGGACAAACACTTGTTTTTATTTTATCTGTGACTCATTGCTATGTGGCCTAAATATTTAGGGTTTGAAACTCAAGCAAAACATGGCAGAGAATTGGGACTGCTGTTTGCTTTTCCTTTGCAATAATTAATAACTTTGGTTTGGAGCTTCTGAAACATGGTAAAGATCTAGTGTATTGTTAATTACTTATGATAATTTAGTGGATTAATTAAATAAGGATTATCTCGAAACAAATAAAAACGAGAAACATTCATTTTATTCGGGTTAGAACATTTTTAAAGTGTTCTGTTATTAATTTAATTTAATTTTTATTGATAAAAAAAATTCTGGTGTGAGAATTTTGTTAAGATTTAATTTGGTTCAGAAATTAATTAAAATTGGTAAAATCTTTATCCTATGAAATTTTTGTGGAAAAAAATATATATATTCTTCTAGAACTTATTTTTTTATAATTATTTTCAAACCGTGTCCAATTAATTTATGAGAACGTTCCTAAGTCAGAGGAATAGAATGGATTTTTATTTTTTTTGTAAAGGATAGTGTGTTATGACTCGTCCTCTGTTGAGTTTGAACAGTGGTGAATTTTAAATATATAAAAGTTAGTTAAGTTTTGACCCTTTTTTCATGATGAAATTATACTTTTCATGAAAATTTAAGTTAAATAATATTAAAGGAAACTTCATACTATAAATCACCTTGTACGTGTATCTATAGCAGACACTAATTCTCTTTAACACAAATGGAAATCTCCCTCTTGAAAAATATAGAGTTTAGGAAGGAAAAAAAAAAAAACTATGTACATTTCACACTCTCGTCCAATTATAAATAATCATGTATAGTAAATAAACAGTCTTTTACAATATTCTCTTAAAACTTATTATACTAATATTTTTGTGATCGTTTAATTATTAGTAAATATCCACTAAAATTTTGTAAAATTAATACTAACGAGTATTTGGTGTATTATTTAGAAACTTCATAAAACACTTAGCCTGATAAAACAAATTACAAAAGATTCAAATAAATGAAGAAATAAGAGTTAGATCCATAGTAGTAAAGTAACACTTTGTCTTGAATATCTATCACCTTCTTAGAGAAAATTTAGAGAATTTGGAGTTTTAGAGAAATATAATTTTAATAAAATAAAAATTGAACGTGTATTTAATATTTATAATTATTTTCATTTTATCTATTTTTAACTTATCTCTAAAAACTTCAAATTATATATTGTATAATATTTTTTTCATCTTTTTAAAAACATTAAAAAGATATACAAACCTTTTTGTCTCTTTTTATATATACTCTTCGTTTGATGAAGTATTTCTCATTTTTTTCAAGATTATAATTAGGAGATAATAATTACTAGTATTCTATTTTAATTTAAAAGTGGAGTAATATGCCACCCAAGTTGAGTTTTTCTGGTGGTGAGCAAAAATGAATTTTGGAACTCAACTGATATCTTTTACAACATCTCAGTGTATATGTTTTATTATTATTTGAATGAAACCATATTAATTTCGTTTAGGACAATTCTTATTTTTTAACTCAAATCTTTTACTTTCTCATTTAAATTAGTATCAATCAATGATTAATGTATTATTATGTTTTAAAAAAGAATTACAGTAAATTACGTCAAAAAGTAAATTATATAAATTTAAAAAGACGAGAGTGGTAATATAATTTTCTTTTGGTTTAATCACATTATTTGTCACTAATGACTTTATTTTGGCATTTATTATAACAAATTTTCTCGATCTATGTGGAACTTGAGAACTAGACCTATCTAACCCACTACTTCATTCCGTCTATGACTAACGAAACGTGTCCAAATTTTTATTATACTATTCAATAATATAATTTTTAAAGATAGATAATGTTGTATGAATAATTTTGAAAAAAATTATGGTGGGAAAAGAAAATGCTTTCGATTCGCTTTTTGTGTTGTTGCTTAATTATCGGTTTCAAAAGTAAAAATCAAATAATTTCATGTTTTTTAACGACAAAGAAAATAAGTTAATCTTTTATTTTCTTTCTTGTAGGGTATATAAAAACAATAAGAATATTTATCTTTTTCATATTTTTCAACTTACCGTTAAATAAATATAAGGTCGTAAAGTAGCACCGACAATTCCAAAAGTAATAAGAAAGGAGGGTGGCGGAGCAGTGCAACATCGTGCTTGCTTAAGGATTAAAAAAGCTATGAATAAGCAAATAAGATTTCGGATAAAGTTTTGGGATATTTAATTGTGATATTTACTTTAACCATGCGAAATTATAAAGTTAATTAGCACTCTCTTTTTTTCGGCGCTTTCTTTATCGTTGACTAATATTATTTTAAAATTCAATACTCTTTTTAAATTATTCAGTTACGATTATTGACATAAGTTAATATAAATTTTGGTTATATAATACCAAGTTTATAAATATTAAAGCATACTTGATGTAAAATGAAATTCTATGTTATTAGGCAAAACTTTTAATTATTAGTTATCGATGAGTACGCAACTATTTTGATCTAAAAGTGTAACATCAAACATAATTTAGGTCATATTAATAAATTTTTCATCCTTAATAATTATTTTGCTATGAATTCACTATTAGATTTTGATTTGAGCCACCTAAACTTCGTTACGTGATAATTATGTAACTCGCAACAAAATATGTATGTTTTGTAATAAAAGTGTTGTGAACTTCTTTTAACCACATTATTCTATGAAATTATTTATAACTTTATTGGTGAATGAAATCGGGTGAGCCAGATTCTTAATAGGTTTAATATATTTTTTGTCGGTATGAAAATTTGTAATTTTTTTTAACTCATTATCCGATTTGAATTCATAGTAAGTCATATTAGTTATTTAAGATATTATGTTTATTATGCAACTTAATTAGTTATATTATATTTATCTTAGTTAAACATAATAATCTAAAAAGGTTACAAATTGAAAACTATATGTAGCATAATATATTACCTAATTTTGTTGAATAATATTAAATTATTAAGTCATTGTTTTTAATATGTACTGGCGTAAACAAAAGTGCTGTTGTTGGCGTAAACAAAGGTGCTGTTGTGCGTGCCTGTGTGTATGTATTTTTTGAATTATATTAATAATTGATGATATTGTAATGTTATTAAGTTAATAAACAAAATAAAAGTATATTTATAAAAAATAAAATAAAATGTATGAAGAAAATATGAGAAAAATAACTGTTAATGAATAGTAGGAGAAAAAATAAGGAGATAAGTAAATAATTTTATTAAAACTTATAAAAATAACCACTAATTTTTAAAAATTTAATAAATAATTAAATTATAAAGGGTAAAGTTGGAATTATGAAATATGGACACACAAAAATAAATCCCTTTATGTATAGTTATAGATGCATATATATAGCTAGAGATACGTGATTGTTGTAAAAATAGTAGTCTTCAACAGGAATTTTTGGAAAGATTTATTCTGTTTCCTCTTGTGAAAGTTTAAATTCATCATTTTTTATACTACATCTTAAATCGAATATAAATTCAAAAACTTATTCCACAACTATACATATACTATATTTGTTTTAAATACGACACATATTCAATATTTTGATTTTATTTCAAAAATAATAAAATACGATGTGATATATATATATATATATATATATATATATATTAAAAAATATATAAAAATTTAAAAAATATAATAAATGTGATTGTTATTATGTAAACCCAATTTAAAATTATATGTATTAAATTTATCAATATAAATAATTATAAATTATTGTAATAAAAGTACTCATCTTTTATACATTATATATTTCGTTGATAAAAATCGATAAAATATTCTAAAATACTGGTACAAACACATTTAAATACAAATTCGTGATTCAAATTGGAATATCGATTCATCGTTGTTTTATAATAATGTTTTTCACACATAAAATACAAATCTATTAAAAATTTGGATTCAAATGTAAAACAATTTAAAGACCCAAAATGATCATATCCAACTTCATAACTTTTCATTCTTCATCCCCAAATATACATTATTATATTTTTGGGTTAATTATATCATTAATCCTTAAACTATTGATATTTTTTGTTTTAGTCCCTCATTCCATGTCCCTTTCGTTTTACAACTCATGAATTTAATCTGAATATTCTAATGAGTTTATTTGGTATTAGTATAATTGTAGGACTAATATTTAAATAGGTATTATTATTTTGACATACAATAAAATTTTGTACATAGGTTACATTTATTATTTTACTCTTTAATTTTTTTTCTTCTTTTGCAAATATAAAATTATTTTTTTTAACGAATAAAATATTTTAAAAATAAAATTTCAAAGCACTTAATATAAAAAAAATCACTCATTTAAATATTTAATTAGTAGGATGGAACCTACTTTCATTTTGATATCTTAAATAACTTACAAAATTAAGTATTGATATTTATATTAAAATATAATGATAAAATTCATTAATTAAATTAACGACTTTGTTAATGTTGTCTGAAATAGATTTAATTAAGATATTTTTTTAAAAAATAAAACTAAATTAACACATTTTTTTTAGAAATAGATATCAAACTAAAATATCTTAACAAAAATAATACGATCTTACTAATTAAATCCTTATTTAAATTAGAAAAGGTTTTCTATCATTAGTAACAACCCTAAATCTTTTTTTATCTTGTGCCGTCAAAGAAAATAAACCAACTAGGAATTGGCGTAAAAAGTGACATGATCTTCTACGATTTTTTGCAACACGTACTGTACACATAGGAATATCTAAACCATTAATTACACTCTCTGTTTCTAGATTAACTTATTGACGGCTGAGATTCGGCTATATGGTGTAGACAAAAGAATTGGCCGCAGAGGATCTGGTTTGGCGAGAGGATAGGTTTTCCATCGACGCCACGTCAAAAGAACAGGGATACAACTGGAATAAAGTGCAGAGAGTTAAGGGTAGTACCGTCAACAAAAATTAGCAAGTTGCAGTCTATAAATTCTCGGTCCCTCTTAGTCCAACAATTATCTTTAGTACACTCTCTTCTCGCGGCTAGGGTTTAAGAGCAGCTTCTTTCTCTTCAAGGTTATTTCTTGCTATTCACTTTCCTTTCATTGCTTCCTTCATGTGTTAGCTTTTGTCTTAGTTAATTCCTCGACGTTTACGGAAACGATTGTTATTATCCGATTTGATTTTGGTTCTGCTTTATCTCTCTGCTTAATGGAAATTACCAATCCAAACAGTGCGATTCTCGTGTCAATTCGAATTATTTGTTTTCTTGGTTCTTCATCTATATATATGTTGCTGTCGATCAATTTTTTTACCTGTGTTTGGTGTCTTGCATGGTGGTGTGGGTGCACATATAATCCTCCATCTTCATATCGTATTGTTATTTTAGTTTGAGCCATTACATGCTTCGTATTACAATGAAGTCTATATCTAGTTTTTACTCAATCTTTAATAATTGGGGGTCTTTTTTTCTGAGACATATCCTACCGATTTGAAAATTATTTTTTATTTTTGTCAGTGCCGTGAAGTTTTTGGTGTATGGGTCATCTCATTTCATTTTATCTTTGAGGATTAGGGTTAACGTTTGGGGGGGAAGTATGTGTAATATTTTACTGATTTATTCTGTTCTTGGATGATTGATTGTTGTGTTGATTGGCCAGATCTTAATTGTTTCAATTTAGAGGACTAATGGGTAAAGAGAAGGTTCATATTAACATTGTGGTCATTGGCCATGTGGACTCTGGAAAGTCAACTACCACCGGTCACCTCATCTACAAGCTTGGAGGTATTGACAAGCGTGTGATAGAGAGATTCGAGAAAGAAGCTGCTGAGATGAACAAGAGGTCATTCAAGTATGCCTGGGTTCTTGACAAGCTCAAGGCTGAGCGTGAAAGAGGAATCACCATTGACATTGCTCTCTGGAAGTTTGAGACCACCAAGTACTACTGCACAGTCATTGATGCCCCCGGACACAGGGATTTCATTAAGAATATGATTACTGGGACATCCCAAGCTGACTGCGCTGTTCTTATCATTGATTCCACCACTGGTGGTTTTGAAGCTGGTATCTCCAAGGATGGACAGACTCGTGAACATGCTCTTCTTGCTTTTACTCTTGGTGTTAAGCAGATGATTTGCTGCTGTAACAAGGTATATTACATGGGTACCTTTACCTCCCTGCAATTAAAAGTAAACTTAGTTACTCAGTTGTTTTAAAATTAATTTATTAACGCTTTCATATTTGGTACCTATGAATAGATGGATGCCACTACACCTAAATACTCCAAGGCAAGGTATGATGAAATTGTGAAGGAAGTTTCTTCGTATTTGAAGAAGGTCGGTTACAACCCTGACAAGATCCCTTTTGTTCCCATCTCTGGTTTTGAGGGAGATAACATGATTGAGAGGTCTACCAACCTTGACTGGTATAAGGGTCCAACCCTTCTGGAGGCTCTTGATAATATCAATGAGCCAAAGAGGCCATCAGACAAGCCTCTTAGGTTACCCCTTCAGGATGTGTACAAGATTGGAGGAATTGGAACCGTACCTGTTGGACGTGTTGAAACTGGTGTGTTGAAACCTGGAATGGTTGTTACCTTTGCACCAACTGGACTGACAACTGAAGTTAAGTCCGTGGAGATGCACCACGAAGCACTCACTGAGGCTCTTCCCGGTGACAATGTGGGATTCAACGTGAAGAATGTTGCTGTGAAGGATCTGAAGCGTGGTTTCGTTGCCTCAAACTCCAAGGATGATCCTGCCAAGGAGGCTGCTAATTTCACGTCCCAAGTTATCATCATGAATCACCCTGGGCAGATTGGAAATGGCTATGCACCTGTTCTTGACTGCCACACCTCCCACATTGCCGTGAAGTTTGCCGAACTCGTGACCAAGATTGACAGGCGATCTGGTAAAGAGCTGGAGAAGGAGCCCAAATTCCTGAAGAACGGAGATGCTGGTTTTGTGAAGATGATTCCCACTAAGCCCATGGTGGTTGAAACCTTCTCTGAATATCCTCCACTTGGTCGTTTTGCTGTGAGAGACATGCGTCAAACTGTGGCTGTGGGAGTCATCAAGAGCGTGGAGAAGAAGGACCCTACTGGAGCTAAAGTCACCAAGGCTGCACAGAAGAAGAAATAAATTGCGCAGGGTCTATCAAGAAATCTGTTATTATGCCTGTGATAAATGGTGTCTTCTTGTAGACGCTGTTATTTTTCGTGTCAGGATATTGTTTTTCGTATTTTGTTTGAGGTTTTCTCCCTCATCTCTCAAATTTTGTTCTCAGAATTGGGTTCTTGGTCGATGGGGGCAGGGTTTAGACTTTTTTTTTTTTTCTATGCCTTATTTCTTGTGTAATGTGTTTTTGTGAGAACGTTTATAATTTGGTAAGCTACAGTGATATTTAGGACGAGCCCTATAAAGTTTGGGTTTTGAATGTCATGTTATATTTTGTTCTTATTTTTAGATTAGTTCTATGTGACTAATTTGGTATTTCCTATGGTATATCTGTCTTAATGCTTAATGGGTATACTTGTTCTGGATTTTAAGTTATAATGTATATTTCTAAAATTTTGAACAAGCACTTAACGCTGATCATAACATCGTTTCTACATGAACAAAACTTGAGTGATAATTTTATAATCATTAAAATCCTTATATCAATTATTTTGCTTCGTTAATTGTTAATTTTTTGTTTCTAAATGTGAAAAAATAATTTAGTTCTCTAAATTTGAAAAATGTATCAATCTTGAATTAGCCGTGGTAACTCGATAACATTTATGGTTTAGACTTTTTAACTTGAATTTTAGTTTTTTTGAGAAATAGAAAGTATAAATGGATATTTTTATTAAGATTATAATTTTATTTTAATTGTTCTTATATCGTTGATTTTGCTAAGAGACCTTAAAATTGATTCTTTTAAATAAAAATAGTCATTTTTATCATTAGAGTTCAATAATTCTCGTAGACTTCAATAATTTATTGATGCTTCTCTGTTGATATATATATATATATATATATATATATATATATATATTATTGAACTACATTTAGTTAACTACTTTTAATGTCATTTTTCAATCATATTCTTTTTAGTCACATAACTTAAATTTAATATATATATATATATTTATTTATTTATTTATTTATTTAAATAGATCGAACCAATTCATTTGGACCGACTTATATTAAAATATTATAAAAAATAATTCAGAAAAATAACTAAAATATTTTAATTTTTTAAGTGTTTGACATTTGAAACATATATTTATAAAACAAAATAACAAAACTTTGGTATTTAAATAAATAAAGTGGTTGAATGCTTTGA
>Ga0214543_1003239_pt1 | contig 31757 bp, 19 predicted proteins | sample CNSS2metaG_FD_160094 | JGI IMG/M metagenome (GOLD analysis project Ga0214543, IMG submission 160094) | Root nodule microbial communities from cowpea collected in UCLA plant growth center, Los Angeles, California, USA - CNSS2 | ecosystem: Host-associated > Plants > Roots > Nodule | place: USA... | reverse complement strand
TAAAACAACAAAATATATATATATATATATATATATATATATATATATATATATATATATATATTGAGGTAATTTTTTTATAATGTTAGTAAAGATTTTGTTAACTATGTTTTCATGGATGTTAATAAAATTGTTTTTCACATTTGTAAGTGAAGATTTAGTTTTAGTTAATATCAATATAGGCTATACTATATCGATCTATCAATATTATTAAGATTATTTTTCTACTAATGAAGATAATATATGATTATTTCTTAGTCAATATTAATCAGAATTATTTTCCACCAACATCAACAAGTTGCTTCTCGCTTATTTTTCAAGGGTTATTTTGTTGACATTTGTAGGAATATCTTTTCAATCAATATTGCCACTTTTATTTCTTTTTCAAATTTGGTCAAGATTCTTGTTTTTAATGTTTGTTGAAATTTTTTTAGCTAACCTTAAACTACTTAAGCATGTCGTTTTTTTCAAGCATATCTGAGGAGAGAATTTTTTAGTTAACATTACTTGAAAAAGTTGACCAAAATGTAACATCAAAATTTTAAGGTTGATTAAAGTTTATTATGGTCAGCATTTAGATAAAAATAATCTCAACAGATTTCAATAAAAAAAAAAAAAACGTTACTTTCAATCACTGTGAACTAAAAGCTATCATCGACTAATATTTTTAAATAATTAAATATTATTTAATATTGATTTTTTTTATATTTGATAATAATTGAAATATATTTTATAAAAATAGAAAAATGTAGAATTAAATAAATTTAGATTGTTTTATTCAAACAAAATACTTTAAAATGAAATAATTTAAATTGAAAATAATGTAAATTTCATATATTTTAATTTACATATAATTATTAAATTCTTTATTTAAATATAAAAGTATGAGTTTTTTTAGATATGTAATTGAAATATAAATTATGATTACAAGCCACATCTTCTTGACTTTAGTGGAAAAGATGTTTTATAGGAGTTTGTTTGACCTTAGTTTTTACAAATAGAGATAACTCGAGGATACAATTGTATAAATATAATTTGTGTAATGTTTTGGGTACGTAGAAGTTATAAGATGCATATCAATTTATGATTTGTTTTGTGGGAGAGTTTGAGTGAGTTTTGTACATCTAATATTCATAGATTTCAAATTTTCATCTCCTATGTTATTATTGATTTATATATTGGTTGAGACATTCCTAATGTCTTATTCTTTTATCTGTACATTATTTATTGCTGATAACAGAAAATGGGCTACATCTTCATTATAAAATGATTTTTTTTTGAAGAAAAAAAGGAAAAAATTGTACCATTTAGGGTCCAATTTTTCGTTAAGAAAGGTGGTAGATATTTGATATTAATTCAACACTGCTTTGAATAGAGGAAAAAAAAAACAACTGTAGTTAATAACTAGATATACATCACTTGTATGTTACTCCTGTTAGAATAAGTTAATTAACAGATATCAAAAACTTTAAGAAGTTTCTGATTTATTTATTTTTTCTACTCTTTAATGTTGAATTTAATGTTAAAGGCCAGTTGTGAAGGGAAACTGTTCGCTGCACTTCCGACACAAGGTAAGACAAACCAACACCTTCCTAATAAATTATTACTAGATAATATGTAATAGCAATTGGTAGCTTTTTTTTTTAACACAAATTGCTAAGAGATGTGAAAATGATGAATTTGGTCTATTATTGTTTTTTCCTATCTTTTTGATGAATTTTCATGGAATCCATTAGATTTGAATACGTAAGTAACACTGTATTGCAGAAAAGCTTTTCCTGATAAGCAATCCAATAAGGGCTTTTCAACCTTGTATCTTTGATTTGAATATTGCAGAATACTTGTGCTTGTTACACATTTTATATTATAAAATAAAAGTTATGTTAGATTCTAAATTATCTATAATTTTGTTTATTTTTGTTAATTCAAATAAATTTGTTCAAGACGAATATGTGATATTATTTGCTTCCTATTTTTTAAACATTTTTCAAAGTTCAGTGTATATGTTACAATTACCATAACTAAAATAAAAATTTGCTTAAATTAGAATGGATGGACACTTATATTATTTTAACCTTTTTTGGTTGATATTTTCTCGTTAGAAATCAAATAGAATTTATAATGATTATTTATTTAATTTCATAGTTAATGAGTTTTTGTATAGTTCAGTCCTAAAAGACAAATATTTTGAGCATAATTTTGAAATTATAAGATCTGATCATTCTAACTTTAGTGGTGTAGTTTTTGCTGATATACAAATATAATTATTGTGTAGTTTTTTTATAAATAAAATTGATGAACCTTTTATCTTCTCATAATGTGTCATATGTGTCATGTGCAGTCCACTTATACGATGGAAAGGGCAAAGGGCAGTCTCTGGTTTATTAAGATTGAATGGTTTTGAGGGAGCGATTAAGATGAAATGAACATAAAGGTTAATATCAAGTTTTCGTATATAATAATGAAAAGGTGGGAATATTCTTTTATTTGAAAAAAATTGTAGAAAAATTATATATATATATATATATATATAATAATAATAATAATAATAATAATAATAATAATAATAAATAATAATAATAATTACTTGTATTGAACACAATAAATAATTATATTTAACTATTAAACATGGTTGTTCCAGTTAAGACATTCATGAATATACGCTAGAATATTAGGAAATATCAAAAACTCTTAATTTCATTGTAGAAAATTATTTTCTTACATTTCTTTTATTTATATTAGTATAAACACATACGTTATTATGTTTGTGTGTACACATTTTTTAAATATATATGATATTATTTTAGTAAAAGATCACATTATAATGTTATTAAATTAATATAAAAAAAATTTATACTTATTAAAAGTAAAGTGAAATGAATGGAGAATAGATGAGAAAATAATATAAGAAAAAAGAAGTAGAAATAAGATAAATAGTTTTATATAAAATATGTAAAAGTAGATGGTTAATTTTAAAAATTTAACTAATAATTATATTATGAAACATAAAATTAAAACTATGAAATATGGATAAAAAAAAAACTCTTTATATAGTTATATATTAATTCTGGCTAAGATATGCAAATATATAAAAAGTGAAAGTTATATATAAATTTAAATGAAATATGCGAAAACTATGTAACTATTTTATATATCATCGAACAAAATGTAATTACTAGGTATTTTCTTCTTCCTTATTGCACCATTTTCTTTCCTCTCTTTTTGTTACATATTTTCAACTTGTCTCCGGAGCAACCCAAGTGTAGGCCACAGAATAGAATAGTGAAAAAAGTGATATTGGATAAAATAATATAAAGAATGATAAACAAACTTGAGTCTCTACCCCCTCCGCCTCCGTTAAACCCTATCTTCCCTTCACAATACACTTTACTTTCCCTCCAAACTGAACTCAAATTACCACTGTGAATTATAATACTGCTTTCTTAGGTAAATATATATATATATATATATATATATGTCGATCTCCAAGTTGTTTCTGTCATCGTGGTAGAGGGATACATTTCAGGAACAATAATTATGGTGTGGGATAACAAGGTAACAGTGATTTCTTTCTTTCCTCTTTTATTTTGAAAAAACAGTTTCTGTAGTTGGACATATTTTGAAAATGGAGTTACTTTGATTCTCATAAAGAGGGTGATGCATTGTTTGTTGCTTCAATTGATCCAAATGCTGAGAATCACTTTGGTCTTTTTTCTTTCCATTCCTTCTCTTCTAGAGTTTCCTCTTGGTTTCTAGATATAAATTTAATGGTTAAATGTATTTATTTTTATGAAAATTGAAATTCGTCTTTTTTATTTTTTTAATTTAGTTTTTTTAACCAAATTTTATTAAATTTATTTAATATTTTAAACCCATTTTTTATAATTAATATTAAAATAAAAATATGTGTGAAACATGTTTGGAAATATCAAATAAATTTATTAAAATTTAATTAAAAAAATTAAATTAATACGAGAACTCAATTAAAAGAAAATTTAAAAACTAACCAGAAAAAAGAAATATTTGACCTAAATTTAAATTGTATAAATGTGCAGCACTCAGAATACATGTCTTAAGCTTAGTTTTTTATTTTTTCTCTAAGAAATCTTCTAAAATATTGATGATATTCCTGTGGTCTAGAAGCTAGCTGGCTATTATGATTATCTCCTAAGATAATACTTTTAGAATGTTGACGATAGTTAGGAAATGATAGATGTGGCATGAGCGTACAGTTGTAAGAATGTAAAATCAGAGATGTTTTTAGATTGTGACAAGTAGTATATATATACCTCTTCTCCTTTTTAAGCTTCTTATGCTAATGCTTTGTATTCATTGTATATAACCATACAAAATTTGAATTTATAAATTCAAATTTTAGTTGCCGGTGCTGTGGACAAGTACCATATGCACAAGTGAAGCTTGTTATCTATCTGTTTTTCCTAGTACAAATGATTGCAAAATAGTGCAGCTTATTTGGTCCAAAAGTTAAGATGCCACTCAATAATGTTTTCAATTTTCATTGTTAAATACACACATTACACTTGAATTAATGGACTTCTTCGCCAGTTGTCACTCACTTTTATTTCAGAATCTCATTTTGAAACCTTCGCAAATGTATTATTTCTCTTACAATAGAAGCTTGAAAACTTCTTTAGTTTCACGCAAAGATTTTTTTTTTTTCTCTATACTTATTTTCATAAAAATTTATGCAGTTTTATTAGCTTCTGCTTTCTGAGATCGGGATTGTTAGTTATGTGGACACTCATGCTGTACTTTTGATCATAAATTCTGACAAATCAGTCATATATTAGAATAGAAATCAAACAAAGTTTTCTAACAGTTGGCAACTGCTGCAGTATTATCTTCATCTGAATTTGTATCAGGTTTGTGATAATAAGACAATATATCACAAATATAAATATTGTTTTAATCTTTATTAAGAGTTGCTTTTACAAGGCTTGAAAATTTGTTTTTTTGTTTGAGCTTTTACTCGTGTACACTAATAGTGTAAAACAAACATCATTTACTAATATCTTCAGTAAAACTTGATTATTTGACCACATTAATCCTACTCATTTTTTCCATAAATTAAATTATTTAATTTGATGCCGCAAATATATGGATTAGTGAACATATATACTTATTTTCCCTTTCATTTATGACTTTTCTTTTCTATTTTTGTCTACTTGTTCCTCTCTTCCCTCCACCTCAATCAACCTCAAAACGAAGCGACAATTCCCACATATGTTGTAGCAATGATGTAATAAACATAAACTTCCCCTTTTTAGCATATCAATGAATCCTATGGAATATATGTTTAAGGATTGTGACAATGGACTGCAAAGTAACAACCAGAATGAATCTACTTGGGATGAAAGAAAATATTTGTTGCAGCACCTTTACAATATTGCATATATTGAAAACACATCAACGCAAAAACTGAGAAATAGTTCAGGTTCAACCAAAGAGGAGCACCAACAATTTGACACAACTAGTACTGGTTTACTGTCAGATGACTCTCAATCATATATATGTTGTAATAGGTTACAGTTCAGTGCTGAAAAAATTGTGGATTGTGCATCACAACCTAAAACTATGCTCTCAGTGTCAATGGATTGAATTCAGTGACTACATCTTCTTTCTATCAAATTAATATATATTATTAGATTTTTTCTTAGTGGAGACATCTCAGATCAAAAATGCAAGAGTCAAGAATAAAGAGAACTACAATAGCACCCACAGGCATCTAAACAGATGTTGTAAAAGAGCCATACAAAGAAAGAAACAAGAAATGGTGAGCCACCAGGTTTAATTGAAGTAGCTAGGGCTTGCACTTTGATCTGATATGCTTAGAAGTTGCTCTAGATAGTCAACTCCTAAATCTTCTAACACCACAACACCTGGTGTTGCTGCTTCTGATGTCTCTTTCCCTTTACATTTTCTGGCCCTTGATGACAATTTTCTCTGGATGAAGTTCCTCTCCTTGAGTGCAAGTGCGGGAGAAGATCCATTGCTGCAGCTATATTGAATCTCTTGCAAAGACTCTTTCACCGTTTTCACTGGAAAATTGAGTACAGCATTTTGGCCTCTCATGGAAAATGCAGCTTGGTCATAGGCTAAAGCAGCAGCCTCTGCACTGTCAAAGGTTCCAAGCCAAACCCTTGAGCCATTCCTGGTTGTGTCTCTGATCTCTGCTGCATATTTCCCCCAAGGCCGTTTCCTCACACCGATGTAAGACTTCTCCTTATTCTGCAGTTCTTCACACTTCCGCACCAATTGTTTCTGATTTCCTTCTGCTGGTGCCGTGGAGAAATCAACCATATCAAAGGAAAGAGAATCTTGAATAGGGTCAAGAACAGCATTATTGCTTGACAATGATTGGAACAAAATTTCTGAAGGATCCTGCAACATATCCCAATCTGATAGGTTCTGGAAGAAAGGGGAAGTCATGTTTGGAGGGTTGTAGGATACTAAGTTGTCTGTTCAGTAACTTCCTCTCCCCCCTATCGTAATTTATATTACTAATGTAAGGCTGAAACCCCACAATAGATCTTTATCAGCTATATATTAATTTATTTGTTTTTGTGTAATGTAGAGATCATAGTATTAGTTTATGAGCTCTGACAGAAAGTGGAAGTCATAATAGGCAACTTCTTTCTGTCGCTTCACTACCTTCTTCATCTTCTAATGCTTTTAATTTTGATACTGCTATATTTTTGGTTTTCGAAAATTAAAGGATTTTCGTTAAGATAATGAAAAACTCTCTCATACATTCTTTCTTTCACAAAAAATTAGGTCAATTAGTACAGATCAAATGGTGTTCCAATTATTAAGTTAACATGCTTGAGCTTGTAAAAAGGAAAAAAATTAGTGGAGGGCAACTAGGTTTTCTGCAAAGATTAATCCTCACCTGGCCAAATGCAGGACAATAGAAGTGTCGTATATTGTTCTTTACTGTCATTTTAATATATTTCTATATGAATTCTACTCTGAAAATGTTTTTAATTCTTTAATAGATGAAGACCCATAAAAAAATACGATTTTCTCTTTTTTTTTTTCTTGATATTCAAATGCTGTCATCTTGGACCATTTGATCTTCAGTTTATGGTACATTCACAGATCTTATTATATGAATTTTAATCAATACTAAATTCTGTTCAAAAGATGAAGTTATTCGTAAGATTAATGAAGGTTTTAAATACGACATTTTTCAAGTAAAAAAAAATAGAGGTTTTAAATTTCATTAGAACACAAAAAATCACAATATATAGCAGAAACAATTATTCGTAAGAAAGAAACTAATTTATATTGAGACTAATTAAAGTATAATGATTATTGTTTAAATAAAAGGACCATATTGAAAGAGAATGTAACATATTTAAAACCCTAAACCATAGTGATTTCTCCTTATCAAAAACAGACAAGTAACTAAAGTTTGATACAATAGGAGAGCGAATTAAATCCCAGAAAATTTTACAAATGAATTAAGAAATAGATGCAAAAATATGTGTCATCACTACTTACACATTTAACAGAACAATGATTTGTGTACGCTGTTGAAGATATTATTAAAATGTATTTTTGGAAATAATAGTACGCCTCCGAATCAAGCTTATATATACGGCAACACGTTGACCAAAAAGAAATTTAGATCCAAAGATGCACCATGTGCCGAAGCCTGTTTGTTCTCGGATGGCGCACGTTCAATTATTTTAATAGCTAGAAGACAAAAATCTATGTCCGTTTTTGTACGTACAAATGTGAACTATGTATACTTTGTTTTTGTTGGAATTGTTTCCCTTCTGTACATAGGGATTGACGGTGTATTTCTACAAGTTTATGGTTGAAGTTTAATGTGTATATATCCATCATATTAAATACTTTAAATTGTCTTTAAATTAAAAATAATGAATAACCGTTACATCCTATGGTGTCTTCGGTTTCAATTCAGACAAAATGTTGTTAAAATATACAGTACTAGAAAACTTAATATCTTCTGTCAATTTTGTTTTAAAATTTTTCTTTAATAAATACTTACAAATTTTGTTGTGAAAAAAAATTGTAAAAAATTACTACTAAACTTTTTATAAAATATTTTGTATAAAACACTTTTCACAATAATTTTTGTAGGAAATACTTACAAATTTTATAATTTTGTAAAAAATAATTATCTACGAAAAAATTATCTGTCAACTAAGATTCTTAAAAAAAATAACAGAAAAAAGTTTTTTCTTAAATTTTTTTAATAAATTTGCAAAAAAACATTCTATGTAATATAAAAATTTCTAATAATGGTAGCACATAAATATTAAATATTTTGAAAGGGCTTATTTAAAGGACATGTTAAAAGTTAAAACCTTCTGTGTTGCCTTTTTAACTAACTTTAGAAAGGTTTGAAACGTAAAAGGTAAATTTATTTAATTAAGGCTCTCTAAGAACAGTGGCATTTCGCGTGAGATGCAGCTATGCAAAAAACTGAGGTAAATTTACTCAAAAGGTGGAATATATTTATACAAAATTATAATATCTACTATGTTTAACAAAATAAGCACAAATGTACAATAACATATTGGAAGAAAGAAGGGAACGAACCGAGTAGAGAAGTAATATCGATTGCATGCTTTTATTATTGTGAAGAAAGTGAATATATACATCGGAAACTAAGAAAGGTATATATGGTTGATAGGAATTTTACTATAAGAAAATTAATAAATAACAACTAATTTTAGAGACCAGTCATTATAAATAACATAATTTTATCTAAAAATTATTAGTATTTAAAGTAGTTTTTTTATTAACAAATAATTAATTTAAATTAATAATAGAACATTTGAGGGGTGTTATAACCCATTTACATAAATGTAAAAGAAAGATATAGTGTATCTCCAAAATCTATCAAGACAACAAAATAACTTTCACGTACAAAAGTTGAGGGTTCTCTAGACATTGGGCACACAAGTCTATATCACAAGGTCCTTCAAACAACATCTAGCCGACATTCTTGTTAAGGAAATTGAGCTTGGGTCGGCCCCAACAACCTAATGTGCTACTACAACAAATCGACAGTACAATCAAAATTGGACTTTCAATGCAAGAGTTATGCCTTCCCAACGTCAAGTTGGACAGAAATCTTAAGATTAACCACCTAGATCACACCTTCCACGGCTAGCCTACAAGATTACACATAAAGTGAATACAAAACGAGGTATGCATGGTCCGTAGTGCTCCTGAGACTATGTTCTTTTGGTTGTGACGTAGTAACCAATAGAAATGTATGTGATCACTGATGAAGAACTCATTCTTTTAAACATGAAAATCCTTGTCATGCTTACTTGACAACTTAAACACAGAAAGCATCATATCATAGAGATTTTAAACACACAATAGGAGCGAAGTACTAGTCATTGTTTGAGAACTTTACCGAAGGAATTTTACGTTTCAACCAAGCCTAAGCGTTTACTTGAGCGAGACTAAAAATCTCTTCACTGTCAACTTTCTTTTGCTTAAAGATCACCTCATTCCAATGTCTCCAAATTTCTCCAACTATAGCCAGCCACATTCCTTACCATATTGTGTTTTGCCTAGTGTTCAAGCTACTCATATGAAAGTGTTGAAAATGTATCCTAGCTTGGTCGTGATGCACTTAGCTCACCCCTATCCAACTATTACACATTTTCCACACATTTTGAGACACTCTATAGGAGAATAATAGGTGTGATGCACTCTCTTCACAATCTAGTCATAACTCACATAAGGAATGTTTTAATTGGACCCCTTTCACCTATAATTTATACTTTGTCGATAACTTATCCGATAGTAGCCTGCACCCAAGTAATTGTGCCTCCGGAATCACTTCTATACTCCATAAATCTATGAACACCCTGTCGCTTTCCCCTTCGGAGTTGCCCATCAACTTCTTATATGCAAACCTTATAGTGTATGCTCCTTCTGCATTTTCCTTCCAACTCCAAGTATCCAGATTCCCTTTCATAAATCTACGACTATTAATTAACTAATAGATTTGTGCCTCCATAACTTGCTCCCAAACAAGTCTTTGTCTCCTCCAAACCAATTTCCATACCCATGTGTTGTTGACCCAATATCCTACTCCCATTATAGGACTTAGTTTAATTTTTGAGATTAGGTATAGCCTATGGAACCTCGAGCTAAATGGTTCATCCCCCACCCAATAATCTTCACAAAACAGTACTTTGTCCTCTGCTCTTATTACCTAGTCTTTACAGTTTTCAAACCATATTGAGCTTCCACATACCTTATGAATGTCTTTCCACCACCTTGAAGCGGACTTCGGGACAACAATTTCATTAAGATTCCTCCATGACCCATATTTTGATTCTACCACTTCTCTCCATAGACCTTTGTCCTTCATGCCTAATCTCCACTTCCATTTAGCTAGGATTGCTCTATTGAAGTTCCCGACTTCTCTTATTCCCAAACCTCTTTTCTCCTTTGATTTGCATATTGTTAGTTTGAAATGGTGATTTAAGCCAAGAAGGGGTAGGGGGTTGATTTGCCTATTTAAAACTTTTTTGAAAGCTTAAAACCCATTTTGATTGAGTCAAATAGACCACGAAATTTGAATGCAAAAGCTACAGAACAGTACACTTTCAATCAGCCAAAAAATAAAACAATAGACTAATTTGTTATTTAGTCTATGAAATAGTAAATTAAAATTTCAAATCAATCGGCAAAAATCCTAGGAATTTATGCATAATGCAAAATTCTCAGATTTAACTCAAACAACAAACTTTTACACAGAAGACTTGTTCCAATCAATATTTCTAATAGGTAAGCAACATCAGATTACACAGAAACGTATTAAAGCTCAACAAAGAATAAATTACTTTGTTTTCTTGAATTTTTAAAGTGATTTAAAGTGAGTGAGATGAAGGGAGAGAATACGACAGTTATGTTTATAATGGTTCACTCAATCATAGAGCTACATCTAGTTTATCAGGACAACTTGAGCCTGATTTCCACTATATTCAAAGGTTTTAAAAATCACACACCAAGATTACACTTTTGAACAAAGAAACACACAAGATTTTTGACTCACACAAAAATCTATCCTAACACGCTGCAAGAATCACACTCACAAACCTGAAATCACATAAGGTCAACAACCAGAGGCACAAGAACTTCAAAACTTGATGGTGGCTCTCCCTAGACAACCATACATGAGTTCTTTAAGCTAATCCCAAGCCAAAATGCCTCCAAGATCAACCAAGACCTTCAATCTACATGTTGTATAGTTGTGTAATGCAGAGAGAGAGTTTTTCAATGATGAATGACAAGTTTTCGTGCTAAAAATCTTAGAATTGTGCCTTTGCTATTGAAAACACAGCTTATATAGTCTAGTTTAAGTGAAATCAATCGGTTAAATTTCCCGTACAATCGGTTGATTTCACTTAACTTAAGTGAAATCAATCGATTGAAAAACAATTCAATCGATTGAATACATTCATACCAGAAACTATATACAACAAGTCTTTTAACCCGTTAAAATCCATTTTAATAGAATAAAAAGGACACACTAAGACTAACAATACATCTAACCTATGTCATATAGCCTACCAACATGATATAACATCTAATCATTACATTTAACACATTATTTCCATATTTAATACACTAAAAACATAATCTTCAAGCAGATCTTGATCAATCGTCATTTATCACATGAGATATTCATGCACTTGGCTTTATCAAATATTTGCTTCAAGCTTGCTTGTGCCCACACATTTGTTTTCCCACCTTACCCAGTCTATCTTCCTATCCTTAGAGCCCCAACCCTACAGAAAGTTCCTTTGGATTTTCTTTAACTCATCACACACATATTTAGGTGCTTTAAAGAAGGATAGATAGTACAACGATAGTGTGAATATTACCGATTTAATAAGGCAGACCCGATCAGCAATCGACAATAGTTTACCTTTCCAACTTGATAGCCTACTTCTTATAATACCTGTGAAATTTAATTAATTAAATAAATAATTAATTAATAAATGCAGATAGTGAGAGCCTTTATGGCATTAAATGTTAAGTGATGTGACGTGAAATAGTATTAGGTCAAATGGTTGAGAGTACTTGACTATTGTGGGAAGACTTGGGTTCAAGTCCTATGTATTCCAATTGTGTGTTATCTAACTTTTATTATATTCGTATGCTTGCTCATGTTGAGTGATGATATAATCTTAGTATTTCATAAATTATCACGAAACATGAATTGGGTGAGTGGTTATGCATTGACTTTGTGATTGAGTGGTTGTGGGTTCATACCTTGGTAGAACCAAAGTATACTTTCTTTTTGCCAATTTTAGTTTTGGGCATGAATGTGAAGGGGCAAGGGAAACCCTAGATGAAGGAGTAGCCAAGGGGAGCTGAAAAACAGTCCATTATGATTCATTGAATGGTAATTACCCCTAAAAATTAACCATTTTCGTTTTTGCCAAATTAACTCTAATCAAGGTGCAATTAAAGAGGCAAATTAAGGGTGAGAGAAGGGGGAATTGAGGGCTGGAATCATTCTATAGTTAGAGAGGAAAGTAAGAACGAAATTGGAGAGTGTGTAGTGAGATTGAGTGCAACGAGCAACTGAATTGGGGGAAAGCTTGGGGCAAGTCATTGGTGATCAAAGGGACAACCAATTTCTCAAACTTTAATCAAAGGAAACCAGGTTAAGGGAGTTCTATTTTGTCTTTGTATGTCCAATATATGATTTCGTGCTATACTTGATAATTGGGGTGTGTTTCGTTGGTGTTTTCGTTGAATCGTGTCGGATTTCTAGAAAATTCCAGAAACCACCTGGCGGCGTTGAAGGCCTGCCAGGCGACTCATGCGTTCAGAACCCAATTTTCTGGGTTTTTCCTTACACTGCCTGGCGGCTAGGTGTTGTCCGCTAGGCGACTCAAGTTGGCTTGCCCAGTCCTCTCGGGTTTTTGATGTTCCAGCGATGTTAGGACGTTTGGAGTTTGTTTCTATGATATGAGTATGATTGGTATGATGTGTGGTTATCTGTAATTGCTTAATTGGTGGAAAATTGCATGAACCTTCATATGAATTTGGAATTTAGGGTTCATGTTGGGATTGTGGATGAATAACATGGATGACGTTTATAAGTGGTGCATTGTTTGCGTGGAATTGATGATAACATGATTAGATTATGAACCCGGGATGTTGTGTGCATGTGAAATCATGTCAGTCTGAAGGTGAACATTGAAATTGTGGTGTTTGCGAGTCGCACTGGGTGCAGGAGGAATCTGGCAGAACCCAGATGGTCACGCACCGCTTGGCGACACTTGGACTGCCGCCAGGCGACACGTCAGAACAGTGGCGTCTTGAGTGGCTTTGTGACTTGCATTCTTGGGTTCGGGCTCGAGAATCTTTGTTCGTGAAATGGGATAGTTGTTAAAGGACGTATTGATTTGAACATATGATGGAATTAAATGATAGTGTGTATAAGGATAAGTCTTAAGAAGTCAAATGCATGGAAGAATTAGAGGGTTCTTTATCTTAATGTGGTAAATTGTATATTTGCGATGTAATTATGTATTCTTTGGGATGTTGAGTTACAAAGGGAGTAACAAGTACCATTGGGCAATGAATGAATTCATGATTACTTGCATTATATTTAAGCATAAGTATAGCTTGGATTGTGAAATGATGAATGATGATGCTTTGTTATGGAGGTATGATTGGGGTTGTTTAAGTATAATTGTATGATAATCTGTCTATGAGTGACTTTGGGGTCTGTTAAGACCTGTCTAATGTGCCAAAAACTAGTAGCATTGCGCTACTGGTATGGCGCCTGGCAGCGTAGGGCGAGCCGCCAAGCGGTAGACATCTAAACCAGTGGCAGTGGTCACTGATCTCACTTGGCGCCTGGCAGCGCATAATGATGCACCAGGCGGTTTGCTTGAATTTCGCCCGGCGGCGCTTTGGCAGCGCCAAGCAGATACGGTTGCGGCTGAAAACTTTGTTTGTGATGTTGGGCTTGACGAACTAAGTCCATAGGTGATCTGGGATGTGCTTGTCTGGTGACATGAACTAGGAGTTTGTGTTGGGTGGACCGCATGCGGAACATGAACAGTATAGTTCATTAGAGGTACCCTGGTTGGGATGAGTGAGCGAGGGAGTTCATTTCATGCTCAACTTGGGAATGCTATGGACGAGGGAATTCATAGTAGGAAAGGCAGGTATGCGTGTCCGGGTCCGAGCGAGGAGTTTGGATGACGGACGAGGGAGTCCGTGGAGCATGACTACGAATGGGATAGGCTCGTAGGTTGGACCACGAGCTAGGAGGTTCATGGAAGCACGGGAAAGTCCCATGATCAAGAATACATGCATAAGCTCATAAAGGTTATGAGTGTGAGAAAATGGGTATTTCATCTGTTTAAAAGTTAAATAATTACAAGATATTTGGGTGGGTGTATTTCATATTTATTTTCATCTATGTGCATAGCTTACCCTATCTGTTTGTGTGTGGTGATGATCAGATAATGTATTATCCGGGAGTAGATGATGTTACAGGTGAGCCAGGAGATGCGTAGTGGCGGAGAGCGGGAGCAGATTACATGGGGATTAGAAAGTCTTTTTATTAAATTTTCATGTAATTTAAATATTAGTTTTTCTGTTTGTGACTTTGAATTGTAAAGACTACTTATGAACGTTTGACTTTACATTACGATTTCTACGTTTAAAAGTTTAAAATTCCCGCATTTTTTTGGGAATGCATTTATAATAAATGAGGAATTTATTTCGATAAACTATTTATTGTATTTATATAAGTAATATCTTGTGAGGATGTTACACTTCTGACTTTTCTAATTATTGTTTGCCAAAAATTTTTGTTCCTAGGGTCCTCCTATTGGCAAACCTAGGTATACGAATGAGATTTCCATATGCTTACAGTTCACAATGCTAAAGAGGTTTTTAAATGAGTGGCATTTAGACCTAACCCCCCAATTCTAGTTTTGTAGAAGTTAACCTTAAAACCATACGCCAATTCGAAGCATCTTAAAATGGCTTTTATTGCCCAGGTCTTTATTATAAATAAAAAAAGTATAACTAATTTGTGAATTAAGTTTATCTTTAATATTAGTCTACTTTTCAACCTTTGTGGTCACAATCCATGAGTATGAATTTGGTGTAAAAGGTCACATCTTCCAGTAAAGGGTTCTCAACAACTAGCAGATAAAAAGTGTTTTGTGTGTTAGAAAGGAAGGATATTACACAAGAGTTTGTCTAGATAGGAAAGGACCAACTGTCACATGAGCAGTACAACAAATAGGAGAAAAGGGTGGCAGACCCCAAGTTTTGGAGACAAGGTGTCGTCGTTGTGATGGACTTCATATGATAAATGATTGTCGACTTACCAATAAGAAGTGTTATGTGTGTGGAAAAGGATGACATCTAACACGAGATTGCCCAAGTAGGAGAGGATAATATGACATGGGAGAGTGCAATAACGAAGGGTGGAGAGTGAAGGACATCAAATAGTTAGAAGGATATTGGTTAAAGAATAGTTAAACTTTGTGAATGATTTTAAAAGAATATGAAATCAATAGGAAATAATGTATAAAAATTAAACTTTTAATAAATTAGAAATGTAAAGAAAAATTAAATTTTTAATGATGTATGTGAATATGGATTTAAGTGCTTTCTTGGGAGATATGTTTATATGTGGTGCTAATGAGGGAATGTGTGGTTCAAACATTTGATTTTGTTGAAAATACCGATAGATTGTTTTAGTCGGTTGGATTGAGTTGTTAGGTTGTTAATTGTTTGAGTTTTGTATTGTTAGTTCATTTGAGATGATATGTGATGTGGTAATGAACAAGGATGATAATATATTACATGAGAAGTTGAATGAGTAATTTAAAAGAAAAAGTTTGGTTGAAATTATATATACACACACACACACACACACACACATATATATATATATATATATATATAATTACGCTAGCTTACATGTCTAAGTTCAAGTACTCATAAACTACCCAATTAGAGCTTGTCACGTCATCATCTCCTTCCCATCTCCCAAACAGAAGCCCTAGGTCTTTCTCCTCTCCCATAAGCACCACATCAACGACCCCATCAAACCAGTGTCACCATCACCATCAAACACCATCGTCGTCGACCACTATGGAGTCGCCATCACCACCACAAGACCTCCATCTTTCACACATCTGCAGCATCGTACCCTCGTTGTGGCAGCCTGTCAATGGACACTGAAATGGTCAAATCTGGTCAAGTATTAAAAGGGTGGTCAAACATTGCATATTCTAGTCGAATAGACAAACAAAAGGGTCATAATTGGAAATTGGACAGAAATTAAGTTGCTGAATAATTAATTAAAAAATTTTGATTAATTATCTTTGATATATCTCAAATTATCAACAAAGAAAATCTTTCAAATATTTTAGAAACTCATAAAATTTGTTAATTATTTGAGAGATATTATATCCAAAGATAAAAGATTTCACCAACCGAAAATATAAGATTCAAGTCCAATCAAGGCTTATATAAAGAGATCCAAGGAGTAGAAGAAAGACACTTAGCAAACTCTCTAGTTTTGGCAGCTACCATCCACCACATCTCTCGTTCTTCTATTTTTTTATTTTTTTTCTCCCATTCATCATTTATCATGTATTTCATCCTATCCATGGAGGGCTAAGCTTTTAAGGTTGGTTTCATTATAATTTTATTATGGATTTTAAGGTAAAATTAAAATAATTTCTTTGTTCTTTTGATTATTATTGTGGTTTTTATTTATCTATGTCCTTTGCTTCTTAATCGAATAGAAAATAATGATTTTAAATCTACATGCATGTTAATCATATGAGTTAAAGGGTTTTTAAATTCAATTGAGACTTTACTTTGATTTTAGTTAGAAACTTTCATGTGATTAAATAAGTTTTTACCAATAATTGAGACTTTACTTTGATTATTGGTAATCACTTTAACTAAAATTAGTCAAGAATTTACTTTGATTAATAAAGTTTTCTATTTGGTGAGGAAACAAAGGAATAGACATGACTAGACATAGTAAAATTTCATTGAGACTGTACTTTGATTGAATTTACTATGGATAATCTAAAATTTCTCACTTTTAATTGAGACTGTACTTTCATTAAAAGTGAGAATGCCAATAAATGATTTGAGACTTAACATTGATTGATTTGTAAATCAACAATAATTAATTTAACAATAATCTTTAGATAACCGATGAAGAATCTATATTGAAAGTGTTAGCAAAAGCAATACAAGTCTAAATGCTGAAGCAAGATTTTGATAATGATAAAGAAGCCTGAAAGCCATCCGGAAGTCAATATGAAGACCATCTGTTGTTGTGTTTAAGGCTATCTTGTAAAATGTAATTAGATTAGTTAGAATCAGTACTGTACAAAAATAATTCTGGTATTTCTCGAAATATCAAAGTGATAATCGATTATCACTTAGGATAATCGATTATCCTAAGCTGAACCATTTTTTTTCAAGAATGCACTGGAATAATCGATTATCACCTCTGATAATCGATTATCCGTTCAAAAATTTATTTTTCATAAACCACACTGGAATAATCGATTATCACTAGTGATAATTGATTATTCTGGTCAGTTGGGCGCGACTGTTCACCTTTTTGACCTAATTTCTGGAACCCCTATTTAAGGAACCTCAGAGTTACTTCTCACTTACCTTTTTGAGAAGCTAGAGTGTTAGTGTTGTGACTGCAAGAGAGTTATCTGAGTATTCTCAATAGAAGCTTTGAAAAACCTAGTGTGGGTAGAGCGATAACTTTTCCTGAGAGGTGTTCTAGGAGATTGAGTGCTGTTGTTGTTGCTAGGAAAGCTAAGGTCAAGGTTCTCTGTGTGATTCAGAGAAAGGTGTTCATCTCTTGTGTGTTCAAGAGAGGTGTTTTCTTTCCTTACACTCTTAATATCTGATAATAAATCTGTTACTTGTTAGTGATTTAGTTAATCTCGTTTTTTGAGAGATTAACAACTAGAAGTAGGGTCTTTTGATCCGAACCAGTATAAATACTTGTGTTCAATCTTCTTCTCTATCTCCTTATTTTATCTGTTATTGTGATTAAAAGAAATTAATATTTGATTTAATCGATAAATTTTGGAAAAATTTTAAAGTATTAATTTTATTGCCAAAAACCAACCGCTGCGCGATACCAAAAATTGGTATCAGAGCTTGCTTTGATAGTTATTCAAATTTTTGGAAAATGGTTGGACAAAATCAAACCTTTGCTGAGGGTGCTTCTATCAACCGACCTCTTCTATTTACTGGTGAAAATTATCCTTTCTGGAAAGTTATGAGGCAAATTTTTCTGGAATCTTTTGATAGAGGTATTTGGGATGCTGTTTTAAATGGTCCATTTGTTCCTGTTAATATTGTAAATGATGTGCAGGAACCAAAGCCATTCTCGCAATGGACAGCAGACGAAAATAGAAGAGCCCAGTATGATGTAAAAGCTAGAAATATAATTTCATCTGCCTTAACCCTAAATGAGTTTTACAGGATCTCAGTCTGCACCAGTGCACAAGAAATGTGGAAAATATTGCGTGTAACCCATGAAGGAACAGACGATGTGAAAAGAGCACTCAAGAACTCCTTGATCCAAGAATACGAAATGTTTCATATGCAACAAGGAGAAACTATCTACGATGTGCAGAAATGATTCACACATATTGTCAATCATCTAACAGGTCTAGGTAAAACTTTTGAAACTGATGAATTAAATATAAAATTTCTTAAATCCTTGAACAGGACTTGGCAGCCGAAGGTGACAGCCATCACGGAATCACAAAATCTTGCGACAATGACGATGGTGGCTCTGTTTGGAAAGGTGAGAGAACATGAGCTTGAACTGGGCAGATTAAATGATGAAGAAGATATTGGAAGAAAGAAGAACATAGCCTTTAAAACTGAAGTGGTTAAAGGCAAAAAGCAAAAGGAAGAAGAAGATTCGGATTCCAACCAAAAATTCCCCTTCACCAAATTGCTTCAAAAAGCTGCCAACGAATGGATCCACCTGCTGCAGCACCGCTGTCAATTCTTACACTCGTCACCACTACTACACTACGTGGAGTTTTCTTTTCTGCAAGCAATGCCCAACAGTACCAACAAAACACCTAGCAAGTATCTGAAAAAAAGGCTTTCAATCATTTGCACTGCACCAAATCAACAAGACGGACTAAGTCCGCTTCTGCCCAAATGTGTTCCTTGCCAAACTGCATTAATCCATGTTCACTGAATGTATATTGAGCCACAAAGGCACTAGCCAATTGAAGAGTGTTGCACCAAAATCTTGGATTTGGTCATAAAGTCCTACACCAACACGTTTTGTTTCAAAAATTCTGCACCAAATGGTCTAGGCAAGTTGCGAGCCAACTTTAACCTCTGCATCGTATCAAACAACATTCTGCTGCTATGAGGATAAATGAGAGGCTGCCAATAATGGGAACGTTGCCTCAATTGCAAAGGACTGCCATGCTGTTGTGCACTAACTACACTAAACTCCACTAATTAGTTTAAATGAGTTGCTGCAACAGATTGCCAATTTGAATTTGACAACGTTGCACTCCAGAATGTTGCACTCAAAAACCACAATTGTTTTGCTGGAACATACTGGAATAGACCAACTTTGGATTGATCACGTGCCTCAACCAAAGCACCGCTTGAAAAAAAAAGTCTGCCTGTTATTCCTGCTGCACCGTAACAGGCCACAAACTGATTTGCTGCCACAACAAGATTGGCACTGCAGTGTGGAAATGTGGGGCTGCCACTTCAAGTTCTAAAGAACACAACCACGTGAAGTGCTTTATTTGTCAACCTTGCTCACCCTTTCTACACCATAGGCACCGAGTGGGGAAGCTGCAACATTTTGAATCTGCCAATGCGGCCAATATCTAATGCCACCTCTTGAAACTCAACATTAATGAACAAGGATGCACCAAACTACTGCCACCCTTCAAATTCTGCACCAGAAATACACTCACCGCAACCGAACAAATTGGCTGCTGTTGACAAACTTTTGCTAAGGCGTTGTCCACTAAGAAAAACAAACAAACACGTGGGCTGCAACCAACTAACCGAACCAATTTTGCTTGCACACTGAACTTACGACAATATCGGTGGCTTCCGCAAACTTCTAACAATCTCCGCCAGAGCTTTGAGGTCTTGAGGCAGCGTTTCAGAATTTGTCGATTCTTGGGATGCACACTCGCAATAGCAAGGCATAACAATATTAAGAAGAATGCTCTGATCAACTCCAAAATAAACTGCAGATAGTACCTTTTTGGGTCAAGACCACTTAAAAACAACGAGTCAAAAGCCACACGAAGAGCTACGAAAAAAAAACCACCACAACTTGAATGGAAAAGAAGACGAGAGTACAAAATGAACCACGAGAAAACCAAATCAACGAACGAGAACAACCCGACAGAACCCAAAAAGCGAAGAACTTGAGAACGACAATCCGAAACGAATTCGAAAGCGAAACAACCGAGCTCTGATTACCAGATGATGAAGGATCGTCTCGGATTTAGGGTGGAATTCATCTAGAACGAAAATGGGTATGAACCCTAGAACGAATGGGGGGAAAATGGAGGATGTCGATTTAGGGGTTTTCGGAACGGGAGAAATTCACGCCACTTGGAGGAGGTTCCAAGATAAGTGAGAAAGATCTCCCACTCTGAATCGGAGATTCAAAGATAAGGATGGGTGGTTCTGGGGAGAACCTCGAGACTTGAGAGAAAACTCAAATTTTCATATAACTCAAATCTAAATACAAAGTGGTGTCACAAGGGCTTATATACTATAGACCGAAACACCAAAGGCCCAACACAACTAAAGGTCCGATAAAGCCCAAACAAAAACATTACAAAAATTATAAAAGAGTTCATGTTCTAAAATCTGAAGCTAATCCGAGATCTCTTTTAAGGTCTTGGACATGATTCCATCAATTGCTCTGAAATCTTTGTGACCATCCTGAACCACGCCTCCATCAGTGGAAGAATCTGTGCATGTTGTTTTTTATGAAATTGTGGACCTTGAGGAGAACCCTCTTGAGTCAAATAAAACAAATGCAGGTGATGAAGAATATTTCAAAGAAGCCCTTGATGAGATGTATCTAAATGAAAATCCACTGATTGAACCTGAAGATCTTGCCAAAAGCTGGAAATCACCTAGAGGATTATCTCTAGAAAATGTCATTGGAGATATATCAAAGGGAGTAGTTACTAGAAATATGTCAAATTTCTGGATGAATGTTGCCTTTGTTTCACAGATAGAACCCAAAAGTGTAGAAGAAGCTCTTCAAGATGATCAATGGTGTATAGCAATGCAAGAAGAGCTGAATCAATTTGAAAGGAATGAAGTTTGGGAACTCATTCCTAGAAATGATTCACACCAAGTCATAGGAACAAAATGGATGTTCAGAAACAAGCTGGATGAGGATGGAAACATCACTAAAAACAAAGCCAGACTTGTAGCAAAGGGATACAAACAAGAAGAAGGTATGGACTATGATGAGACTTATGCTCCAGTTTCCAGGTTAAAAGCTATACGTTTACATCTTGCCTATGCTTCTCTCATGAAATTTAAACTATATCAGATGGATGTCAAAAGTGTTTTCCTAAATGGATTTATAAAAGAAAATGTGTATGTTGAACAACCACTTGGATTTGAAGACTATAAGCTTCCTAATCACATTTATAAATTAAAGAAAGCATTGTACGGATTAAAACAAGCACCTAGATCTTGGTATGAACGATTAAGTACATTTTTGTTAGAAAATGATTTTGAAAGAGGTAAAATTGATTTAACCTTGTTTATTAAAAGAGTAAATGAGCATATTTTGCTAGTTCAGATTTATGTAGATGACATAATATTTAGGTCTACTGATAGTTCACTATGTAAAGGCTTTGCAAGCATAATGCAGGGAGAATTTGAAATATCAATGATGGGAGAATTGACATTCTTTTTGGGTCTTCAAATTAAGCAAATGGAAAATGGAACTTTCATTTTTCAATCTAAGTACTGTAAAGAAGTACTTAAGAAATTTGGAATGGATACTGCTAAGGAAGCAAGTACTCCTATGGGAACTTCCTGCTACTTAGACAAAGATGAATCAGGAATAGAGGTAAATCAAACTATGTTTAGAGGCATGATAGGTTCTTTGTTGTATCTTACTGCAAGTAGGCCTGACATTATGCAATCTGTGTGTGTGTGTGTGCTCGTTTTCAAGTCAATCCAAAAGAATCACATCTTACTGCAGTAAAAAGAATTTTAAAATACTTAAAAGGAACTGCATGTTTCGGACTTTGGTATCCTTCAAAAGCATCTCCTAATTTGATAGGCTATTCAGATGTTGATTATGGTGGTTGTAAAATAGATAGAAAAAGTACCAGTGGTACTTGTCACCTCTTAGGAAGTTCATTAGTCTCTTGGCACTCTAAGAAACAAGCTTATGTAGGTTTGTCAACTACAGAAGCTGAATACATAACAGCTGGAAACTGTTGTGCTCAAATTCTTTGGATGAAACAACAATTAGAAGACTATAATATCTTTCTAAACCATTAGGGGTGGCAAAACGGGCTGGGCCCAACGGGCCAGCCCATCAGCCTGTGCTAAAATGAATGGGCTGGGTTGAAGATTTCAACCCGTCAGCCCGTTCTGGCCCGTCCCGTCCAGCCCGTCAACTTGACGGGCCAAAGTATGGGCTGGCCCGTCCTGGCCCGTTGGCCCGTTTTAAAAAAATAAAATAAAATAAAAATAATGAAAAAGATTATTTTTTTAGATTATATATTTTAAATGTAGAAATATATAATAGTATTGTAATTTAAATCATTAACACCTACAAATTAAGTTTGAATTATTAGTTATAATTGAATAATTTAATATGTAAATTTAATAATTATTTTAACTTATCTAATTAAAAACATTAACTAATCAATTAAAAGTTAAAATAATATTTTATTTGATTAAGTATGACTTTAATAATAATTTATATGTATATATAAACAAATTTAAAGAATAAAACAAATTAAAAAATTTGAAAACTAATTAAAAAAATAAAAAAAATAAAAAAAAAACTAGACGGGCCAGCCCGGCCCGGCCCGTTAGCCCGTCCTATACGGGACGGGTTGTGATTATTGACCCGTTTCTATTTGACGGACCAGCCCGTCCCGACCCGTTTTTTGACGGGCCACATACGGGCCGGGCCAAAACGGGCCGGGCTGGCCCGTTTGCCACCCCTATAAACCATATACCTCTGAAATGTGATAATACCAGTGCCATTAGCTTAACCAAAAATCCTATAATGCACTCTAGGACAAAGCACATTGAAATAAGGCATCATTTCCTAAGAGATCACATTAATAAAGGAAATTGTGAGATAGAATATGTAGACACAAAGCATCAATTAGCTGATATCTTTACCAAACCTTTAACTAAAGATAGATTTTATGAACTAAGAAGAGACTTAGGCATATTAGAAATCTCTTAAATTACCAAAAACTCAAAATCCTTAAAAAATCCGAAAAATAGCGTCAATAATCAATTATAAGTGTCAATAATCGATTATCAGCCACTCTTAAAAATCCCAAAACATTCTGGAATAATCGATTATTTGGGGCAATAATCGATTATCCTTAAATTCTCAACCTTAAAATTCAAAAACATTTTGTAATAATTGATTATTTGGGGCCATAATCGATTATCCTTAATTCTGAGCCAAAAATCAAAAACTCATTGGAATAATCGATTATCACTTAGTATAATCGATTATCAGCTCGTCAGGATTCATATGTTGCCCAATTCATGAACCAATAGTCGATTATCACCTTCTGATAATCGATTATTACACGTCGTTGCAACGGCTATATTTGCATCAAATCGCGTGTATATGGCCATTGGAGACTCTTCTCTATAAATATTAACCATTTTTGTCACCAGAACTCTCTTTTCTCTCCATCAACACTCAAGAACCTCTCATTTTCTCAAAAACTCTCAAAATCTTCCCTCTCCTTTACCTCAACCATGGCTGAACCCTCTCGTAGAAAGATTCCTACACGCAGAAGGACTGCATCTCGTGCCTCTCAACCCTCAACTGCACCTAGGACAGCTTCCATTGAAGGATGGATTTCGGATGAAGAAAGAAGATCTGAATTCATCACATTGTGGAAAGACAAACCCCCCATCACTCCGAAATTCATCCAGTCTCAATGGTTTGTAAATCGCCATTTCACAATTCCAAATTTTCTTGCTGAACAAGGGGTCAAATTCTTCATAGAGATGCATGGCACCTACTACCCCGATTTGTTACGATCGTTCTATTTCAATTACAAATTCAGAGATGGAGTGGGTTTTACAAAGGTGAAAGGTGTTGAAATTATTCTGGATGATGATATTTGGGAAAATGTTTTACAATTTCCTATTCATGATGGCACATCTCCAATCCTCACTGCTGGCATTGAAGGGTTCAACCGCATATTCGCGTATAGATCCTTTATGTGACGCCAGGATCAAGAAATAGTTCGCCAATTGCTAGTTGGACCTCTCAAAATCGATGAGTGCCTACTTCACTATCTCATTATTTGGATTTTATGTCCATGTGGTACAAACCACGCACAATGCAGTGAAGCAGATCTTATGATCATTTATGCCATGCTCAACCACATCCCTATCTATTGGCCAAGCATCATTCTTGACACCATGCTCAAAGCCAAGAGATTGCCTCAATATCCACTCTCGTATTCCTTGTTCATCTCTCGTATTTGTTAGTACAAAGGGGTAAATGTCTCTGATGAACAGTCTCATAAGACCACTAAGGCAAACAAAATTGCAGAAAACTCCTTGAAGCAGATGAAATTTATTCCTTTTGGGAATACCTACATTCATAAGGATGATATGCCTCCCTCGGACAATGAAGAAGAAGAAAATCCTCCCACTACTCCTATTCCTCTTGTTGACACAAATATTGGATCATCCAGTGGTGTTGGTGGCTCATCCTCTTCTTTAGAGGATCACATTTTAAACCTCAACCAAAGACTTGAAGAATTCTTTCTTCTCTCCACTCACAGACATGAAGAAGTCACTGGATTAATTAGAGGACTAGATTGTAGGATTTCTAATTTAGAACATAAGTTTGATAAGTATGATGAAGATGATGACATGAGTCAAGACTTTTAAAAGTTTACATCATAGTTATTCTTTATTGTAATATGTTTTCCAGTTTTATTATTTCTCAATAAACGTCTTTTTTATTCTTATTCTTTACCATTGTCAAATTGAGGGGGAGCTTCTCTATTAAAACTTTTTTCATATCAAAACAGGGGGAGAAAAAGTTTAACAAATCTACTTGTAAGATATTTTGATTGCAGATACTTTAAACATATTGTTTTGATCATCATCAAAAAGGGGGAGATTGTTAGCAAAAGCAATACAAGTCTAAATGTTGAAGCAAGATTTTGATGATGATAAAGAAGCCTGAAAGCCATCCGGAAGTCAATATGAAGACCATGTGTTGTTGTGTTTAAAGCTATCTTGTAAAATTTAATTAGATTATTTAGAATCAGTACTGTACAAAAATAATTCTGGTATTTCTCGAAAAATCAAAGTGATAATCGATTATCACTTAGGATAATCAATTATCCTAAGCTGAACCATTTTTTTCAAGAATGCACTGGAATAATCGATTATCACCTCTGATAATCGATTATCCGTTCAAAAATTTATTTTTCATAAACCACACTGGAATAATCGATTATCACTAGTGATAATCGATTATCCTGGTCAGTTGGGCGCGACTGTTCACGTTTTTGACCTAATTTCTAGAACCCTTATTTAAGGAACCTCAGAGTTACTTCTCACTTACCTTTTTGAGAAGCTAGAGTGCTAGTGCTATGACTGCAAGAGAGTTTTCTGAATGTTCTCAATAGAAGCTTTGAAAAACCTAGTGTGGGTAGAGCGATAACTTTTCCTGAGAGGTGTTCTAAGAGATTGAGTGCTACTGTTGTTGCTAGGAAAGCTAAGGTCAAGGTTCTCTATGTGATTCAGAGAAAGGTGTTCATCTCTTGTGTGTTCAAGAGAGGTGTTTTCTTTCCTTACACTCTTAATATCTGATTATAAATTTGTTACTTGTTAGTGATTTAGTTAATCTCGTTTTTTGAGAGATTAACAACTGGAAGTAGGGTCTTTTGATCCGAACCAGTATAAATACTTGTGTTCAATCTTCTTCTCTATCTCCTTATTTTATCTGTTATTGTGATTAAAGGAAATTAATATTTGATTTAATCGATAAATTTTGGAAAAAATTTAAAGTATTAATTTTATTACCAAAAGCCAATTCACCCCCCTCTTTGTTGTTGTCCAAACGCTTAAACATTTCGTTGCGCGATACCAACAGAAAGTAGTGGAATTGGCCTGTTTTATTATAATTGTCTCAAAGTCTTTTATTAATTTGCTATTTCATTCTCAAATTCTTCTCTATATTTTTGCATAACATCATATAGTTTTAATTGCATTAAGATAGATTTTTATAAGTTAAGAGTCAAATATTGAAAATCAATTTTGTATTCGTTGAGATACGACTCAGGATTAGCTTAATTCTATCTAGTTGGTTCACTACTAACTTGGTAATATTGAAGTTGCTAGCGTTAAGTAGTGTTAATTTGAACGCTTCACGACAACGTTATCAAGAAGGCTCCTTCCTAGGCAAGGAATGTCAAGTCCGCACTTTAGGGGAAGGAGTCCTTTGTTCAAGACAGGATTGCCAATGAGGTCTCCCGCTCTCTAGACTGGCTAGCTTTTGGTTCAATGCTTTCGGTCTGGTGTTTAGTTCGCAAGGTGTCGAGGTCCTTGTGTTGTTGTTCGTTCTCTTGAATCAGCATTTACATATGATTCTGAAGGTTCGTCACCAGATTGGATTTCATCTCGTGTGATACTTATGCTTGGCTTCTAGTGGATACCATGAGAGTGTGAGGGTGGGCGATATTTTACCGGAGCCCCACGGTGACAGTGAGCGTCAATGTTCTAATTAGAATTATAATTTAGTTTTGACCAAAAAAAATAAAAAATTATATTTTTTTAATTAAGTGAGCTCGTGAGCCAACCCATTTAACCCATCAACCTGTGATGGGTCGAGCCGGATTACCCATTTTAACAACTCTAAAATTTAGATTATGTTATGGATGAAATTGTATGTTTTTATAATATTTATATTTAGTAAAATAAATATGTATTTAATGCAGTTTATTAACTTATCATGTGTGTATTCATATTGTGATTATAATTATTATATGCATGTTGACACTACTTGTGTTATGCACAGAAAATTTATTGCTTGTGTTTTAAAATCATATAGATTTATTCGGTTCTGTGGGTAAAGCAAATTTCCATAAAAAATATATATATATATATATATATATATATATATAAATTTTTTTTATGTATTGATTGTTTATAAGCGGGTACCTTATGTATGAGGTAATTATTAAATATTTTTATTATATTATTAATAATTAATAATTTCAAATTATTTACAGTTTGAAAACTACTAATATTCTTCAACATTAGCGATAATCATTATGTTTTGAAGGCGAAATGCTAGAATAATAGAGTAAACGAGCTGGTAAATATTTTGTCATTATCAATTCATTTTGATATGAATAAAAGGGTTACTGTATTTTTGATTTTGAATGCAAATACTGGAAATAAAATTTGTTGAATTAGTGATAAAAATATGTGAACTAAAATAAAAGAAAAATGAATGAGAGAGAGTTTGAAATAAAAGAAGTGTTTGAGTTGATGAAGTTTTTTGGTTTGCATAATTAATTTGTTTTTAGCATTCCCAGCGCAGCAGGAAGAGGATCTAGCGAACTTGGTCATGTCTTTCTCGCTTTTCTTTTTCTTTGTCTTCATTCTTTCTTTCTTGCTTATCCAAATTATTATCGACGCCGTCATACACATTAAATATTGCTGAACCAAAATTATTCTTCTATATAATAATATCTTGCTAGTGCCTTCCATATGCATTTCATTTACAAAATTGTGCAAGGAATATTGCACACGTGAGCATTCACCCCATTTCAGACAAATAAAATTTCCTCTCGAGAAAATAAATAATCCACAACTTGGCTACCAGTTTTCCTTTACTTTAGGGCTTACTTGATATTATGTTATGTTCTAATATCATTTTAATATAATCAAATTTAAGTAAAATTTAAATCTAATACCATTTTTTTATGATAGAGTATATATCATAAAAATATGTACATTATTTTAGAAGTCAATTTACTAATACTAAATTCGAACTAAATTAAATCCACTACTTTAACATACTATCGGAATCTAGTACTAGTTAAACTTTCTGAGTGCCTCATTATTTTTTTATAGTTTGCATCCTTCATAGTACTGGTATATATACACTCTTTAATAGATTACTGAATGCGAACAACGGTTTCAATTTGTAAGCCATTATTTTAAGGTAATAATTAAAAAAAGTTTCAAAGATAGTAGAAACGTTTACTAAAAATAGTTTATTCATATGTGATAATGGTATGAAGATTGTCTTTGTAATTAATCGTAAATAGATAATTGATTTGTGACTTTTACAATTATTATTATATTTTTTATTTACTATTATCAAGTGATGAATCTAAGATATGCTTTAGTGGGGACAAAGAAATAATTTGTAATACTTAAGGAGAATATTACAGCTTTACATAATACATAATTATGGGAATAAAATTAGATATCTATGATTTTACAAATTAAGCCTGTTTTAAAAGTGTCATTGTATAACTTTTGTTCAGGTAAGTAATGAAATTAAATTATTAATTTATTATCTTTTTCTCTTTTATAGTTGTTCATATTTGTTTATTTTTGTGAAGACGCTAAGTGTGACATTCCATTTTAATAGTTTTTAAGCTACTAAACAAAACATCATATCATGATTTAGCAAAGCAGATAGTCAGAATAAGCCATACATGAGTTTAATACAGTCATCCAAAGTAATCGTATGAATTGCCAACCATAAGTATGACCTATGCTAGGGAAAAGACATAATATATACATCCCAAAAGGCTCTAATCCCAAGTGATGAACAAAATACTACTAAGCATCTTTAGTCGTGAGTCAACTCCGGTCCAAAAGGGGAGTATCTTCACCTGGATCCTTCTCTACTCACACCAATTCATAGGTGATCATTGCAAAAGAGGACATACACAAAGAAAAACAAGCCCAGACAAAAAGGGTAAGCCAACAAAATGAATCAAGCAGTTTAATTATAAATATAAGCAAGTAATTTCACATCCATCAGAATAATTTAAGTCACCACCACAATATAACACATATACATGACTCTAGACTCAAAATCTAGATTATGTAAGCAACATTGGATCTCTTGATGGCTTGCACTTGTGAAGGTTCCCAAACTCTGCAGAGTTTGGGCTCAAGGGGTTATCACCCAACCACTCTCAAAGTAAGTCCCATTCGCGTCTATGACTGATCGGATCCCTAGACTAGGACCTCTTGCTACTCCTCACGACATAGTCCATTACACTCTACATGAGTCTTAATGGATTATTGGAGCGTCAGGATGCCAACCAAATCTGAGTCCTTAAGTTCTTACATACACTAAATACTTCCCTTAGAATTTCCCCTGAAATTCTAGTTCAATCACATCTTTTCACAATCTCATTCCATGAAATTTCGCCATGCATACATATATATATATATATATATATATATATACTACCAACCGTGATCATCCAAACATACTATGAACAATAATCACATTATTTCATTTAACAAAGCTTTATTTACCTAAAACAGAGAAAGCAGCATAACTCTGCAGTGACACTCGCTCAAGCTAGAGAATCTCGCCTAGGCTAGAGGGTGATCTCCCTGAAGCGGGCCTCTCTCGCTTGGGCGAGACCCCAAACAGTGGGCAACCTTAAGTCTGAGTGAATTCTCGCTCAGGCTAAGCTGTTTCGCTTAGACGAGAGGATCTCTCGCTCAAGCGAAACCAGCTCACCTAGGCGAGACCTTGCGCAGTGACAGAGGTGAATTCTCTGATACTTTCGCTCAGGCGAGAGCCGCTCGCCTGGGTGAAATCATCAGAATCCCAATCTGTTTTTCACATGAAGAGCTTCGAAATTCATACCAAAATCCCAATTTCACACAACAAGTAGTTTCAAACATCAATCTAACACAAAATCATGCAATCCAAGTACTTAAGGACACTTTATACACGAAAATTAAGTAAAGAGTTAGCTTCCCTTACCTTTTCACTGAATTTTGAGCTTGGTGAAGTTAAATTAGTTGTAAAAGGTAGAATTCTCAATTCAACCTAAGGAATTCATCATCAAGACACAGAGAAGGAAGAATCCCATAGTTAAACTCAGAATCAGAGACAAAATTGTGAACTCTAGCTAGAACTGAAACAAAGTAGGAGTGGAAACTTACCTAGGAGGAAGGGAGTTGAGAGAGGAAGCAGTAAAGGGTTCTGTTGAATTTGTTCTTCTAGAATCTGGTGGAAATTCAAAGAAATGATGAGAGGGCAGTTTTTTGGAAGAGAGGCTGAGGAAGAAATTAGGAGCAGAAAAGCAGAAGTGAGGAGGAGTTGGCTTTTTGGTTCTTCAAACAGAGGGAAAAGAGAAACAGACAAAGAGGGGTTTCACACTAGGCAATTGAAATATCTAACGATGTATGGAAGAAGATAATTTGACAAAGTTTTTCTTAACAAATTACTTATTTAGATAATAAAAGTACTACTTTATCTCTTAATTTTGGTCAAAAATTTTAAAAAATAATCTATTTAATTTTATTTATAGAAATTTTGTCAAATTTATCAAAATAAAAGTTTGTCAAAAAAAATTTTCAATAATGTATTAACTATTGATGAATGTGAATTATATATTTCAATTTCCATATTTAAATAAAATTTTGCTTTCTGATGTTCTAAGAGGAAAATGGCGCGGGATTTACTGATAGGTAAAAGTATAAGGATAATGATATTATAACTTTCATTTTATTAATTTCTATTATTTATTTTTTAATGTAATTTAGTGTAGGTCATTGATCAATGTATCACTACTTTTGTTAGAATAATCAATTATCCACATTAAATCACGTTAGAAAGTAAATGATGAAAGTAAAAAATAAGAATCAAGTATAATTTTTCAAAGTATAAATGTGCTTTCTGATGAACGTATCTACATTGAAGATTCACAAGCAAAAGCGAACAAAGTAGTGTATAAGAAGAAAAAGGACACTCAATTGAAACAGATGTTAGAAGGTTTAGGTGAAAAAAAAAACCTATCTTTAACATTTTATTTCAATTTATTTCAACTGATTTCTGAATAAAAGTTTACCAAAATAAATGTTTAAACTTATTTCAGAAAGCTAATGGCCATGGTTACAGCTCTCATGTATACAATAAGTTTAACAATCCAAAGAAACCCTTAGTCATCTATAGTTGATAAGCTTACAAAGTTACACTTTGATCTGATATGCTGAGAAGTTGCTCAAGATATTCAACTCCCAGACACTCTAACACCACCAGACTTTGTGTTGGATCCTGAGAGGGGTCTTTCCCTTTACACTTTTTAGGTTTTGAAGACAACTTTCTTTGGATGCAGTGCCTCTCCTTGAGTGCAAGTGCAGGAGAAGAACCAGTGAAGCAGGTGTATTGAATCTCTTGCAAAGATTCTTTGACC
>Ga0214543_1003237_pt1 | contig 31772 bp, 15 predicted proteins | sample CNSS2metaG_FD_160094 | JGI IMG/M metagenome (GOLD analysis project Ga0214543, IMG submission 160094) | Root nodule microbial communities from cowpea collected in UCLA plant growth center, Los Angeles, California, USA - CNSS2 | ecosystem: Host-associated > Plants > Roots > Nodule | place: USA... | reverse complement strand
TTTTCTCTCTCTTCTTTCTGATATGATTAGAGTGAATGAATAGAGCATGAGCATAGGATACCATGTTAGAGTCTTCAATACGCCCAGCTACTCTCATTTTCTCTATTATTTTCTAAATATAAATATTTTTTTTTTCTAATTCTCGATTGGGTTTACCAAATACCAACCCATCATCAAATCAATCTTCCCACGTGCACTGTCTACTTACTACACACATTTATAACCTTCCTTTTCACCGCTTATCATATCTTTCTATTCTTCTTCTTCCATCTTCTACTTCTTTAACTTCTACTTCTCTTATCTAATCTACACTTTTCTCTTCTCCCCGATATAAAAAAATAAAATAAAAAACTCACTGAAAGAACTTTTCCAAATAAGTCCAGAGTGTATATATAAAGAAATTGAAGTTAATTACATTAGATAATAATTTTCTTATTTGACTATTTTCCCACGATACTAATATTTATATATATATATGTACTTGGTTTTTGACTTATACGTACATGGCTCCAGTTATGTCATTGATCCCTATGAGAATGGCTCAGGTTGGCACGTGCAGATAGGTTTTCACAATGATTGTGACTGCGCCCTGCAGAAGACCCAGGTAACTGCTTCATTACTGCCTCTCTATATATATTTTCTTTTTTTATACACATAAGCACAGAAACAGTAGTTAGTAGAGTTTTACGAGAAAACAGACAAAACTTCAACATTCTTAGTCTTTACCTGCTTAACCACCACTTTACTCTTCTTCACGTCAAAGTTAATATACAATTGCGACCTTTCGTTTCTTCTATCACCTTTTCATTTTAATACAACATAACCAACGTGCTTTATTCTGTTTCTGAGATATAGATCAACACCAGGTTCGCAGATCCAAAGCGTAAGAAGAGTTCATGATACGCGTTAAGGTTTTCTTTCCAGTTTTCCAATCTGTCTTTTTCTCAAGCTTCTGGATCAAGCGATGTACTATTTTTTTTTTTCTCTTTTGTTTATTAGTCCTCACAAGGGACCTAACATGCACAATGAGGTGTTGCACAAGATCTCCTAGACATTATAATTATTTTCCTTTTTTTCGTCGGAAAGTAGAATTTCAGGATCTAACCAAATGTATGTGAAATATATGCTTTTGTAAATGTAGTTAGTTACATGCATGAAGATTTTGTGAATTTTTTTTTATGTAGATTCCGATGAGTATTTATATCACCGAAAGACGTGAGAAAAATAAAATAAAATAAAAATGGAAATATAGCTAGAAGACAAGTGAATAATATTGGGTCGCGAATTTTGTATGAGTATAATGTTGCTTCCTTGTTCACTCAACATGTTGTTTTCCAGCTGGAATATTGGCATTATTTAAGGTTAATGTTTTGGCTGATATAGGATAAGCCCATCCGTCATGAATTGACGATGACGATGATAGCCTAACCATGCTCCTCCATTGCTCTCAAAGGTATCCTAAGAAACTTCATTTTAAATATCTTTCCAATTCCAATACTCTAACACCATATACGTACCCACCACCTACTTAAGTAGAATTAGACCAACCCACAAAAATGTTTTCGATCTCTCAAAATTTTTTATGTTTTTTAAATTATATTTTAAGCTACTGTTATTTTACCTCTCTTTTCAAGTATGGACTTTAAACCTAATTCAATCTTACAAAATCGATTTATACTTATTTGTATACTATAATTTGACCTTATATTCTAGTCGATTTGAAACTTTTAACATATCTCTTCATGCCAAGGTATATGTATTTTGAATATGAGACTGAATATGTAAGCGGTTCCATAAACACTCAATAAATAAAAAAATTTATTATGATAGACTTTAATATGACTTTGATACCATATTGATAACTCAACTTTACAAAACCAACTTGAAACTAAAGAGGTTTGCACCCATTTATATAATATTATTTTATTTTATTTTTAGTTAACGTGGAGATCTAAAAAAAATACTCAAATATATATATATATATATATATATATATATATATATATATATATATATATATATATTAAAATATATATAATATATATATTTATATATTATTATAAGTTTTTCATATATATATATAATTTTTTTTTTTTTTATTTTTATATAAAATAGATATATAAAAAAAATACACATATATATATATATATATATATATATATATATATATATATATATATATATGTATGTTAAAATGTAAATTTTAAATCTAATTCAATCTTACAAAATCATTTTGTCAGATGAGATTTACATCTATTTACATATTGTAAATTAAGTTTATCTCTGATCAACGTGAAACTTCCAACAATTTCCAAGAAATATACCCATTGAAACAAAGAGAATTCTAACAAAAGGTTAAACAAAATTAATGAATTAAACATATATTTTAACTTTTGGATTCAAGAATCTAAACCCCTAATTAATAATACTTCACTTTGTTTGGAAGAATAAGTTGGAAGGCAGAACTCTAAATTTGTTGGAAGTTCCATATCGACCAGAGATAAGACTGTTTTATAGTATATAAGTGGAGTGTTTCAACTTACAAGTCGGTTTTGTGGGGTTGAGTTAGGCTTAAAGTCCACTTCTAACATGGTATCAAAGTCAAGTTAGAGCATATCCTAGCGAGCTTACGTCTTAGACATTCCCGATATCGGACCACTAACGGGCCACCCATTTTTAGACCGACATACATGTGTGAGAAGATGTGTTGGAAGTCCCATATCGACTAAAGATAAAGTCATTTCATAATATATAAGTGGTCTGCAAACCTCACCTTATAAATCACATTTCATAATATATAAATAAAGTATAAACTTTACCTTATAAATCAATTTGGGTTTAAAGTCCACTTCTACCGAAAATTTCACTTCTATGAAACTAAAGTAAAGGAGACAAATTTTGCTATATGTGCAAACAAACGCAGACTGCAGTTGTTTAACGAGTATGAATAAGTACCGATATATATTCCCATAACTCTCTCTCTCTGTATGTGTGTTTCTATTTGTACGTAAGCTATATTTAATCTTTGTTTCGATACTGTGTATATTGACACAGCAGAGCAGAGTGTATCGGGACTTATAATAAAAGATGGCGATCTTTGTAACAAAACCGTCATGTACATGTGTCAGTGCTGCATAAAAATGAATACAGCCAAACACCAAACTAATTTATCATAATTTCTTTTAAAGGAACCAAATTATTTACCAAAACAAAAGATATGTTATTTTAATGTTGACAATAAATGAAATCCAGTGTCTCTGTTTTGCTCTATCCCCGAGAACCTAATCCAGAGGAAGTTGTTGCAGAAATTACTGATCCATAAATATCATTTGGCTCATCACCAATAATGCACCACAATTCACAAGTGGTTGTTTCATACTAACACTTTCTTTATAAATAATATTACTTAAATGTTGATTTTTGCGAAGCCTAAATTGTGATTTAATTATTAATTAATTAATTTGTTTGAGGTGTTGGAAGGAAAAACCGAACATCCCATATGTCAGTTTTGTTTGATTAAAGTGTCACATTGGTGTATTTAAGTAAGCCACGTATCATCTGGTTTCGGGAGCAAATCACGTTCACGCTGTAGTTTTCAATATTTTAAAGTGTGCATTTCGTCACGGCACTTAAAAGGAATCCTATGAAGCTACCAATTCAAACAAAAACAAAAAACATAGTATTATATAAAACCCTCAATAAACCAACAAATTTACCAAAACAAACTCATCTTTTTTAATTAAAGTAGTCGGTGTTTGTTTTATGCTTCTTCAAAATACACTAAATTCAAATTATAAGAGAATACCAAACTATTCTATGCATTTCAAGTTTCTAAAAAAAAAAATTAATCTCGTGTTCACGTTCACGGGTCATACTTTCTGAAACTGAAAAATAAACATATTAATTTTTGGTAACATGGTAATTTAGCGCAATATCACGGAACCAGAAAGCAAACATTATAGTTACTGTAATATGTTATTATTATATGTTAAATGTATTTCTCATGGGTCATTACTTTTTGTTATTGCACAAACTTTCTCATAATACTTTTTTGTTTTTTTTTTCATATAATTAAAAATCATAATAAATACGTTGTTTTAATGTAAAAGTTATATTGTAATTAATTTTGTAATGATGAAATATATCTCAATATATCAATTATTTTTTGAAGTTAATTACACTGTATTTTTTTACTAAGCCAAAAGAAAATGACCCAAATCCATAAAATAAATGGTACAAAACTCTGGTAATTACAGGGTTCTTTATAATATACCATCCCATGTACGAATATATCATCTCCAACTTATTTTTTCCTATTGGAATTATTTGTTGGGGTTAAACAAGTAACTATCAGTTCAAATTCAAATGTCTTTTCCAACAACCATCTAGGATATAAGTAGACAAATTTTTATGTCCTTATAATTAGAGTATTACTGTATCATCTTTATCATTTTCAACTCTATATAGAACAAAATGTTGATATTTTAAAAAAGTATAATGTGTTCAGTTGTTTTTTTTTTGTTTAGTAGGTACGGTGATTTACTTAAATTCGTTATGATAATGTATAATATTTTTTAAAGAAAAATGATACTCCCGTAGTGATTTACTTAAATTCGTTATGATAATGTATAATATTTTTTAACTGGATACTGCTGAAAATTTTACAGTAACAGTGCATAAAAATGATAAATAAAAATTTATAAGCATTTTTATATACCAATTATCGTAGTTGCGACATGCGGCACCCAAAAATCAAAGAAATCCAACCAAAATTATGTTTTCCATAAGGGTTTTTATAAAGATAATAAAATGTTGTAATAATTTATTTATTTAGAATGTAGTTTGACATCATATTGTACTTGTACTCTCCATAATAGTTATTAAGGTAATATTAATTTTTTTTTACTATAGATCAAGGAGATTTATCCTTCCAACAACAAACAATAATTGTGGTTTATCACTATTGTGTTAGGATGCCAAGTGTGTTGGAAATCTAAACGTAAGTATAAAGTCTCATACCAGGTAAAAAATGAAAAATTTGAAGTTCATAAAGATTCATAAACTTATTGTCTTAATATTCTTTATTAGAAGTGATGTCAGTCTCTTATATATCGTTAAACTCATGTTTCATTGATTGGTATTGTATCTCTCGGTAATCCTCTCTCGAAAGACTCCAAGAGTGATATCAGAGTCTCATAAACCCATTGGTGTTATATTTTCATCATGTTGGGATTTTTTTTTATTAAAATAGAGTAAATAAGTATAATGATTAATATTATTGAATCATGAATTATTCATATAAAAGACATCATTTTTAACATAAAATGTTAAACTTTAATGTTTGTGATTCTTACTTTTTTTTTATATATAACTTTCAAGTTTTTTATTTGTATTCATAACAATTTTTTAGTTCCTTCCGCCACAATAACATAACAATTGGATAAGTAACGAAAACACGTTAGAAGTCACCAATATTCACCAAACTCACCTATCTTTGGAGTTTGGACTTTGTGACAGCACTTGGCATGGATCCAATGCTGCAACCACACCACATTTGGTATAAAATATAATTTCTGTTGCAATCACCCGTGAGGTAGATTTTCAAAGAGGTTTAAAGTCTGTGGCGTGCAGTTTAAGAAAGTAACTACAACAATTTTCTTTTTCAGAATTAATTAATATTGAAATGGTTTCCAATGGTAAGACCATAACCTACTATGAAGGTGCATAGGTTCATTGTTGAACCTAATTTATGTAATGATGTGTTGAGTTTGAAGTTTGTGAATGGATCGAGATCACACGTGCAGAACTTTTCTTTACCAAGATTGAGTCAAAATAAATTGGTGGTTTTCACGGAATACTATGATACGTGCATGGTTGACTAGAGGCAATGAGGTGTTATGTTACCAATTTTGGTTGAAACGAACCAAAGCTACACCATGCATTGCATAGTCTTTGCTTCCTTAGCTACCAATTGCAATTTACAATTTATGGAAAACCTGTTTCACCAACTTTGACTTTTCCTCATTGTGAAAATTAAAATTAAAATTTTACTTAGTTAAAACAATGTTTAATCAAAGGTTAATCTATGATTTTGTTGATCCATGGTTTGTGAATTTCTTCAGCTATATTTGTTGATAAAATATTTTGAAGATGTTGTTTTGAATTCTTTTTGGTTGTAAGAAAGAAAATGGTTGGTTGAATTAACAAAAGCTATCGTCTTTTATTTGACAAATCAAAAGTTTTGAATTTTCGTTGAAAAGAGGTATTCATATTCTCATTGGGAAATGGAAATGGAGGAAGCAAAATAAGAATTGACCACTTATATGGTTTGAATGGATCAAGGGAAAGAGAATATAAAGAAAAATCAATCCCAAAGGAAATTTTGTTCTCTCCAAATGTTTGTTGAAATAAATTGTATCCTTATTATATTTTTGCAATTCTTTCGCTTGTGGTTTTATCTATTTGGGTGATTGTAATAGTTTATTTATGCGGGTTAAATTTGTTATTTTATACGTATTTTTGCATTATGATTTTTTTACATATTACAGAGATTAAAATGTCTATTGACTTTATTTATGGTTATTTCTTTAGAAGTTTGACTTATTATTTTAGAAGTTGTATTTTTAAGAACTTTTTTGTTCGTAAATCTTAAACTTAGTCTTGTTTACCAAATTCAATCAAGGATTTATTTTAACGAAACTTTCCTAATTCCTTTTAGGAAGAAATAATATTTTTGATTTTCACAAAATAATACTAGCGCATGTATAAATTATAAATAAAATTAGAAACGTTATATACACTACAATAAAAAATAGTTTTAATGGAAGTTTATTTTTGCATTATCAAAGCTAATGCAATATAGAACATTTAGATGACTATATGTTATTGCAATATAGATAAATTCATAGATAAATAAATACATTAAATGTAAAAGGTTGTACTCGAAAAAATATATATGAATGTATAAATGATAAATTAGTAAAAAAATAATACTAATAATTTAAAAATCTATAGTATTTTACAAAAAAAAAATTGAAATCTATGGTAATTTATGAAAGTTTTGAAATTTAGTATTTCAGAGATGTTCTGAAACCTGTAATATTTAACAAAGGTTTCAAGATCCACGATAATTAACAAAGGTTTTAAATCCACAATACCCATAGCATTTTATGAAGGTTTCAAAAATCATGGTAGTTAACCAGAATTTTAAATCCATAGAATTTAACAAAGATTTTAAAATCTTCGTCAAATACAAGAGGCCAAAAAACTTCAACTATTGATTGATATTTTCGGAAGTTCGTAAAAACTTCGACGAACACATTCCTCATAAATAATTTTGCGGAAGAAATCGAAATCCTAGATAAATAACTTAGCAAAGGTTTTAACTTTGGGTAATACAAAAATAAACCTCCATGAAATCAATTTATTCTTGTAGTGAATAATCAGTAAATCATAAAAATATATTGAATATTCAATAAATTATAAAATTTTATTCGGGACGCAGTTAAAATTCTCAAATTTAATTTTTTTAAACATAATTCAACAAAAAAAATTATCTCTTAATTATAATGTTAATTTTTTTAAAAGGTAGTTAAATTTTTAATAGACTTTATAATACTTCAGTTTTTCTTTTAAAATTGTATAGTTTCTAATTTGAACAAATATTTTATATGAATGAGTTTATCTAAGTATTAACTATATTTATACAAATCTTTTGAATTTCTTGGTATAAACTATTGTTATATTGATTTTTATTTTGACAATTTTTATTATGTATGGTTTATGAAATATTTCATACATCAATTTGCAGTGTTATTTTTTTTTTAATTTGAATTACATTAAAAAATGAATAAACATTAAGGGTAACATAGTAATTAATATTATGTACATAAGATTACAATAATATTAAATAAAAATGAGAATAATTAAAAAAATTACTAAAAAAATAAAAATTAGTAATTGAAAGAAATTAAATAAATACTGAAGCTAACTCAATTAATTTAGTTATATTTTTTTGTTAAACAAAATAATTTTTATAAATATATCTATTTTCAAAATCGTCTTACAAGTTAACAAACTAATTGAATAAATTTGTAATTAATTTAATCGTCATGGTCAAATGAATTCTATGCTAAGCATAATAATAATAAAAAAAACTTATCTTTCTATATATAAGCATTAAATTTAAATTTCACATTATGTGTTCTAGGATCTTATCATTTCTTAATCAAACAAATTCTCCGGTTTTTGTTATCATTAATTTATTTTATTAATTTAATCTGTGTAATATAATAAAAATAATATTTAAACAAAAATTTAAAGTAATAATATTAAAACATTTTACATTTATAATTAAAATTATCCACTAAAATTAATTTGATAAAATAAATAGTTTAATCGTTTTCTGTGGATCGGCCTGCCTGGTGGACCTACACAATCTAACCCAATTGTTGGATTAGCAATGGACTCATTCGTTTATCATCTAATAATTACTCCTTCATTAAGTGTTTCATTATTTAGGTTTATGTTAACCTAATTATTTAAACATTCAACTTTTTCATAAAGTGTTCAACTTTTTTTCTTTTTTACTCACATATATATATATAACAATAATAATTTAATGAAGCGTGATACTTGCTGTTTGTTTTATGTGTCAAGTAAGGATAAGATTTTGGAGCAATTTTATGTTTTGTTGTGCGCTTTTGCTATGAAGAACACCCCAAAACTTTCACTCTGTGAATTGATATCTTGTCGTTTTCATCTGTTGTCCATACTAATAATATAAACTATTCCACGTAATATTTTCAAACTTTTAAAGGCCAAACACTGAACTGCACTATGCCATTTGTTTGCATTTGCTTATACTCTTTCTTCTTATCTTGCTATTTCAAAAAGTTAGCATGAGTTGGCTACTTCAAGTTTTACGTCACTCAAACAGTTTCAACACTCACCAATAAGAACTTTATGCCACTAATAGCTAAACTCTGATTCACACCTTAATGCAACACCAGCGAAGTTCAATCTTTCATGGTTATTTTTATGACTACAGAACAAGATTGATGTAATATCTAATAAATTATTTCCAGAGATACACAAGCTGGACTCAGGTCCAGAACTTACTAATTTTCCACATAAGTTCATCACCGCCTCCACCAAAGTCAAGAAAATTTAGACTATAAATGTAGTAAAAATGAATGTGACATACTTGCAATTGTTACAAGAATCAACAAAACACGTAACTTATAAAACAATGCTGTTTATCCACTTTTTATCCCATTGTGCTTTTAATCAGACAACCTCTTGAGTTGTTTGTCCTTTTAATTACTAAAATAGTAACCTTTATTTCTGTTTTTAAACATATCAGTAGGTCTGGTGTTGTCAAATTCAGCAAAACTTGTGCATTAATTCAATTAGTTGCCACAGAGTTCTCGTAATAACCGTGTCTTGGTTTAAGCATAGTGAGAAACATAACTTGCTTTTATAAGAGAACGTAAACTACTAGTTCAAGTGTCCTTCAACGATAATACACACAAATAATCACCGATTTTGGTCATTAGTAAGAGAAAATAAATCATCTGTTACATATCAGTATGAGAATTGTTAACAATGGTGATGAATGTAAAACTATTCTTATGATGAGCACCTTCATGAAGATAGCTGGTGATTTATTTCATTACTGTTATGTGGTTGAAATGTCATTAAAAAAGTTCACTTTTTTTGCTGTGCTTGTACCTGTAAGTGTAACGAAAACACAGAGACCAAACATTTTAAGTTATTTGTCTATTTATAATGTAAAACGCTGTCAGTATGTAATTAAGGGTAATTAAGAGTGAGAGGCATTAAGATTAGAGCCAAAAAATTTAAGGTAGGAGCCAAGAGCAGATAGTACTTTAAATTTATTCAATGAAGATTGGTCGTGTCGTGTTTGGAAATATAATGCTGTATACATAATTTGCAGATAGAAAATAATACACATGTCAGATAGCTTTTGTGAAGAGTGCTTCCTAACAACTGATTTATTAAAATAGCTGGCTGCAATTGAAGTTATTATTAATTGAAACATTGCCATTAAAACCTCTTATAATATTGGTTGCACCAAACATTTTAATTTAGCCAAAATAATGAACCTAAACAGTACAGTTTTTGATGGTATCAGTTAAAATTTCAGTGGATAGTTGAAGAACATTATGAATGAATTGAACACTTCTGTTGATAGCAACTAGCAGAAGCTAGTAAACCTGAAACACTATACCTTGCACACTAACGTTTCTTAAATGTTCAATTTATATAGGACATAGTACACTTTTAAAAACAGATTTAAATTAATGACTCATTCTTCAATCTTCTATCCAACTTCTTATTAAGCTGTGGTCAGGATATTGTAAAAAAGAAATCAACCTAATTCAACTTTACAACTTATAAAACGATGTTTGTATACACTTTTATATACTGTGAACTTATTGTATACGTCTTGAACATGAGATTAACTATTAATGATAGTCCGATAACAATAGGTTCAACAAACAACGAATCTCGTTAAGATAGCTTTCAGATTTATTTTTGACAATTCAAACCTATTCACTACACAGATTTACCATAACAAGTTTGTGTTCTTTTTCACTTCCTCATCCAAATGAAGTTTCTATGTCAGGGTTCTACAAATGATTGCATGAGGAACCAAGTCAACAAAAGATACAATTGGCACGAGTGAAATGAGGTGTTGTTTAGTATAATATCAACATTCAAGAAACCTATATACCATGTGATGTTTGCAGAGTAAAGTTGTGTAGGTGTAAATTAAAAGGCAATAATTAAGACAACGTTTAAAACAGTAACATGGCTTGCTTGTTGTTGCATACAAAACCAGGTTTTTCCACAGTTGTAAACATTGAAATTAATTTGTTTTTACATGGGTTCTGAAGCTGGTCCATGATGATGATGATGATCTTAAACCATCATGTTCTTTTGTTTCCTAGCTGATTCCAAAGAAAAACACCACTATGATCTACCCGGTCACCCAAATTTTGCTCCACACTTCCCACACAAAAAGGAAAGTGCAGGTTATTCATTAATGGACACAGTATCACTATGTTTCTGAACTGATATCCATGGCCATGCATTTGGTATACTGCTTCACAGGGAAAATGCAATGGATTTTGTTAAACAAACAATGACATGTGAGAATTGAAGTTTCTTATTCAAAGTGTGTACTTTATTAGGTAGAGGAAACTTACTCTATAATGCATTTTCTTATCACACTTTTTAACTATTAAGTTTTATTGAAACTAATAAAATGTCCAGTGAGATTCATTGAATAAAAAACGAAAACAAGACAGGAAAAAGTGTATAAAATATAAACAGACAGAGTAAACAGTGTTAGATTGAACCAGAATTATATAGCTTCCGTAAGCAAATGCGTTGCATGTGGATGAAATGCTATAATATTACCACTTTTTGTGATTGAGTCTAATTACAATGATGCAGTGTTGTACCTTAAAAAGCTACAGCTATATCAGCATAACAGATAAATTATATATGCTAAATACTCATATATGTTCCCTTCACCCTTAATAGTTCCATTCACACTTAATAGTTTCATATCATTTATAACTAAGACGATTTAAATATCTGTCTTTCCCTTTATCGTTCGAAATGTTTTTTGAAAACAAAACCATGACGAATTCGACGGGTGAATAATAGCCCAGGATGATCGACCCGGATGGGGCTATGTTCATAATAGAAATAACATGAATTGAAAGATGCATGATATAAGATAAAGACACATGTTGTTGTGATCTTGGTTGCGACAAATCTACAGCAGATAGAGATGAGTGTTTAATTGATGGGTCTTGAAGTCTGAAAGAAATTGAGACGTGTTTGGGGTGACCCAAAGTTTTGTTGATAAGGACTGTCAAACGCAAAGGATGGGCCAATATGTGGAAATTTATGAAAGATTCCCCACCTGTAGTCTTGTGAAGGTGCATGAGAGCAACCCATTGCAACAAATTATGATGCAACTTTTGACCCAAAAAAAAAGGATTATCATGGAACAAAAGGGTATGCCAATAGTAAGAAAAGTTCAGTTTTTTGTGTATTTACTTTTCTTATGAAGAAAAAAAAAAAGTTGAGGCCAAACTCTATGTATTATTTTGAGTACAAAAAACCCTTTTTGCTTATACACTACTTCACCCCATTTTATGTGAAGATAACATTTTTCATCATTGTGTGAATAGAGCATGAAGTAATAATAAGAGGGTTTTGTTTTTTTGACAGAAAAGAATTAGAGCAGCATGAAAGTGAAGCTTAGTTTGAAAGATTAAGCAAGAGAATGAAGTGGATGCATAAGTATGGGACCAGATGTGAGCATTAAAAAGGAGGGAGACATGGTGGTTCAATTGATGTGAGATGAGAACCACCTCATGATTATTGACTTAGATGATAGAATATATGTATCAAGATTAACTCACTTTAATCTTGTAGTCAGTGTAAGAGCTTTTTCACAATGGAATGAAACTTTACTCATATTTTAATCGACAAACGAATTTAATGGAATCATTCATAAGAACGAAGAAGAAAGATGTATAAACTTAATGTCTCGAGATTTTGAGTTAAAAGTAGTATTTATTATAATACTCTTTGGAAAAACTGATGGTGAACGAAGAATGGTTGTTGAATAATGTTTTGGTTTCTTGACCGGTAGATTTTGGGAGTGAAAGTTTTGTTGGTTTGTCTTTGTAAGTTTGTTGTATTCCTATTTGATTCCTAATGATGTTGTCTGCAACATGCTTGTTGCCTCCTGGGATTATTTGTTTTGAAAAGAATGGATTTGAGAATGAATGATTATTGTATAGGTATATATTGTAGAAGCCCGATCTAACTATCGATCTATCTAAGCAAAAAGGTTGTTGACAAATGAGTCATATTATTGCTATAATTGGCACGTGATGATTGTGAAGTGACACTGTGTGCTTTATGTTCTTTATGTTCATTGTCACTCACTTCAATGCTAAGCAACTCATTGTTTAAAAACTACACCACACAAATCATTGCCTATTTTTATTATTATTATTATTTTCAAATCTAAATTTGGTTGGTTCAGTGTGAAAATCTGTGAAACTGAAACAAACTCAATTACTCAAATTATTAACAAAAATGTGAGTGCAACAAATTGAAAATCTCTATTGGTATCCGTCTACATCGTGATTGTGATGTAAAAAATTTCAAATTAAAAATTTGATTTCTCTTCCCACTACTTTTCCCATTTTGCACCCAAATGATTGCACAATGTAACCAGAACTAGATAGCGTGCTTGAGTTTTTTTTTTTTTTTTTTCAAATTTTCTCATCAAATTCAATGCAGAAACAATTTTTTATACAAAGAGCATCAATACAAAAACGTGGATTAAAATATAGATAGCTGAATAGACCCATTTTTTATACATATACTTATTTTTCTTTGATTTTTTTTTTCTTCCTAAGAAGTAAATAGATTAAAAAATCGAAATCGAAATGAAAAATACTTTTTTTTTTTGGAAGAAAGGTTTTAGTATGATAGAAACTTCATGTGTATGAACTTAATTAATATTTGTTACCTTGTCTCTTTCGTAAACAGTTTGTTCCATATTTAACACGCAGTTCTATAATTTAGAATCCAAATAGTTCAGTGACAAATGATTTCATAGCCAATAGTTTGATTTCCTTTCACACAAGTGTAAAATGACATCCCTCATAATTCTTTATTAAAAAATTATCTATCTCATCAATAAATATAAACTTTAAATTATTTAAACACTGCACGTAAATGATTTAACGGTAAATATTTACATACATTCTAACAGTAAATTATTTAAAATAATTGTATCCTATATTTAACTTAGATACAAGGTGAAAACTATTCACTGGGACATTTTTGTTAATAGAAACAATACCAACTTCCGATAGATTTAAACAATGGTAGGAGAATGGAAAGGTATTTTCTTTCTGTACCCCATTATTATTATTTGTATCTCATATTAATATATATATATATATATATATAAAATAAAAAAAACTAAAAATACTTTCTTCACTTCATACACCCTTACTGTCATTCTGTATAAAACACTTTTCGCAATAAATTTTGTAGAAAATACTTGCAAATTTTATAATTTTGTATGAAATGATTATCCATGAAGGAATTATCTGCCAATTAAAAATCTTAGAAAAAATGGCAGAAAAAAGTTTTTTCTTACAGATTTTTTTAATGAATTTACAAGAAGAATCACATGCAATATGAGAATTTCTACTAGTGGGAGTCATGTATTTCAGAAAATTTATTTCAAAACGTATTTTATGTTTCAGAAAACTCATTATAAAAAAAATCACTGTGTAAGGTATCATATATATATTCTAAAAAACTTGTCCTAAAAATTATTTTCTAGGAAAATTCGTTCCAAAATATATTTTATGTGTTTCGAAAAATCTAAACAGCTTGTTTTGAAAGATCTTTAAAACAGCTAATCCAGAAATTACTTTTACAAAGAGTCATGTAGGGGTGCAGTTAGAAATTATGAGTGTATTAAAAAAATGCGGAAAGCGAGGGACTTAATGCAACTGTGACCTCCTTATTCAACCTGGCCCAAACCCAATCCCAAGAATTTGATGAAGTTGGTTTTTGTATTCTCGCCCAATTTAATCATCACTTAATTAAAACTTAGAGATAAAAGTAATACAAATTTAAACATTAGAATTAATATTGTACGCACCAACAGAATAGGATATTCTTTTGCTTTAAAAACAAGACCTTTATAGCCATACCTATCTTCATTTTTAATCATTTAACAACGCATTTTTTTGTTTTCAGACAGTGCATCAAAATTAAACTCCAAACATTCTGTCCTTAAAAGGTATACTGTGTATCCCCAAACAAAATACATTTCATGCAAAGAAAATTATCGATAAATGATAATTTTAAAGACCACAAAACTACTATTTAAAAGTTAGTTTCAAAATATTATTCAACCATGGGTGAAGTCAAACTAAACTGAAGGGTGAACAGAATCCAATAGAAAAACTCATCACAATATAATTCCTAGAATCTTGGGTAACCCACCCAATTAAAAATGACAAATAAAATTTTTCGTGGATTTTGTCCAAACTTGTTCTTATTTTAGCAGAAAATTTATGTATTGATTGGGATAGGTATGAAAAATCTCCGACTTTTTCAATTAAGTATGAGATGAATATAGGGATATACAAACTCGTTCCGTCCCCATCTCCTTACCTGGCATAATACTCGTCCTCACCACATCCTCATTCTCGTTTAAGTCATTTTAATATAATTGCCATGAATTTTTTTTATCACCATCTAATATATATGGAAGTTCAAAAGATATAATATTAATGTTAAAATTATATTATTATTAGTTTAATCTTTGTTCTTTGTGTAATTTTGATCGAGTAATTTATTATAACTTTTATTAGGGTGCAAAAAATAGATTCATTAAAATTTAAAAAATTAAATTTAAAAAATTGAAGTAAACATACATTTAAAATATATTTTAATTTAAATATTTATTTTCTTTTTTAATTTTTAAAAAATATTTTTAAATTTTATCAACTAAATTTCATTCATGTTTGTAAATTTAATAAATGTGTTGATTCTCATTAAATTTTACTTGATATTCTAATTTGAAATACATACAATTATAATTTATTTCTAAATATTTGATATCAAAGAAACAACTTCCCTTTTAAGTTTGAACATTTAATAATATTATATTTCTTTTACCATAATGTTTTATTATTTTATAAAAATTAATTAATTAGTATTGAAACATTAAAAAACCTAATACGGATATAAATACGAGTATATAATCGTTATCCGATAAAGATGAGAATAGGACAAAAGTTTGATACTCATTTGAATTTAATTTGAATATAGGGATAGGAATAAATTTTTTAATATAGGAATGAGTATGATATAACTAAACACATTCTCATCCTCTCCCGCTTTGAATTAAAATGTAAAGATCCCCGATTTTACAGATTTTTTTTTGTACAACAAAACTGTATGGAAAGAACGAAGAAATGTTGATCGTCGTAAAGCAATGGCATCTATTTGAAATTCAAGGTCAAAGCAACCCATAGCAACAAAGATCTCACCATCATCTGCAAAAATAAATCATTTTTTATTTTCAAAAAGGTTCATCTTTGGTAGTTCAAAAGATTGTTTCAGAACTGTTCATATTAATATTTATTGCCAATACCATAAATTTTTAAATGGAACTTAAAAATAAAACAACCTGAATTCACACAAGTCTCCGGCTGCAAATGTTGTCTGATGAAATGTCTGCAAAAATAACTATTTATCAAGCAATGATATATAAATTCTAGAAATTAAGGAAGACAATCAAATTCAAGAGACTTAAGAGAGAAATATAAAGTAACAAACAGGATTATGACGAGTTTAACATTAAAGCTATTGTTCAATGTTCTCAAATCGATGAGGACAAGCTGCTTCCACCAATAACTTTTCTCCTGTCTGATTCAGCTGCTGTGCAATGTAGGTGATAAACAGAACCAATATTAAACCAGAGTAATCTGTCAGATTGGTAAACTCAATTCAACAAAAGAAATTAATAAATACCAATTTCAACTTTTTTTTTTCTCAACAAGTTCAGCCTAAAATATTAGTGAATTTCTTTTATTCTACATGTAAACTTATTATTAATAAATATTCAAAGTTTCAAATGAAGTATGATACTCATTTTATTTAAACCTTACACATTTTAAATATTAAGAACCTGTAAATTTAGGTTTTATTTTAGATTTAAACATCATAAAATAAATACATTATATATTTTTTAATATTATTTTGTATATTTGGTTCGATCCAAACTAAGAATTAAACTTTAAACTAGTTTATTACTTTTTTCATTTTTATTTTAAATTCATGTTAGACATTATTATGTACTTGACATTTCATCAGAGAATACAACAATTATTTAATATTACTAAACTAGTACCTTGATCAGTTTATAAAAAGCATTGCCTACTGGTATTAGGTTTGTTGCACCTTAATTTATCCTACAGGTAGCCATTTTCGTAGTTCAACTCTCAACAAGAGTACCAATCATTAGGACTCAAGCATGAGAGGAGAACAATGTTTTCATGATGGCCATCAGATTTCACCCCCTAGTTATTCCTTAACCTTCCACATTTTTTATTTTCGTTGTAATGATAAACATAACAAAACTGCAAGCCATTCAAGACTACAAATGGAATGACAGAGTTTGGGTAGAAAATTTCATATTAATCAACAACAAATTGACATAGTTTTGTCAAACACTACAATGATGAAATAAACTAAGGTAAAATCCCAGATAGGAGAAGCACTTTTGGAACCACAGCATCTCCAATAGTTTACAGACAAAATTCTTTTAGAATTTAAAGCAAGCAGATGATACTAATAAACTACGGCACTTGCTATGTTGAGTAAAAGTAAGCTCTCAGCATAATAACCAGAATAAACAAACCTTGCGCCTATTTCAATTTGAAGGTCCGTAAAACTTTTGTTCTTTATGTCCAGCAAATACAGGCATCTCCTTCCTGCCACATCCACTAGCAGCAACACCTCTCCGGTGCACGTAACACACAATTCCATCGGTGGAATTTCCACGTCGGTGAGCATCATTCCCAGAGACGGTACTTCCAAGCAAAATCCGCTCATAAGAAAAGAAAAGGCCTTGTTCCAAGATTCCACCTCACCATATTCTTTCATCACCCAAATGTTACAAGAGCATGGAGAACCCCCATCCACAGCGTACACAGTAAGACTCTTCTCATTGCCACCTCCAATAACCTTAATCATAACCCAAGAGGTACGAGCCAAGCTCTCTGGCAGCATAACTTCACCAAAAATCTCACCCTCAAAGTGAAAGGACAAAACAAAATTGTACCAACCACCAGCCACGTAGCGTTTGGCAACCCAGTGAACAAGCCCATCGTGAAACCCAGGGGGAGTATCTCCAGCAACATAGCATACAGGAGCAATGCCATGATCAAGGGTCCTCCAAGACCCAGTTCCGAGAGAGAAAACCTCAACCTCGGGAGCAGAAAGGCCGAACCTTTCATCATCCACCATGCAAGAAATTCTGACCACCTTGTAATCACATTGACTGGAATCAAAGCCTAAGGCAACGTTGGAAGTGTAGTAGCAAGGGTAGTGAAGGGGTGTGGGGAGGGTGACAAATCGTCGAATACATGGGTTGCAGACGATGATAGATTGGCATTGCTCACCGTAGGCGACGCAAACGAGGCCGTTGCAGAAGGAAACGACGTGGTAATCGTGGTGGGGGAAGGAGGGGAGGCGGAGGGTGGTGGAGGGGTGGTGGTGGCGGTGGGGGAGGATGAAGCGGTTGCTGAACTGAAGGTGGAGAAAGGAGGGGGAGTGACGGTGGTGGAGAGAGATAAAGGATGGGTGAGTGATGAGGGAGCGCCATGATTTGCAGACGGTGGTGAATCTGAGAAGGGTCTTCGGCGGAAGTCTGCGAAGGATTTCCGTAAGGATTTCATGGGGCAAGAAGACGGTGTCAGACATTGAACTTTGAATCTACAATCAAACTATGATATGGAATGGTGCTGAATTTAATTGACCATTAGACGGAATAAGAACGAGTCAGATTTACCAGGTAACAAAGTACGAAACAGTGTCCAAAGAAATTGTTACAAATCAATCACACATCCCTTTCCTAGGTTCGTTTCTTCCATACATTTTACTCTTTTCTCCATTCAAAACTATTCTTCTGAGGTTCTTCACTTTGTGCTACGCCTACAAAATAACAATATATTAGAAGATAAAACCTTCCTAAGACAACAACATAAACCCAGTTGTGAGAACATAAATGTCGAACCTTTCTTTGTCCAGCCTGCAACCAATTCAGACACCTCATAATCACAATTCCTGGGATCTAATCCTAAACAAGAAAGAGGCAAGACTGAGTCGTGGAATGTGAAAGCTAAACGTTAACCACTTGTCCGAAACAAGGGTCGCAGATGTATCTTTTTGATAACTTTTTAAATAAGTATTTGAATTTAATTTAAAAGGATAGAGAATACTGTGTGAAATTAACCTCCAAATAGGTTAGAGTAACTCTAAATTATATATTTTTATTATTATTTCTTTTTCATAACCATGAATTAGGTTTTGCTATAAAATAAACAAGTTCTGATATTTTATTTTGTTTTTATCTACTAAAACTTAAAAAATAATTTTCTTTCTAAATTTCATCCTTTCATGCAATGTTCATATGAAGGAATTGCACTGTGAAATCAGATTTGGGAGCGGATTTTAGTGATCCACCTCGTTCGTTTTTTATCATTTCAAGGGATATGTGAGGACGTAATTGGGGGATGGATGGATTAATCCATCCCCTCAAATATGCGAAGATAGTGCGTACTGTTTATCCAGATGACGAAAATACCCTCTATTCTTTATTCCATGCACTGCCTTGATGTTTTGAGAGGTAACTTATGGTGTGTGTGTGATATTGTTGAGTCCATGGAGGGGGAAGAAGATGAGGTGGTTCAGTGTGGTGGGCGAAGAAAAGGATGAAGGGTGGCTGTGGTTAGTGGTGGCTAGGTGGTAGTTGTGTTGCAGCGTGGTGAGGTGGTGATATGCAGGTTAGCTAAACGGTGCTACTAGTGTGTGTTGAGTGGATGGCATAACCGGTGCCTTGATTATAAAGGGAATGACACCGGTTACGACACTGGTGTCGTGTGTGTGTGTTTTTTTTTTTTACTTTTTTTTAACTTTTTTTTTAACTTTATTTATAAAATTTTGTATAATTTTTTTTAATTTAATTGGATAATCTTTTTTACATTCATAAAAATTAAAAATTTTTATTTTAAGATTTCATACAATTTTAATATATTTTTTTAATTTGTATTAATTAATTATAATTATTTTTATAACATCAAATTACAAAATAATTCTTTTTTTTTATCAAGGGTATTTTGATAACTTCTTAATTCTATCTATTTTTACAATTAATTTTATATATCACATCAATCAAATATCTCACTAACTCTCATAAAACTTATCTTCAAATTCACTCACTTTACTCTCTAAATCCACTAAAAAAAACACAAAAATCTATCCACCCAAATCTACACAAGTTCATCTTCACACTCTCCCGATATCCACCCCCTCAAAAGAACACACCCTCAAAGTATAAAATTATTACTTTCACATATTTCAAATTTAGTACATGAAAAAAATGTATATGATTTCCAATTAATTATTTAAATATACTGCAATTCAAATAATGTGTTAATATTATTTCTATTTTTTATGAATTAATAATTAGTTATCTTTTAATTTTAATTCATATGTATTCTTATTAAAATTAAATTAAAGATAATTTTGTAATTCATTGTATTATTCAATTAACATAATTTATTTTTCTGTAACATATATCAATTTTACCAAAAAGATACTTAATTCCCTTTATTTTCTATTCTTTTTCCCTCAATATAAACCCATAAGTGTCATCTAAATTATTATTTGATGTTCTGTCAACATCCACTAATATTACGAATGATATAGCATAGCAGGAGTGACTTAAAGCAATGATTTCAACATTTTATAAAAGATGAATCCAACTCACTCATTTTATTTTCCAGAGATAGTTTGAATCCTTATATACTAAATTGGATGCTAAAGAAAGTTAGAGCTCCATCCTTTCTATTATTTAATAAGTATATATTTGTAAAAAATTAAGTTAAATTCAATTAAGTTAAAAAAAGTAACTTACACTTTTGAAGTGCAGAGAATTTTGAAATGAATTTGACTGAAAAAACTGTCAAATATGATAGCAATATATTCCATAGAAACTACCTTGAGTGCTCAATTAAAATCTAAACACACATCTAAAACGCAAAATTGTTCTGAAACAACACCGACCATAACGCAACAGGAGAGAAAGAAACTAACGTTAAGATATTTATACCGACCAAAATTTTACAAAAGCATCCACAAAAGCTTTCCAAGCAGCTAAAAGAGGGTTGGGTTCTCGCTTTCCGGAATTCTTAGCTGCTCCATCCCACGATTCTCTGCAGTGAAAACCATAGAAAGGTAACGCTCGTAAATAACCAAATCAATTTCATTTCTATAATAGAATGGAGTTAAAAAAGACACATTAGTTGAAATGAATCAATTTCTATATACTTACAGATGTATCCTATCCACAGTTGTGCCGCTTCTCTGAGAGTTGCCACCAAGTTGACCATCAACTATATGTTTATCGGCTTTTAGCAGGTCATCGTCTTCCTCTGATGATGTCTTGGTGAGGTAATTGGTTTGAGTATTTGTCTGTAAGAATACATTTAAAGGTTACATGGAAATTTCCCCTCAAATAAGTATTCACAAAAGCTATTGTTTATTAATCCACGAGTCTTGATCTTTCCAGAGAAAATGCAAACCAATTAATCCAGTTGCTGAAGATGAAAGAGAAAACACAAAATTGACACATAACTAGTATCCAATTTTGTGCCCGCAAAACACAATTTTACCAAAATCGTATTCACTGTACACCCCTCCCCAAAGCAGAAAAAAATACCAAATAATCTATGACGACTGTAGTGCATAAGTGTGACAAATTTAGGAATACCTTAACTCCATCTGTGTTCTTGCTTTGGTCGATGGTTATGGTATTTTTATGGGATACTTCAACTTGAGAATCAATGCGGTCTTCAAATTCATAATGTTCTTTGTGGGTAGTATGATTGGAGCTTTCTTCAGATACATCTCGCCTCTCCTCCTTATCAAGCCCAGTGTTAGAGGTGTTCTTTAATATTTGATTTCCAGGGGCATCCTCAAATTTCTTGTCCAGTAAATTGAAATTCTTCGAGGGCTCTACACCATTTAATTCAGACTTTTCCTCGCCTTGTCTCAATTCCAACATTTTCATATCAGTTTCTGCTGAATTACCTGAGTCCATCAACCCTTCAGGACTTCTTATTCCATCAGTAGTCATAGAACCAGAGCTTAGTGGAAATGTCTCGACTATTAAGTCTTCTGTCGCAGCATTTACTTTAGTCATTGGTTTTTTGGCAGCTGCCAACTCTTGTTCAACTTTCGGTTTGAGTGTAGAAGAATCACTTAACTGCATCTCAGGAATAGCAATTTCATTTGATTCCTTATTTCCTATATTCACCTGGCTATCATTTAAGACATGCCCGTTGTCAACAATTTTGTACTCATTTCCAGTGCAACATCCATCAGAAACCACAGAAGTGTCAACAGATTCATTGTTCGTAACACCTATGCGGCTAACATTCTTGGGATGCCCTTGGTCAACCACTGGATGCTCAGCTCTAGTATCACGCCCCTCAGCAACAACAACAGCTTCAATAGGTTCCTTGTCTGTCACGTCTATGTGACCAAAACTTATGACTTGCCCTTTGTCAACCACCTGGTCCACAACTTCAGTATAAGACCCATCAGAAACAGAAATCGTTGTTTCATTTCTATCCAGAACCTTGTCAGGCTCGCAATGATTTTCATTTGAAGATGCAGTCGGAAAAGTTTCGGGAACTCTGGCAATTGAACCCAGCGGATTTTGTTCAAAAAATTTATCAGTGTTTAGCTCTTCTAAAGTGAACTTAGCAGGACCCAACACTCTGTTTTCTTGAATTATATCACGTATAATCTCCCGTACTGTGTAGAAAGAGCCACCAACTTCTTTATGTGTAAGATTAAGTGATGGAAAGTTTCCGTTGTTTGAATGTTGGTATCTGGAGACAAGTAGAAAGATAGTAAATACATGCGATGCATTAAACAAATCATTAAAGAATAATAGGCACACTAAACAGTTCAAGTATTCAACCTTTTTAAGCATGTAATATAACAGCAGTGGATGAGAAAATTAGAACTAGATTGATATCAAATAACAGAAAGAATACGTAAATACAAAAACGGTTTCACCTGTGAATAAAAGTTTCAGAAATAGGCAATTCAACAAGTGCCCAAGAATAAATGTCGCAAAAGTAATCATATCGGCATTAATAAAACATCAAATACCAATATAATAAGCCACACTATTGCTCTTGGATCACATTTACACTGTTGATAGGTTGATAATTACACAAGTAACTCAAATAATGAGTCAAGATACAAAACTTGTATCAAGAAAGTGGCCATTCCTTTAAATAATTTCGTCAACAAACATAGTGTTTAACAGGGGTGAAACGGAGAGGAAGTGAGGGACTTCTATAAAGTATCACTTCTTGGTTTAATTTTTAAGAGAAGAGGAGAACGGAGGGTAGTAATCTAATGTTTGTTCCCCTTCAACAATATTGGGGAATTTGGATGAGAGGGAAGAGGATTTATAACATTTGAAATGCATTGACAAAAATATATTTAATCATGTTTTGAAATCTAAAATGATAAGAATATAAAAGTAAATTAATTTGTAAAACCTGTCCCCATCCCGTTTGAACCAAACAAGAAGCCTCCCCTCTTAACCAGACAGAATGTTTTAGTCAAAATCACTACCATCCCCTCCCTTGCATTAAAATATCTCTCTTCCTCCGAACCAAACAGATCCCAACCGAAAAATATTTACCAGTGAGTGTTCAAACTTATATGCTAAGCATAAGCGAAATACTAGCTAAAGTCAGAAAATTAAACAACAGGTAAAGATGAAAACAACAAATACAGTATATATTAGATTACATCTTTAAACAATACGATAACAAAAGCAGGCACAATAAGATAACAATTTCAAATCCAAATTTGAATACGATAGTGAATCTTTAGTGAAGTGAAAGTATGAAACTAAAACGCAATTACTTCTTTATAAAGGATTCCACCATTGCCTTTCTTTCCTCCTTGGAGCGCCGAATCCGAGTCTTTCTCCCTTCCGATTCATTATGCTTAGCAAGCGCAAACGTTTGCCCCAAGCCACCCCTTACAGAATGCATCATGTTTGGCACCTCTTCAAGAATCTCAACCTGCGTGTAGTATTAGTCAACTCAGACACATTACATAACACTTGATAATCTGTTTAGAGATAACATCACTAGTAAAATTCAATGGCACCGGTGCACAACCTAAACATTTCAATATCACAAAAAGCTTCAATACATGGGAAAAGTGAAGAGATAACGGGCAAGCATAAAACAGCAAGAAGTAAATGCGCCCGGAGTAGGATCCGAGGCTCACAGGTATATTCACCTCAAAATTGGTGCAGATTAGGTTTGCGACCCAAGAAAATGAAAGAAAGAGATTTTGCGATAGCTTGCGGAACTTGTATGAGTAGAATGCAGTGAAGATAATTTGAGTTGAAGAATAGATTGAGAAGCAGAAAGAGGAGAAAAGAGAAGTGTGGAAATTGGGGAAATAAAAAAGAAATTGAGAAAGAGATAAGGACAGGCACTGTACTGCGGAAGAAGAGGGTTTTGTAATGAGGTGTGAAGGTAGTAAAACCCTCACTCACTCACTCACTGAGTCACTGGCATCGCAACAAAACATTCAAGAGCCAAAAACTGCATCGTGTCAATATTCAATAATACATCGCGATAGCGATTGGTCCCATGTGTGGGCGCGGGAGACTGTTCTCTTTAGTATTTGTAAGTTTTGCAACCTCTTTTGGAAAAATAAAAATATATTTTTGAGAAAAAAAGTATATATAAATACATTTATAAATTAACCTCCTCTATATGTGAATATTTTGAAAATATAAATAAAAAAAGATAAATAAACTTATGAGAATATAAATCTGGCTGAGCCGGTTAGATATTCTCTCATAAATTTACATAGTAAACATGGGGAATAAAAAGATAAGTAAACTTATGAGAATATAAATCTGGCTGAGCCGGTTAGATATTCTCTCATAAATTTATTTAGTACAAAAATAAAAGCAGAAAGAGAAAATTCTGTACATAAAATGTTTTTAAACCTTTAAATGATTACCGCATCTTTTAATAAATATTATTCAAGGCATCCGTAGATGCCCAGAAAGAAACTACTATCTATATGTGAATATTTTGAAAATATAGTCAATTGATATAACTATGTCTTAATATTTCAATTTTATTAATGAAAAATATGTTTGCTTAAACTTATAGTTTAAAACAGTCGCACGTGAATTGATTCATATCTTCTCTGTTATTTCTTTGTTTTACAAAAGGAAACTTTACACTTGAAAATTTCGTTTTTGTCTAGACTGTTTTTTTTTATGTCATGATAATGAATATTTGTTTTTGTTATTTTTAACTACTTACCAAGGCTATCCCATTAAACTAAATGACACTGATATTCATTTCAAACAAAACTATAATGGATAATTTGGAGCATTTCAAAACATTTATTTGTGTGTTTATTTTACAAGTATGAGATATTGCTCATTTGTTTTTTATCTTAATTTTTCATTTTAGAAGTAAGTTCTTTCTATAGGTCTGTCTTTATATCAAATACTGATTCCTAGTTACACGTGTGATCCAATCCTTGTCATTGTAAAATCAGAAAGTTTTGTATTTTAAATTACCATACATTTATAAATTCTAATTTTAAAGAAATTATGCGGAAAAGAAGAAACTCACGGAGCGACATAGTGAAAAGTCGGAAATTATTCAATATGTGGTTAAAATAAGAAAATACAATTGAACTAGTGGTCTGAAGAAATAAACACGTATATGACCTGTTTATATGCCCGAGTGAAAATTATCTGCCTTTTGTTTTTCAATAATAAATAATAATAGTAACAACAAAATCAATAATAATACAAACTATTCACGTAAAACCCAGCCATTATTCTACTCAAAATTGCCACTAATGTTTTATCAAATATACAATAATGAAAGAATACAAATTTAAGCTAAATGAAGTGTAATTGATGAATGCATTTGTATAGACTATGAGTACACGTCGAAGGGGAACTACCTGTATCTTCTGTGCTGCTATAATTGACCATGAAAAAAAGCCGTGAAATTAATGAACAGCAGAAGATGGAAAACTCCTTTGCTCTCTGTCTCGCCCTTTTATGAGACTGAGGATTGAGTATACGTATTCAGTTAATGTAGAAAGAAACAATACTGTCCCTATGATATGATCTGTGCCAATGTTAGAATCAAAGCCTCCCCGATTAGCAAGACAATTTTCCCGACTGAACCAAAAACGGATTCACAAATTGTTTGGATGCGTGAATTTCAAGTCTGAAGATTTCTTATCTTCCAAGTGATTTCTGCTTGTAACCATACTTCATTCTTTCAAATAATTTCTCTTTTGTTTTTCTTTTTTTATCCATTTTTAGCCTGTATCTTTCTTCCCTCTCCCTTTCATAAATCCCGTGCCAGTGTACCTCACCTGTCATTGGCCACAACCACATGTCCCTTGGGTGATCACCATCATCTGCAGCCTCTGCTAGATCTTCGTCCATACTCTTCAACAATGAAAAATTGAAGAATTTTACCCACATAAAACCCTTCCGTTGTTCAATTGGGTGCTGCTCTTCCGTAGAACCAGTGTTAGGATTTATGTATACCATCCTTCGTGCACTATGATAAGCCCATACATTGATGAGAAGTTCCAACACTCGACAGTAGCAGTGCTTCGTCTGCTTAGAAAGAACAAATGTAAGAAATTCAAATAATCTAAGAAACCTTAAAAGCAAATGCGAACAAATTACCTCAATCTCCGAAGACCCTAACAAGCACAAGCCATATTTACTGGAGTCTCTGCGTAGAGCATCAATGGAATCAACAAACATCCTGCAGTCCATAGACAACATTTCAGGTTTCAAGCACGTGTAAATAAAGCACCCCTAATAATCTACTGCCAAGAAAGCTAATATCAATTAATTAATTACCGAGAGAACATTATGAACTCTAAGAAAGAAGGGGTTGGCATCACCCAGCTGTGCAGTGCTGACCAATAACCACCATCTTCAGGCATGGGGGGCAGTGCTTCAACATCAGGGGGCAATGCATACATCTGGCGGAAGCCATCTTGAAAAACAGTTCTGATGCAATTAGAAGCATAATATCAGATGAATTTGAAACGCATTACAATATCCAAAGTCCAACTTCTAGAAACCCTGGTTTTGAACTCCCAAAAATATTTCTTTTAGAGAAAGTCTCGTATTTTTCACATGGGCATCTTGCCAATTAAGCAACGTGATTCTAAACATTTTATTCTGTAAGTAGTCCAAATAAAACTAGATGCAACTTTACGAAAGATCAGGGTTCGAGGGGGGATGCTTGAAACTCCTCACACGCTGAAATACAGTAATGAACAAAATGAATATTATGATGTATATTCCCCATTATATTACCTGCAATTGCCTCCATTTAAGATGTCACACATGTACCAAAAAGAAATTGCATTGTTCTTTCCTATGATACTCAGATCCATTTCCAAATGTCCCCAAAAATATATTACATCTCCTCTAGAATTCTCTTGCATTCTCTGTTCCAGAACCTTTTCAGCTTTCCTTGACAATGCTACCTGCTTTGACAAAAATGTGTATCAATCAACCAATAATTTCAAAAGGACCTTCGCGTTCACTGGAGAGTTACATACATACACACACACACATATATATATATGAAACAAAAAGGAAAAGAATACCTAATTTTCTCAAAAGAAAACTTAATACTTGCATCATACCGAAAAAAAAAGAACATATTAAGTTTTTAATTAAATTCAAGGGTAATTAATGTATTCTGATAGCTACTTAGCTCGGATGTTCATAATAAAAAAAGGTTTAGTATACTTCAAACGAGTAAATTATTGCAAACAAAAGAAATACCTTCCTACCAGCAGCACGCCATGATTGAAACCCAATCCAAGGCCTCCTGTGAATGTTATCCACCCTATTTGCAATAGCAAACATTCCTCCCATTTCGCAGAGAATCTCCTGATAATATGTGTCATTCAAAAGAGGCAAACGACCAACTGCATCCACATCATCAGAACTTTGTCTCTGTCCTCTTCTAGACTGCAAGAAATAATATTTTATTATCTTCAGAAAAAGGGTCAACTTATTTCGAATAGATTTACATAAGATTAACCAAACTAAACCTTTTTATAAAATTCAAACAAGTGGTAATCCAAAGAGAAATAGAGCAAAAATTATAAAAAGGTTACATCAGATAACTTACACAGTCAAATTAATAGCATACTAAATGTTTTTCTCATAGTTCATAAAGGAAAAGAGGTTCAAGTTCAAGAGAAGCAGTCTAAAATTGAATATAAAGACAAAGAACAGATCAGAATATCACCAACTTGAAAGAAAAAAAAAAGGACAAGAAAACAAAAGGCCAAAAGAGAACAAGAGATTAAATGTGAGGACAAGATACTCACAAGGCTTAACCCACGATAGAGAGAGCCATGGTGCAAAAATGGCCACACTCCTGCACCATTGTATATCTCATATATGCACACAGGTTGTCCAGTTCTCTCGAGCTCCCCTACATCCCTCTCATTGACTTCAAACTTAAGTTTCTCAGATTTTCTAGCATTACGATATATATTATCCCATACACCAATATCTTTCTCCATTCTCTCTTCAACCTACAACAGAAAGAAATGACTTTATGGAACCAGCTATTCCTAAATATACTGATCATCAATTGCAAGCCGATGAAAAAGACAGTCAAAAGAGAAGATTACACCATACCTCTTCAGTTTCAAACATTTCATTCTCTTCGGATATTTCAATCTCTCTCAAAACATCCCAATCCAATTGGGTTAATTCATTTTGCTCTGAAAACTCTGTTCCATTCTCAAAGACGCTAGTTGAATAATTAAGACCTCCCAACTCAAGCTCAAGAGCATAAACAACAGAAACTTTTCCGTTGAAAAATTCACCATCCACATTTGACCAGTGAATGCCTAGGTTTATTTCATTCTGTAATAAATCCCATTCCCATGACCCCTGTTGAATCTCAGAAACAGGACCAGGCAGTAAAGCATCTGAGGGAAAACTGAGTACATTCTCCAGAAGCCTTGCATAGCCAGTTATGCAATCCAAAGATAATACATTTTTAGCAAGTCGCCTTCCAGATGATCCAATAGCTTTAGCAAATTTAGAAAGTCTTCCATTTGAAATCAAAAGTGAAAAAGCAGTCATCAGCGCTTCAGGATTTTGTTTAGGAAAAAATATCCCATGTTCTCCATCCACAATCTGCAAATTGAGAAAAGCTCAAAGAAAATGAAGGAAATTAGTTATGGTTTCAGAAATCAATGAATATGAAAAGGAAGAACTAGAGCAAACTTACATATTTTTTTAACACTGGAAAATCAGGTGCAATAACAGGAATTTCAAAAGTCATTGCTCTGATTAATAATGGAGGAAAACCTTGCACCTCCTGTGCAGAACCATATAGGATGATATCAGCCATTAGTAACACACTATTCACATCACCATTCAAGCCATAATGCCTTACGGAACCTTTATGAAGTCCCAAACGTGAAGCAACTTCCTACATCAATGGCAAATAAATCAATAAGCAATTCAAAGACAACATATTCAAGCTGAGATATTGATATGAATCTGTTCACGTCAGATAACGTCACTGAGGTAAGTCAAATATAATAAAGCAGATATTGCCACAACATATTCCAAAGGCTCGTCTTCAAGAATTCTGTTTCTCCTTCTTCAAGTATCACTATTTCACTTCATCATTAAAATATTCTTTTCAAACCAGCCCATTCTTTTACTGATACCCTGGCATACCCCCACCTAACTGCTAAAGAAATTTCCAACCTTTTGGACAAGCTTCCTCCAAAATTATCATTTTTTTAACCACAGAAATACAAAAATAGAATAAAAAATAAAAAATAAATTAAAAAAAAAAACTGGTGCATTTTTCAGAAAAATTACATGGCTAAATCCAAGCTATTTTACAATAAAAAAGAGCATTTTTTTAGCACATGCCATTTTCCAGGAAGTACCACAAATGAAATTTTAAATCACAGTGCTCCATCACGGTTCCATGTTAAATTCCTTTATAACATCAAAGAACGTCATTCTCAACCTGTGCAAATACTGTGAAGGAGTTACCCATTAAAATCAAATTTGACAGCAAAGTAACTTCCTAAAAATAACTGCTTTCATAATTCTTTTTTTTTTTTGTTAAATATGTTTTTGGTTCTTTAATTTTTAGTAAAAATTGGAATTGGTCTCTCTTGAAAACCTTGAACTAATTTAGTACCTCATCTTTAGAAATGTATGGATTTAGTCCTTTAAACCAACTTTTTTTAAGTTTATTTGACATTTTAAACGCGTTTCTCAACTAACATTGATGCGAAAATGTGTCAAATGGTGTAAACAAACAAAAACACTATAATGAAAATGTGTTTGAAACATCAAATAAACTTAATAAAATTTAATAAAATGACTAAATCCACACATACAGAAAGTTGAAGGACTAAATTGGTTCAAGATTTTCAAGAGGGACTAATTCTAATTTTCACTAAAAGTTAAAGCACTAAAAACATATTTAACCCATTTTTTTAATATATATTCCTCCTGACAAGTGAAAATCATAGAAGGTAAATACTCAATTATTTGTCAATCAACTTCTTAGAAATGTCTTATGTTTCATCACCATCAATCAACACAATATATGTAGGCCTTAAACTACCTGTAGAGCGTCGTCTGAACCATCAGTAGAATTGCCGCATAAGAAAACAAATTTATATGACTCAGTTGCATCATTCCTCCTAGCATATTTTGTCAGCAGAGGCCCTATGGAATGCATTGCAACAGCATAGTCCCAAGATAGGTCATCATAGAAGACTGAGCTCCCAACAACTAGAATTACCATATCATATTTATCAAATCCACTAAGTTCCCTTAGTTGATCCTTTCCATGGGTCTCACGATACCTTTCTGCAGCCCACACATCTACTGGTGATCCAGGAATCACAAAGAAGTTTCCAGTATCAACTCCACTATATAGCATCTGGTGCAGGAAAACATAAAAAAATGAGCAATAGCTTCCAAACCATTTTGGCAAGCCTAACGGAGGAGAATAGATTTTATCATTCTAATACTGTTGTATGTTTGGGACAGCATCTTTACCGGATAAGTAAAATCTGGAAACACAACAACACTGGCTCTGCTAAAAGCGTTTCTCCAATGAGAAACAAGATGCTCCCAACCCATTTGCTCATAAACTGGAAGGCGACTTGAAAGGCTATCTTCTTGAATAATCCATATCAATGGTATTGAACAAAAAGGCTCCTGCATAAGGCTGCACAAATATAAAACTCACTAATCACAGCATCTAAAACTCCAAATAAGATACATCTCCAATATATGAAAAGAGAAAGGATGGAAAGATATCAAAAGAATGCTCACTGCCTGAATGTTAAAATCCAGATTATTGGATTCTGTCTAAACAGCAATTAACCTTCCCCGATAACCATGATAGAATACAGGTCCAAAGAATTGAAGTAATGGTTTATCTATTTTCAATAGTAAAACATGCAAGCACGGAAGCAAATGCATCAGTATACCAATACCCCTCAAGGTTATATAAAGCATAACATATTAATTTATATGGCCTAAACTGCCATCAAAACATCCTGCCTTCCTAATTCATTTCCTCAAACTGATTGCTGGGAAAAATGTGTTCACCCAAGTGTACTCGTAAACAAGGAGACAAAAACATCAATAGACAAACATTCCAAGAATTTGGCTCAGACTTTATAAGTTGTATTCAACTCATATCTCTATTTCATCAAAAGACTAAACACACACCGCCAAAGCTGTAATTAAGGCA
>Ga0214543_1003235_pt1:22500-31776 | contig 31776 bp, 15 predicted proteins | sample CNSS2metaG_FD_160094 | JGI IMG/M metagenome (GOLD analysis project Ga0214543, IMG submission 160094) | Root nodule microbial communities from cowpea collected in UCLA plant growth center, Los Angeles, California, USA - CNSS2 | ecosystem: Host-associated > Plants > Roots > Nodule... | reverse complement strand
TGTTTCATCTTGAATAACTCATACTCTTGAATCAAGGCATGCTTCCTTGCTCTCTTAACATCATTGGTTCCTTCATGAGTCACTTCAAGAACCTCCCACATTTCCTTGGCACTCTTGCATTGTGAAACACGAAAAAACTCATCCATGTTGAGAGATGAAGTGAGGATATTCTTTGCATTGCAATCATATTGAGCTCTCCTCCTTTCTTCCTCAGTCCATTGAGTCCATGGCTTATCAACATGCACATTTTCAACAGTATGCTCAGGAGTATATGGTCCATTTATTATTGCATCCCACATCCTTTGATCTATATATTAATTAAAGATTTTCATCCTAATTTTTCAAAATTGGTAATTAATGCCACTAAACATAGGGGGTCTATGAATTGAGGCACCTTCAGCAAAGGGTAACTTGTTTTCAGCCATTTCAAGTAGTTCGAAACAGATTTAGGACCTTACTTGAGCAAATTTCAAGTACCTAGCTCTAGATACAAATTGTTAGTTTTGAAATGGTTGAAATGCCAAGATGGGGGATTGAGTTGGCTAGTTAAAAATTTAGGCTATCTTTGAAAGCTAAAAACCACCTTTATTTGAATCAATTAGACCACCAAGTTAGGATGCAAACAGTACTGAACTATATACTTTCAATCGGTCAAAAACATAGTTAATCAATTGATTTTACTAAACATATTTTGTTCTGGTATAATCAACCGATTGAAACAGAAAAATAGTCGCCTAAAATACTGGGAAAAATGCAAGAATGCAGATTCACGTTTTAAACTAGGAACAATGCACAAGAATGATCAAGACATGTTCTAAATGATTATGCAAACATGCTCAATGCTACAGATACCATGAAAACATGCAAGAACATGAAAAAGATGATTAAAACACAAGTTATTTAAACTTTAAAATGAATATGCAAGAGAGAAAGGTTAGAGAAGATAGGAGACCGCTAGATTTTTATATTGGTTCACTTAAACCTGAGCTACATCCAGTTTGTCAAGGCAATCTGAGCTTGACTTTGCACTATTTCAAAAGATTTACAAAGTATCCACCCTTACACTTTCAAAATATGAAAAAACCACATAAAAGACTCTTGAATCACACAAGAGTCACACCAGCACAGCAAGAACCCTCTTGCAGACCTGGAAAACCACCAGGCACACACAAAGCTTGAGAAAGATCAAACCTGAGTGGTAGCACAGCCCAACCTACCACAAACCACTTTCTCCAAGCTTCGAACCAAGCCAAAAGCTCCAAGAATTGATCCAACATCAATCTTCATCTACTACAAACTGTATGAGCACGAAGGAGAGAGTTTCCACAAGTTTCTAGAATAAATTTGCGCTAAAAAATGATCAACTGACCTCTCTTTTGAAAATCATTACTTTTATAGTCAAATTGTTATGAAACTCAACAGGTTGATTTCCAAATCAATCGGTTGATTTCACTTGACTTAAGTGAAATCAGTCAATTAAAAATAAATCAACTAATTAAATTTGTTGTAGTTTAAGACTACTACAGTTATCACAACTAAAATCGCGATGGGATGACAAACCAAAAATAAAATATAAAATAGAGTTTTTGAGTCGCCACCATAGTTATTACAGGAAACTATGGAAAACCATAAAAAGGAGCAAGGTCTACAAAAATAGATTTGGGGGTACGGGAGCACCCTACAACGCCATCCTAAGACGGTACCTTTAATTAACATACAAATTGATGTGGTTTCCTTTAAATGTTTAATTTACAAAATAAAATAAACTAAACTAAAATAAATAAATAAATAAATAAATAAAGATGACAAAGAAAAACAAAGCAAACAAAAAAAACTTTATGTTTTTTGGGCCCGACAAGGATTACTCCTTGCTCCTACGTATCTCCATTCATAATGGAGAATCAGGGTCACATAGTTCTTTATGAAAAACTTTTTGGAAAAAAAATATGTTCGAAGATGAAAATTTTGTATTTTTTTTATTAATCTTATAGAAGAGCGAAGGTATTAAATACTAAGATGACGCGAGCGGTCACACGAGCACTTATACATGTTAAAAGTTAAAAGGGTATTTAAATTATTTATTTGTTATTACTTCCTTTAAAGAAAAAAAAAACCTTCTAAAATAGGACATGATACCCAAAAACGTGAATATTAAATGTCCATAATTTATGAAAATATTAGGAAAATAAATAAATAAATAAAAGATTAGGAAATAACGTTTAGGATTAAACATAATATTTTATTATAATTTTTAAAAAAAAAAACACTTAATATGAAAAATATGACACAACATATTCATACAATGTTAAAACATTATATCTCTCACTTGTTCATGCAACAACGTTCACAACCCAAAGCAATCAACAAACATTAATTATAAAACTAATGAACCCAAAAATGCATGACAATAATGCTTTTTCCATATAAAAAAGAAATAGTGAAAACATCAAATTCAACCAAGATCATAACCAAAACACAAGAAAGACATCATAACACAACAAAAATTAATTTTTGTGAACCTGAACAGGAGATCAAATTTACAATAGTTGCATTGGAACACCAAGAAGCACGTGGAGGTGGCAATCGAAGGTAAGTGGGGTTTTTTATATGCGAGGGTTAAAAGAAATTGTGTGCTTAGGTGAGAGAGGTCTCCAGAATTCTGAGAGAAAAAATTCCCCTTCTTCTTTTGCTTGATGGATTTATATACGCAACATTATAAATCTAATGTAATCTCGTAATAAAGTCAGTATTGATTACAAAGAAATTTTAAAAGGCAAGAATTGGTCTTCATATTATGGGAATCAAATCACAGAAAAATTAGAGCACAAAATCAAACGTGATCAGGACAAATTAATTATAATTATAAAAAAGATATTATTGAGAAACATATTACTATTTTCCTCATTTGGTAAAGGAGGTGTCATAAAATCATAGCACAAAATTAAATGTGATCAGGACAAATTAATTATATTTACAAAAAAGATATTCTTGAGAAACATATTACTGTTTTCCTCATCTGGAAATGGAGGTGTCATAAAATCAAAGCACAAAATCAGAGTAAATGATTCTAAATTTTAGAACATATTCTATTTCTAATTATTAGACTAACTTCTTAATCTGGAGCAGAAACAACAAAGCGTAGAGTGGGGGTGAGAATATAAAATTTTGGGCTGCCATTAGTTGCAAGAAAAATGGTGTGGGTGTACAAAGTATTTTGGGATAAAATAGAAACAAAGCCTAAAAAGAAAATATATAAAAGATTAAAATAATCTCTCTCTTTTTTTCTTTTTATTTATTATTATTATTATCCTATTATTATTATTTAGACAAAGAAAAAACTTATTTACTTTTTTTTTATTTTTTTTTCTTAAAAAAACAAATTATTATTATTTATTCTATTATTTATTTAGCCGAACGAAATTGGGTGTTGACAGTAGCCAACCTTTTAACCTGTTGAAAAACCATTCAACAGACTAAAAGACATATTTTAACTTGTTGAAAAACCATTTAACAAATTAAAAAACATAACAAAGACCAAATACATCTAATTAATGCTACAAGGTCTACAATATGAATTACAAACTTCAAATACACTTTCTTAATGATGTAACCATGTGGAGAGCACACATTTCAGCCTTGATCAACATGGATATCATCAAATCTCCTTTCCTTCATCAATGTAGGCTTCATTCCAATGGTAATGGCTTCAAGATAGTTCAAAAGAGCTTCATTAAATCTTCATCAAATCTTCAAGAAGCAAACCACCTTGGCTTCTCATGTCATCATCTATGGGCTGTGAGGAGCCATGATGGGTCTGGGATCCTGTGAATTAGGTTAATGATGAATGTGGAATTGGGAAATTATCTGGATAGTGGGCTAGGACGATGATAAATGAAAAAAATAAACTAATAATATTAGTGTCTTGATGGGTTAAATTGTGAGGTGGAAGGTTTGTGGTAGTGAAAGCATTGTAGGTCAGATTAGTCATGCTAAGAATTTGATGGAAATTGAGAGCATAATTATTAGCATTGTTAGTTAGAGTCTCTATAGGTATGTTTGTTCAATGATGAAGTTCATAGGTGAATAAGGTTCTAAATGTAAGTGGTATAAGAGTCTTATGAATGACTAGGCAGCAAGGTGGTGGAGATGAACCTGGATCCTAGTGTATGGTGGTATAGTTGACTTAGAGAGTTAATAGGTATACAGGTAGTATGAGTGGATTATGGCATATTGTGAATAAGAAAAATTGATCTTAAGCAAGCCTAGTTATCGGTACATTTGGATTGGTGAATCTAAATGGGAAAAGGAACATTGGTAATATGCTAAACATGTGAGAATTGATGTAATTAACTTGGTGAAGTTTACTTTAGGTTTTTATGCCTAGATTGGGGGTTCAAATTTTTTCTATGTGCCTAAAAAATAGTACTATGCAAGTACTGGTATAGACCCTAGCGATGGTGTTTTACCCGATAGGTGATAACTACCAAATCAGAGGAGTACTGAAGAGTGTGGCGCCTGGCGATGAAGGTCGTCCTGCCAGGTGATACCTATAGAGGCAATGGGTTTAGAGGCGCTTGGCGCTTGATGACAGAAGGGTTCCGCCAGGTGATCTAGGACTGGCTTTCGTTTGGTGGTTCTAGAGCAGCGCCAGTCGATAATGTAGGGGCAGGAATTTTGTGTGCTTTGGATGTGCATGGTCTACAAGGCTTTGGGTGATACCTTAAAGATCGACTTGCTGGAGTGTTCCTTGAGTTGTGGCTCAGGATTTAGGGTAAACACGTGGCATTCCTTGAGTTGTGGCTCGGAATGACATCTCTTGGGTTGTGGCTCAAAATGACATCTCTTGAGTTGTGACTCAGGATGGTGGATGAACTACAACATTCCTTGAGTTGTGGCTCATACAGATGGGTCAAAAAAGATTTCCCTCTTTGACGTTGGTCGACGAGTTTGGTAGTCTTGGGATATTACGAATTATGATTCGTATTGGGAACTCGACCTGGTGTTACGGAGTGTAGTTCGTAGCAGGTTTCCTGCACATGTTCTACAAGTTGTGGCTTGTAGGTGTGGCAGGAAAGGGGATCTTGAGGTATGCATCTAAAGACGTAGAACATGGATAACATGGTGGTGGCCATGTGGTATGGAATCAAAAGATAGAGTTCCTTTGATGTGTGTCTGCAAGTGTTTGTATTATATATATATATATATATATATATATATATGTGTGTGTGTGTGTGTGTGTGTGTGTGTGTATGTGTGTGTGTGTGTGTATGTTAGCTCACCCTATCTGCTTGTGTTTGGCGATGATCATGTAATGCGTTCCAAGGGAGCAGATGATGTTGCAGGTGGCTCTAATGAGGCTTAGATTAGAGAAGGGCAGGTTGGAGATTTGACGCTTTAGTTCATTTTAGTTTTCAGTCAGTTATTTTGCGAACTTGTAAAACGATTGTGGTTTTATGAATTTTGTTAATTTGAATTTTAAGTGGTTGTGTACATTTTAATTTTCCCATGTTTTGGGAAATGACAATGTAATAAAGGAGGTTTCATTTATATTTTCTATTTTATTTTATTAAAATTAGTAATATCCGACTGGGATGTTACAAAAAATGCTCTCACCAGAGTTTAGTTGGTTGGAACATTGTGCTAATAACGTGTTATAAAACAATGCTAATAACTAATAATAGATAGCCACCATTAGGGTTCCTAATCGAAATCGCTGAAGCTAGAACCGCCACTCTTCTTCTTCTTTCGCTCAATATTGTCATCGTTAAATCAAAGTCTTTGTTAGGGTTGCTCCTCCTTTTGCCTTGTGACTTTTCTTTTTAGTTCTTTTGATTTTATTTTGACTTTTGATTTCCTGTTGTGCTTAATTGTGTTCAAGGATTTGATATTTTAAATAAATAAATGATTCAATACCATTACAGAATAGAGGTATTGAAAGTGGAAGGAAGACAAGATTCTCTGTTTCAGACTCTATGTTGTTGTGGGTGGGTGAATGAAGACAGGTCACAGGTTGTCCTATGATGTAACCCGACGGGTTGACGGGTCAGGCAGATCAGAATCTTTCGAGTTGACGGGTGGAAACACGTGACCCAACTCACCTTTTCTATATCGAGTTAGCGGAACAACCCGTCAAGTTCGACCCGGTTTGATAACCTTACATTTTGATGTTTGATTTGTGATATGTTTTTAAATATTGTTAGCGACATGTTTGTATTGTTTAAAACAATGTATACAGGACATCATTTTTGTTTTCTGAAATCATTTTTATTTTCGATTTATTATTAGGGTTCTTGTTCACAATTAATAATTAGTGTTTTCATATCTATATTTATCTAGTTTTCTAATTGTCGATTCGTTAATTTAGGTAAATGTCTGTATTTACTTGTTTTCTTTTAAGCTTAGTCTTCTACTTAGGGAAAATTAGTTGTTGATTTAGATGTTTTCTTCTCAAGGAAAATTGCACAAAGAAAAATAGGGAAGTCTTTAGAAAATGTTTCTTAACAATATTCACTAACATTCAAGCACGTTTGTATTTTATTTGCTCTATTTTGTATTCTATTCCCTTCTTTTTATTTACTTGTTTATCTATGTTTGAATTAAAGATTCTAAATAAGCCTGCCTTTAGGCATTGTTTGGTTTATATGAGACATGTTAAAGTGCAAAGATCTTTAGTTTTTCAAAATCTAGGAAAAGTGAGTGTGGTCTCAATCACACACATAAACATAGTTAGTGTTCGATGTTATGTTACATAGGAAAAAGTAATAACAATCTATGTGTATATTTTTTATCAGATTTTTATATAGCCACGTCCTTGACCTCATTAAGAAACTGAATGTTTAAAAGCTACTGATATGGTATGCACTCTGGTCATGAAATATTGTGTTTCTAAGCAGAAAAATCACTTCTTAATGTTTTAGTTTTACTCACTTCTTTATATATTTGTAGAATCTGAAATCCTATGAAAGTTGGATGATATTTTGCAATTAAAAACCTTGAGTTCAAATGAATTTTAAAAAGTTATAAAAAATTTTCCAATTGTATTCGCTGGTTTAATTCATTACCCTTGCAACAATCCTTTGGTATGTGCAATGTGTCTGTTATGATCATCATCATATTATCCATATCTTTGATTCATCATCATCTTCATCTCTTAGTCATACATGTTCAACAGATATATTTCAAACATCCTCTCATTCATGTGTCTTCTTTACAAGCACATTTCATATAGTGGCATTCTTTATGATAAAAATGATTTTGCTTGGTGTACACAAAAATCATATTATATATATAATATATATACTATTCTTCTACCCTTTTTTATTGCATAAATTATTGTGAATAAATTATTAATTATATTCTTCTTCAAATTGTGAATAAAATTATATTCTTCTTCAAAATTTTATTTATATCCATCGTTATTTTTTTCATTATTTCCTATGCTATTGTGTTATATTTAATGAGTAGTTACTCATTTTTCTCTAACCCTCTTTTTTGTATATTCTCTTTGAACTTTCTTCTCTTCTCTCCAATTCAAAAACACTCACCACCTTTCGACAAACATAAGTACATCAGTGTAGAGTTCTCTCCCAAGAGTTAAAAGAGTAAGTATCTCAATGCTTCCCAAACTAAATTTCCACTTTTATCCTTACTTCTGCTCTTAATGCTCCTCATAATTGTAGATACCATGTATTTGTTCTAAAGAATTTTTTTATATATATATATATATATATATATATATATATATATATCACTCTGTATTTTGATGGTTTTGTTAGATGTTTAGTTGGCTATTCTTTAGCAAAGTCATTTAAGTTGATTAGCCAATGGTTGCTTAAATACCATTTTGTGTTTTACTTTAGTCATAGGTACAACTACTATTAGACACTTTTGATTAAACTTTAAAAAAATCTTAGGTTGATTTTTATACCGGAATAAAATGGTATATATATATATATATATATATATATATATATATATATATATATATATATATATTTCATATATGAAGCATAGTTTGTGATGGGAATATTTAATTTACTTTGGGAGCATGCTTTGAGAGTGGGCATGGAATTTGATGCATGGCAGATTCTGTTTGTGAACGAGAGAGAATTGGTGGAAAGGAAAAGGGGAGAAAGGATATGAATACACTTTTTGCCTTTGGCATTGTGTGTCAATTGTGAAAGTGAGGGTTACAACCCCCTTTCATAATGAATTAACGTGCCACCCACCTTCCTCCCTCTTATTTTCTCACTCTCTCTCTTCTTTTATTTTTCATTCTCTTCTATCTCACTTTCCCCACATTAACTTCATAAATTTTAAATACTAATATTATTATTCATGATGATGTACTCTATTCTCTTTGAGGTAAGCAAGCCAACGTGTTACTTAATAACACAAACTTATTTATTATACACTTTTTTCACTATAGAACAACATCTTAGTTATCAATCCCGATCAGAGAAAGGCATAGGTTAAACAAACAAAACACATTTTTTATATTCCTAACTTATTTTACTAATAGATTTTGGTATCATTTACCAAGCTCCAAACTTCTCTACCACAGTCTTAATATATATATATATATATATATATATATATATATATATATATACACACACGTGTGTGTTTTGTTTTTTAGCTCTCTTTATTTATAAGTAATAAGTTCATTCGATAATAATAGTTTTTTTTCTTAGATGATTACTTTTTCTGTCTTTCTTTTTCATAATTCTTTGTTTTCTTTTTTTATTGTTTGCAGCTTATAATCTCATTTAGCCAATCATTTATATCTAAATATTTACAACTAGTTTTTTCTCCTTGAACTTAGCTAGACAAATTTACTGATGGATAAGTCATGGATTGACATGCCACGAAATACAACTGAATACCTAGATGGGTTAAATAAGTTTCTAGACTTTGCATTTGAATTTCGATTTGTCAATGGTACAATACGGTCCATGTCCTAGATGTCATATAATAAATGGGAAACTAGAGATGTTGTGTTTGACCACTTAATTTGCAAGCCGTTTCCAAAAACTTACAAAGTTTGGATTTGGTAGGGAGAAACATATGACACAATTCAATCAAGAGACACAAATGTAGTAAATGTGCCATCACAAAATGAAAATCCAATAGATATGATAAATGATCTATTTGGGATGAATAGAAACGTTGATATGGATTATGATTGTTAGTGAAAAATGACACGTGCACCAGTCGTACGTAGCAAGTAATAAATATCATTCTTTCCATAGGGACTTGTGCAACGCATGACAAATC
>Ga0214543_1003235_pt1:0-17500 | contig 31776 bp, 15 predicted proteins | sample CNSS2metaG_FD_160094 | JGI IMG/M metagenome (GOLD analysis project Ga0214543, IMG submission 160094) | Root nodule microbial communities from cowpea collected in UCLA plant growth center, Los Angeles, California, USA - CNSS2 | ecosystem: Host-associated > Plants > Roots > Nodule | place... | reverse complement strand
TACCAAAACGTGAGTGTTGTAGAGAGGGTGTTTGAGTGCGTTAAAGGAGAGAAAAGTGAAAGTGATAAGGTGTCTTGAAGGAGGAATCAAGATCTAAGGCCTATTAGGATCAAGGACTCAAAACTTTGCACACTTTTGGAGCAAGGAATCCAGGTTAGGGGAGCTGGAACCGTACCTTTAATTTTGTATTGTTTTGCATGAAATATATGATTATTGGGTGTTAGTAATCTGTCCAAATTGTATTAAAATTCACGTTTCTGGGATTTTTCCAGAAATTGCCTAGCGGGTGATGAAATGCCGCAAGGCGACTCATTTCCATTGTGTTATTTTTGGTTCGATTTTGATGTTCTTGATGTTTTGGGATGACTCTAATCGGAGGGAAAGCCAAATTTTAATTGATAAAGGATGATTTGATGTCAAACGGCATTTAAATTCATGTAATTGGAGGTGTAAATGAATGGAACAATGGGAAGATGATGTTAGGGTTGGAAATTGGGTTCTTGATGTAGCATCCCATCCGGATATTACGAATTTACTTAATAAAAAATATAGTAATATTAAATGCTCATTTATTAAGCTCCATTTTCCAAAACATGGGAAATATAAAACTTTTATTACATCCGAAGTTAACTCAAATCCATAAAATTTAAAACTCAATTATAATGTTTACGGGTAGTAATATGAAATATTACAAATTCTCTAAAAACTCATAAAATATAAAACTCTGAGAAAGTCCTCTCCCAACTAGCCTCACTCTGACTCTATGCCTCACCAGATCCACCTGCAACATTGACTGCTCCCGTGTACCGCGTACACGATCATCGCCAAACACAAGCAGATAGGGTGAGCTAATAGAATAAAACATATGCATAAATTTATATAACAAAACACACACAATCCAAGGATCTTCATCCTTTGATCTCATATCACATGGCCACCACCATATAATCCATGTTCTACGTCTTTGGTTGATAATCTCAAGCTATCGTTGTTGTCCAACCTACAAGCCACCACTTGTAGAACACATGCGGGAACACTCGTTATTCTGAGCCACAACTCAAAGAATACTTGTGTTACCCTCCATCCTGAGCCACAAATACAAGAATACTCCAGCATCTAACCCTTGAGATATCACCCAAAGCCTCGTAGACCACGCACATCCAAAGCAAGCAAAACCAATACCTACTTCATCAAAAAGTTGCCTGGCACTCTACACGAGTCGTCAGGCGCAAAAGACTTCTAGATCGTCTAGCGGGGGACACGTGTCGCCAGGCGCCAAGCGCCTCTAATGCTATTGTTTCTACAAGTATCGCCTGGCGGGACAACCCTTATCGCCAAGCGCCACACACTTCAATTCTCTACTGGTCTCGTAGCTATCGCCTGACGATCGAACACCACCGCCAGACGCTACACCAGTATGTTAGTTTTGAAATGGTTGAAAAACCAAGAAGGGAGGTTGAATTGGCTAGTTAAAAATTTAGGCTATCTTTGCAAGCTAAAACTCACCTTTAATTGAATCAAATAGATCACCAAGTTAGGATGTAAATAGTACTGAACAATACATTTTCAATCGATCAAAAACAGAGTTAACAGATTGATTTTACTAAACAGATTCTGTTCTGGTATAATCAATCGATTGAAACTGAAAAACAGTCGACTGAAATACTGGGAAAAATGCAGAAATGCGAATTTGAATTTGGGAAGCTCTGCTCCTTTGGGTTGTAACACATTTATTGCGATAGGCTAGAGAATTCTAATGGGCCAACAACTAATTTCACACATCATCCCTAAGCCAATAAGGGCATTGTCCTACATTTCTGGCCTCTCTAAACATCTCAAACAGCCTATATGAAGCTCTAGAGTTAAAATTTATGTGAACTTGAGCTTCATGCTCATGTCTCCACTGAACCTTCCTCTGCGACAATGAATCAAGTACAAATCATCAATTGCATTGCACTATTAACATACACAGTTATTAAATCTTTAAAAAGATTGATGATATACTTACCTTAAAATGTTGCCAAAATACATCTCTATCTGTTGAAGGTATTGCTCCCCATGATGGCCAAGCAATCAAATATTGTTGCTTAATGGACCTTGTGATGACCTGGGAAGCAATTCTAGAAGGATAAAACTTGCACACAATTTAAGAAAATTAATGCACAAACGGGTAAGGTAAAATAAGTCATGTAAAAGAAAATAGTTTTTAAGATAGGAGAAGTTATTATTACCCTTTCCCATAAGGTTCAATCATGGGTCGTTCATTTGTGTGATTCCAAACCAAAATGCTAAAAATCACTACTCAAACCTTCCAAAGTCCACTAGAATGATGTACAATTTGCAACTATACTAAACTAACCTAAGAAACTCTAAAGAAGCTATCTCAAACAAATTAAAATGATAAACTCTAGCTAAGAAAAACCTCAACTTAAAAAAGAAACTATGACTCAAAATATGGCAACCTAGAACCTAAAACTAGTGACTAGAATAGGACAAAACTGAAAAATATGAAAACTGCACTATTCTACTTATTTTAATTACTTAACCACTATCTAGACAACTTTTGAATTTTAAAAGAAAGATAAAAATGAAGTCAAAATTCGAAATTAACAAGAAAATTATAATTTCACTACTTAGAACCTAAAACTAGCACCTAAAACTAAAATTAGTGCTAATATTATAAATCTGAGAATAAAATTGTAATGCGAGTATATAAGTAGGTTTTAAATGCTAAAGGACTATAAAAAATTGAACTACCATCTCAAATTTACTAAGGAATAAAAATATGGCTATATGACTAAAATTTAGAACACTAGAATTAGTAAAATTGAAGTAGAAACCATAAGCAAGGGTATTATCTACTTCAAACATTATCTAACAAAGAAGTAAACATTCACACAACCTTAAAATCATCAAACTAGACTAACTACATTTCAAATTTCTTAAGAAAACTGAAAATGATAAATATGACTACATGAAACTAGAAGGTTTAATTATGCCCTTGGTCCCCATTTTGGAGACAAAATCTCAATTTGGTACCCTTATTTCTAGCAGTCTTAATTTGGTCCTCTCTTTTGTTTAAGTGTCTCAAATGTGCCTTTTCTGTTAAGTGGTGCTAGACGGCATTAACTGAACAGTGACATGGCAGGGTTGCTGGAATAAGAGATAATTTATTGGTGAAAGTGTGAAAGAAGAAAGAGAGAAGGATGTAATTTACGTTATTTTCTAATTAACGTGAATAAAAATGTCTTAGAGTTACACATTAGGCAATAATCAAAACTACAATAATAGTGATAGTGAAAATGTTTTGTGTAAATTCAAAACTCTTTGCACAATCTTCATCCTCACAACCCTTCCACCTTCCTCTGTGTATGAAACCATTCCATTTCCATTTCCATCAACCATGCCTTCCAACGTTCTGTTCTTCTTGCAACATCCCTAAGGAATATTACTTTTAAATAAATAAATATAAATAAAATAAAATAAAATAAAACACAATAATATTAATAAAACTTCATTTATACTCACACTTTCCCAAAACGCGGGAAAATTAAAACCATAAAATCGTATACCTTAAAAAAATCCAAGGATAACAATTATTACAACCCATAAAATGACTAAATACAAACTGTTTGAAAACAAGAAAATATCCAGTTAATAAAGTCTTCAAATCCCCATATAGTCCCGCTCTCTGTACTCAAGCATCTCCTAGCTCACCTGTCAAATCATCTGCTCCTGGATAACAAGTTATCCGATCATCGCCACACACAAACATATAGGGTGAGCTATGCACATATATATATAAAATAAATATGACACCTATCCCAATAAATGAATCTTACGTAAATCATTCATTATTTCAAATTACCCATCCCTGATCTCATAGTCCTTCATGAGTCATATGCATGATTCTAGGTCTTGAGACGGTACTGTGCTTCCACGAAACTAACCCTTTCGTGGTCCAACCCTACGAGCCTATCCCGCTCATAGTCTTGCCCCACAGACTCCACATTTGTAGTAAAACATCCAAGCCTTCCTCGCTCGGACCTTGGCACGCACGGAATCACCACACTATGGACTCCTCACCCAATAGCATCCAACGGGAACAAAACTATTCCTTGCCCATCGTGCGTCCGACGCATGTAATCACCATACTAAGGACTCCTCGCCACTTAGTAGCTGACGGGAACTAACCAGTTCCATGCCCATCATGCGTCCCACCACCAAGCATATCCCAGACCCCTATCAAACTTAGTCGATTAAGCCCAAACACAAAGGTAAGTCAACTTAGTCCTTCAAGTCCATTGATCATAACAACAATCAATTTCACAGCAACCAGAATGCTTGGCACCGCCTAGATGCCGCTAGGTGGTTTCTGGTCCCAAACCGCCTAGCGGCTACTTCCCCACCGCTAGGGGCTAAGCGCCAACAGGAGCTACACCGCTCTATCACTGCCTGGCGGGACATCCCCTGCCGCAAGGCGCCATGCGCATCCAGTGGCCATTGCCACTATTTTAGGTACCTATTGCTTGGCGGCTTGCCCCGCTCCACCAGGCGCCATATTAGTAGCATAATGCTACTGGTTTTTGGCACTTAAGCAGATTCAAAGAGACTCCAAACATGCAGCACACACAAATCGTAGTATAAATATTGTACTCTAGGCACAATTCCATATCTGGATTACCAGACACACAATTAATCATTACTATGCATACCATACTCTTCTACATTAGTTAAATTGAGACACATCACTTTCCACTAAACTTGGCACTACCACCTTAAATTACCCAAATATCCCAACATAAGAGATAGCATCATTACTGTCCAAGCAACTCTTCAATTCACCTGAGTCTTGTCTATATTTTTAACTATTCATACCTATCCTTGAGTTACTCTTCAAATAAAGTTCCTCTTCTAGACTTAAAGTGCAATTATGATATGATACCAATGTGCAATAGAATGTACACCCACTCCCATCATTGCCATTACCCCGTTTCATAATTATAATTTATTCTACTACATGTTAATCACGTTTCAGTTCATATTTCTTTTCCTTGATTACTATCAACTCTCCCTTACACACACTAAAATGTTAACCCTCGCCAAATTCTAAAGAGGAAAATCCTGACTACGAACCCAATTCACACAGAAAAATCACCAGCGACTCCCCAAGAACACAACCCGCAAAAAGCATCTCAAAACTCTCTCTGCCCTGATGTGTCGCCTGGCGGCAACCTAAGTGCCGCTAGGCGGTTCGTGCCAATTTTTGGGTTCTACCACATTTTCCCGCATCCAGCAGGATTCACAGACACCACAATCTCAGTTCACATCCAGACTGACAGGCTTTCACGTGCACACAGCTTCCAGTTTTCATAACCTAATCATGTTAACTTCAATTCCACATCAACATTGCACCAATCAGGAAGATCATCCACGTTATTCAATCCAAATCCCACATGAACCCTAAATCCCCAATTCAAGTGAAAGTTCATGCAATGTTCCACCAATTAAGCATTTACAGACAACAATTCATCATACCAATTAATCTCATATCATAAATATCATAAGAATCCCTTCAATCGCCCCCATATCACTGAAATACCAAAAGTCCGAGAAAACTGGTCAGGCCAGTTTGTGTCGCCTGGCGAGCAACACTTAGGCGCCAGGCGGTGCATAACAGAAAACACAGAAAGTGGTTCTAGAGGCATGAATCGTCTGGTAAGCCTTCAATGCCACCAGGCGGTTTTTGGGGATTTTCGAGAAACGCGAAAAGGCTCAACAAAAAGCACAACCATACATCATTCATCAAGTATAGCACTAAAACATATATTAAACATACAAACACAAAATAGAACTCCTCTAACCTGGTTTCCTCCCTTAAAATTGGACTACTTGAAAACTTCCAATGATCACGAATGGCTTCCTCTTGATTTACTCTCTTAATTCTACTCCCCTATCACCCCAGAACACACGTTTTTCTCTGAATTCTCGCTCCCTACAATACCCTCTCCAATGTCAGCCAACAAAACCCTCTTTCCTACCACTAATTGGGCTTATAATGGAGTCTTTATGATGGTTAAATGTCAAAAACGAAAATGAGGATTAATGGTAATGTTAATTACCATTCAATTTCTTAATACCTTCTGTTTTTCAGGAACCCTTGGCTGCTAGGTCTCCTAGGGTTTCTTTTAACCCTTCAAATTCAAGCCAAAACTAAAAATAGCAAAAATAGAATTTAATTTGAGTTCACCAAGGTTTGAACCCCTCACCATGCCAAAGCCAAATCAATGTTCAACCATTCAACCCATTAACATTTCTTGCTAACTAATATCATTCAATTATTATAATATTTAGCAACATGATTAACATATATTAAAAATAATACCAAACTTAATAACACACAATGGCCTACATAGGACTCAAACTCAAGTCATTTCACACAATTAAGTACTTTCAACCACTTGAGCTAGTACTTTTCCATGTCACAACATTATGCATTTAATGCCTTAATGGCTTCTACTACCCGCATTAATTAAATAATTATTTAATTAATTATTTAAATCTCTCGGGTCTTACACTTCTTCTTTTCACTCCAACCATTTAACTCCATTCTTTCAAATCTTTCAACCTTAATAACAATTATCTTTCTATCTCAAGCCAACCTGGTATTTATAGAGATCATGAATGAACTACAATAATCCAAATATTAGTCTTGTTATCTAGAATTCTGTGCTGTATTAAATTACAAAACATGGTCAATGGGTAGAATATGCGATTTTATATGAATTTATATGATGAATATATTAACTACTACCATGTTAAAGTAATAAATAAACATTAAAACAAACTTTTCCAACCGCTCACATGCTCTCTATTGAAGTTTTTAGCACTTATTGTTTGGCCAACTACAATAAAATTGACACATTTTCATGGAGTGGAAACTTTTCGGCTTAAGTAAGCGTGTTATTATCTTATCTACAAACTATAAAAAAATTTAAACATTATTGTGGTCTCCTAATGGCAAATCTAGTTGATAAACTATTACGTATATGAAAGACATCTTCGAAAAACCAATGTAACAACACAAAAAACATTTCATGTATTTATGTGAAAACTAGTTGGTAATTGTCATAACGGTAAGCTAGATTAGTTTATGTTAAGCAAAAAAAAAAAACATATTTAGGCCAAAATTTATCCTAGCAATATAGTGTCTCATAAAATTTTTCTAATAATTAAAGTGTGTTTGTTTACTTTATAATTCTGTAGAATCTTTCCTCCAATTTTTCGTTGACTACTTGAGGCTTTTAATGGAGTTTTTTTTTTATTTTCTTCCATTAATATACTTGTATGGTATGTACAGAAAAAGATATGCATCTCTTATAGCTGTCATTAATGCTATTGAAGTTACTGTCATGGTTACTGTCATGAATACTTTTGAAGTTTGAAGCTTGAGAACTGAGAAACAATATTTTCTAACAATAGAAGCTTCATAAGTTGGGTGCAATGATTGATAATTTTTATATAGTTCTGACTTGTAATGCTTTTACACCCACTTCCATTGCAACAATTGAGGCTAGGGTTGTGCTTTCCCCAATCATTTGAACTTGAAGAGGTAGAAGACAAATGTTTTAGGGATTCAAAACTATTGATTTATGTTGTCTTAAATATAAAAAAATTGCACTGCATTCCATGTCTTATTGACACGTTTCAATAACATAAATCCACCTCAGCAATCACAAACGGTGTTAAGCACAACTTAACAGAAAGGGCATATTTAAGACACTTAAACAAAAAAAAGGGTCCAAATTGAGACTGCTAGAAATGAGGGTACCAAATTGAGATTTTGTCTCTAAAATGGGGATCAAAGGCATGATTAAACCAAACTAGAAAATAGACTAAAACTAATGAAGAGTTAAAGCAATTCATGGGACAACAATTTTTGAGTTTGAAGAAAAGAAAGAAAGAAAGGAATGAAGAGAAAATAGAGACAAGATAGGTTGTAAGGGCTGGTGGAGGGCAGGGTGTTAGTGATTCACACATGCCTCCTCCTAAAAGCTTAACTAGTTTGTAGCCAAGTTGGGTTTAAGAGGTAGTTTTGTGATTTTTGAGTTTTGACTTTAGTTTTAGCATTCACTTAGTCAAGTTTATCATATATAAGCAAATTGTAGGTCATTTGCATGACACAATTCTTATGTTACTTTATTCAAGCATTTCATCAAACACTTGATGAAACCATATTCTTCATCGAGTCATTTTATCAAACAATTTCTGATTTTGCATTTAGGCATAAAATTAGGACAACAAAGTACCTAGAAAACATTCATGGCATGTTTCAAAATAGTTTTGCATATTGTGTAGGCCATTATAAAGTTGACACAATGAATTCTTTGAAAATTGTCAAATTTAACCTTTAAAAAATTCAGTTGATGATGCAAAACTATTAGGCAAAACTGGTGTTGTAATATGATAACCCATGGAATTGTGATCTAACTATCCTAACCAGTTTATAATGGCAAAAAATGACTACAAAACACCTCACACTGCTAAAACTAACAACAACTAAAAATCTAGGTACCTAAGACCTAATATTAGCACTAAACTATGCTAAAACTAACCAAATTTAGAGCTGAAGTAAACTACTGCATAAAACTTTTATAAACCCCCTTGGACAACTTCTAATTACCAAAAGAAATGTGGAGAAGACATCAGAAAACAGAATTAGGAAGGAATTCATATTTGCCTAGTGAAAACCCAAAAAAATCAACTACAAATTGGTCAAAATGAGCTAAGACTACCCAATCAGCAAAGGAAATGTTGAGGAATGATGCAAAAACAATGTAATTAGTATATGATAGATGAAAACTAAGCTAAAAGTGAGGAATATCAAGGAAAATGAAAATTGATGCGGAGACTAACTTGTGTGGCTAGTTTATGAATCTCTAGTCTAGTTAAACACCTAACTTGATTATTTTTTCATTGAATGTAGCATTAATCTAGATGAAATTATGCATGACCCCTATGGCAGCAAAAACTTTAGATGTATATTAATAAAAAACTGATTCCTACATAAAATTCTAAAAATCACCATTTAAACTTTACAAACTCCACTAGAAAGGCCAACAATTTGCAAATGTAGTAAAATAACTTAAGGTATTGTAAAGGAACTATTCCAACAAGTTTAAAATGATAAAATATACCTAAGAAAAGACTCAAATTATAAAAACAACCCAAAACTCAAAAATATGACACCCTAGAACCTAAAACTAGTTACTAGAATAGGCTAAAATTGTCAAATATGAAAACTACACTAATCTAATTATTTGAACAACTAAACCACTGACTATACAAGTTTTCAATGCTAAAACAAACATAAAAATCAAATCAAAATTCAAAATTAACAAGAAAATTAAAATTTGACTACTTAGAACCTAAAACTAGTAAGTAAAACTAATACTAGTGCTAACACTATGCTACAATGACTAGAAATTAATACCTTAAGCTACCTCAACAACAAACCGTGTTTCTAAACAAATTGTAGATCTTAAAAGAGTGCTAGTAATTAGGCTAACTACTATGAAATCAAATGTTCCACCAATAATTTTTTTCTGTTTTAGAAAACACCAATCATCTAAACACATCCTTAGATTTTTTTTCTTTTCAAACAAAATCTGTATGGTAATAATAAACCAAGGACTTTTGAAGTAAAGTCATGAGTGAACAACATAAAAGCACAACTTCACAAAAAAACACAATCAAAGTACAAAGAAAGAAACAAAATTAGACACAAAAATAGGGGTAAAAGTGTATGATCTAGTGTCTAATTCAAAAGGAAACTGAATTTGAAGAAAGGAAGTGTAGGAACTGATTTAAGACTCATTCACTAATGTTATGTGCATGAAAGGGTCGCCAAGCAGAAATAAAAAAATTCCTACCATTTTAAATTGGACAATTAGAAGTTGAATTCACATTGATTTATTGCTACTAATCATAACCTATATCTCAGAGGCTAGGCAGAAAACTTTAAAATCATACTTAAACATCATAACCTTCAAATTACGTAATTATCTCTACCAAACTAAGTTTCGAATAATGGAGAAAAGCAAGTACGTGTTTTTCACTTGCGTTTCTTCTTAGTCTCATCATACTCACTACAATTCAGATTATAAATGTGTTTTGTTGCACGAGAATAACACAATTCAGATCAATTCAAACAAATTCTACCCTAAATCAATAAAACCAAAGCAACAACGCAAACAAGAGCAAGCTGAAGCAAAGATATCCCTTACCCATCGGTGTGGCAGTGAAGGCGAAACCCTTGATGGCCACCAAAGTTTTACCCACGACGGCAAGCTTCTGCCACCAACGCTGACAATCTTTATCCACGGCAGTGGAATAAATGCCTCACGAACAGAGACTCCTAAGGCGCGAACCTCATGGTAGATGATGAAGGAAGGGAGAGATGGAGCGATTCGGTCACGGTTGGTGGTGGAGATGGCATAGCAGCGTCAATGGTTTAGTGGGAAGTGGCGGTTTGATCGTTGGGCAGTGGTAGTGGGTGGTGAGTGGCAATGGCTGATAGAAAAAGAAAACAAGTGGGAAATGAAATTGGAAAGGGGAAACCAATTCTAATATCTAATTTCATCAACGACCTTACCGACGGCCTACATCCGTCGGGTAGTCCGTCGGTCAACTAATTAAATAATATCATCATTGACGTTACCAACGAAAAAATTCCCTCGGTAAAACCAACAGTGACGTCTGTCGGTAATTTCGTCGGTAAACAACCACAATAATCTCGTCTCTCACATTACCGACGGATATGACCCGTTGGTAAAATCAATAACTACATCCGTTGGTAATAAAAAATTACCGACGAATAAATATCCATCGAAAAATACCCGTCGGTAATTATCAATTTTCTCTTAGTGGACGTGTATTTAATTAAATGGATGCATGAGTTTGTTAATATATTTTAACTGGTCGAATCAATTAATGGGTTTTATTAAATTACGTTTTAAGGCATCCGATTATTTGAATTAAAATTATGAAAATGCTATGTATGGTTAATAGTAATTAAATGTATATATATTTATTTATTTGAAATCAAGTATGATAAATTTTATTAGTCCCCAAAGTGGCCAAAATTTTAAAGTTTTTTGTGATTTCAAATTATTAATGTTTTTATTTCAATTACCCATAGTATGGATGCTAAATTATGAATAATTAATTTATGGGTTAATTAATGTTCATTAATTATAAGGCATTTCAAGATCACTCAAAGGTTGATTAATTGTTCTCATAATTAATGACCATGATTGTAGATAATTTTGTATGTGTCACTAGTTTTATTTATATACCTAAAGGTAGTAGGTGATTCTAGTTGATGCATATTTTAACTATTAATAATGTTATAATATGATCAGCATCATTATGTTTATGTTTGTATATTAGTGGATCTCCCAAAGGAGAACATTAGTATGCATAGAATGATTGTTTATATTTGAATCTGTATTTTCGTTTAGTTTTATGACTTAAAGCATTAATGTTAGGCATGTGTTAATTGCAGTCTCTGCTCCAGTATCTTTACACTCGCACGCTACGTTTGTCCCAGTCTTTAATGGGTTGAATTTCCCTGACTAGAGTGAACAAGTCCAATTTCACTTAGGTGTGTTGGATCTTGATTTGGCTTTTCAAATTGAAAAACTGACTGCTATCACGGATGTTAGTAGCAATGAGGAGAAATCCCATTACAAAGCTTGAGAAAGGTCAAACAAACTTAACTTAATGTTTATGAGAATGAGCATAGCAAGCAATATTAAGTCAGCTCTCCCCAAAATCGATAACACAAAAGAATTTATGAAATTTGTGGAAGAGCACTCCCAAACTGCTGATAAATCTCTCGCTGGGACACTGATGAGTACATTGACAACCATGAAGGTTTTCTCATGCAGTTCATTCTGAACTCATTACTATCTAAGTATGGTTTGTTCTAGATGAACTACAACACCATGAAAGACAAGTGGAATGTGGATGAATTGCACAGTATGCTAGTTCAAGAGGAGACCCGATTGAAGAACTTAGGAAGCCACTTTATTTAGGATGTGAAGAATCAAGGAGCTGGAAAGAAAGTTACTAAGAAACATTTAAAAGGTAAAGGACCATTGAAGATTGACAAGTCCTCAGCCAAAATCCAGAAGAAAAATGACAAATGTCATTTCTGCGGGAAGTCTGGACATTTCGAGAAGGACTGCATAAAGCGTAGAGCTTGGTTCAAAAAGAAAGGTGAGTATAATGCTTACGTATGTTTTGAATCAAACTTAATTGAAGTTCCCCATAATACGTGGTGGATTAATTCTGGATGTACGACTCATGTTTCTAATGTGATGCAGGAATTTCTTACAACCCGAACCATAAACCCAAATGAGAAGTTTGTATTCATGGGCAATAAAGAGAAAGTTCCAATGGAAGCAGTCGGGATTTATCATCTAATCCTCGACATTGAATATCACTTAGACCTTATGGATACTTTTTATGTACCTAGTATCACTAGGAATTTAATTTCTTTATCTAAGCTTGATGTTCTTGGATACTCTTTTAAGTTTGAGAATGATTGTTTCAGTTTGTTTAAGCGTACTTTTATGATTGGATCTTATACATTTTATGATGGTTTATATAAATTGAATTTGGATAATTTATATGCTGAAACTCTTATGACATTGCATCACATTGTTGGCAATAAATGTAGTTTAGTGGATGAACGAGATCTGCTTACTTATGACATAAGCGTTTGGGACATATTTCTAAAGAAAGAATACAAAGATTAGTAAAGAATGAAATCCTTCCAAATTTGGATTTTACTGATTTGAATGTGTGTGTGGATTGTATTAAAGGCAAACAAACAAAACACACAAAGAAAGGAGCCACGAGAAGCACTTAACTTCTTGAAATTATACACACTGATACGTGTGGTCCGTTTGATGTAAATTCTTTCAATAAAGAGAAGTACTTCATCCCCTTTATTGATGATTTTTCGCATTATGGACATGTCTATCTACTGCATGAGAAATCTCAATCAGTGAATGCCTTGGAAGTTTATTTAATGAAGTGGAAAGGCAATTAGATAGAAAGGTGAAAATCGTAAGGTCTGATAGAGGTGGTGAGTATTATAGAAGATATGATGAAAGTGGACAACACCTTGGTCCGTTCGCTAAGTTCTTTGAGAAACATGGTATTTGTGCTCAATACAAATGTCAGGCACACCATAACAAAACGGTGTATCAGAAAGGCGTAATCGAACCTTAATAGATATGGTTAGGAGTATGTTAAGTAATTCATGTTTACCTGTATCATTATGGATGTATGGTTTAAAGATTGCCATGTATTTGTTGAATATGGTTCCTAGTAAAGTTGTTCAAAAGACTCCTTTTGAGTTGTGGATGAGTAGAAAACCTAGTTTGAGACACCTACATGTTTGGGGTTGTCAAGCAGAAGTAAGAATATACAATTTGCAAGAAAAAAAAATATGATGAAAGAATAATCAGTGCATATTTAATTGGTTATCCAGAAAAATCAAAAGGGTATATGTTTTACTATCTTACCCATAGTACAAGAATCGTTGAAACTGAAAATTCTCAATTCATTAAGAATGGTGAAACCAGTGGAAGTGAAGCTTCACGAAATGTGGAGGTTAAGGAAGTTAGAGTACAAGTTCATGTAGCTAGTACTTCTTTATCAAGAGTTATTGTTCCATATCTTGTAGAAACTCACAACAAATTAATGATCCTGAGGTTAACAATGAACCAGTAGTAGAACAACCACAAGAAATAGTATTAAGAAGATCTCATAGAGATAAAAAGTTTACTATTTTGAATGACTGTGTGGTTTATCTACAAGAGTCAAAAAATGACTTAAGTATTGATAATGATCCAGTTTCATTTTCAAAAACCATTAATGGTGATAATTCTGATAAGTGGTTAGATGCCATGAAAGATGAGCTTAAATCAATGGCACATAATGATGTATGGGACCTTGTGGAATTGCAAGAAGGATGCAAGAGAGTGGGGGTGTAAATGGATCTTTAAGACTAAGCATGACTTTCATGGCAATATCGAACGTTACAAGGCCTAACTTGTTGCCAAAGGTTTTACTCAGAAAGATGGCATTAACTATAAGGAAACATTTTCGCCTGTTTCTAAGAAAGATTTTTTAGAATTATTATGGCATTAGTAGCTCAATATGATCTTGAGTTGCATCAAATGGATGTTAAAACTTCTTTTCTAAATAGGGATTTAGATGAGGAAGTTTATATGGACCAACCGGTGGGGTTCATTTAAAAAGGAAAGGAACACATGGTGTATAAACTTAAAAGATCAATATATGGACTTAAGCAAGCTTCTCGGCAATGGTATCTTAAGTTCAATGATACTATTGTGTCCTTTGGATTTAAGGAAAAGATTGTTGATCGGTGTATATATCTGAAGGTCAGTGGGAGTAAGTTTATATTTCTAATTCTGTATGTTGATGATATCTTGCTTGTGACTAATGGTCTTGGTCTATTAAGTGAGACTAAGAGGTTTCTCTCTAATAACTTTGAATTGAAAGATATGGGTGATGCATACTATGTGATAGGAATAGAAATATTCTGTGATAGATCACAAGGACTGTTAGGTTTGTCTCAGAACGCGTATATTAATAAAGTTTTAGAGAGATTCAGAATGGATAAATGTTCAACATCTCCCATACCGATATAGAAATGAGACAAGTTTAGTATCATGCAATGTCCAAAGAATGATTTGGAATGGAAATAAATGGAAGATATCCCTTATGCATCTGTTGTTAGGAGTTTGATGTATGCTCAAACATGTACAAGGCCAGATATTAGCTTTGTAGTTTGTATGCTTGGTACATACCAGAGTAATCCAGGACTAGAGCATTGGAAAGCTGCAAAGAAAGTTTTCAGACACCTATAAGGAACAAAGAATCGCATGCTTACTTATAGAAAATCTGGTCACTTTAAGGTGATAGGTTATACAGATTCAGACTTTGCTGGCTGTGTGGATACAAGAAAGTCTACATTTGGTTATGTGTATCTTTTAGCTGGAGGAGCGATTTCATGGAAAAGTGCGAAGCAGTCTATCATTGTTGCATCCACCATGGAAGCTGAATTTGTGGCATGCTTTGAGGCCACAGTTCAAGCTAATTGGTTGTAGAACTTTATTTCAGGATTTGGAGTAGCCGACAGTATTTCCAAGCCGTTGAAAATTTATTGTGATAATTCTACATCAGTCTTCTTTTCTAAAAACGACAAGTATTCCAAAGGTGCTAAGCATATGGAGTTGAAATACTTTGTCGTTAAAGAAGAAGTTCAGAAACGTAGAGTGTCAATAGAACATATTAGCACATATTTTATGATTGTTAATCCTTTGACAAAAGGGTTACCGCCCAAATATTATGCTGGCCATGTAAAGAATATGGGCATTATGTGTACTAGTGAATGTTGAATGTTAATGTTATTAATGTTTATGTGACACTTTAAGCTCTCTAATGTATAAGTTTCTGAAATCTGTGTTTTATTCTTTATGTTTGTGCAGTGGTGGAGCTATCTGGTGACCGGAGGGCCATGGCCCCCCAAACATTTTGAAATTTTTTTATATTATTGGTATTTTAATTTTTTTTATATTATAGATATTAGGAGATATATTATAAATTAATGATGATTAAATCAAATATTTTATTTCTTTTATAAACATAATAATTCATGTTAATAAATAATAAAATATAAAAGTAAACATAATAAAAAATAAAAAATAAAAAGATTTATCAATATATTTTTTATTATTTTTTTTCATTCTGGCTTATTTTTTATAAATTGTTCTCATCTCTCATTGTCACTTGTTTTCTTTTGTTTTCGAAGAGAAAAATATCCTTTATTTTTGCTCTTATTTCTCCTATGTTATCTTCCATTCTCGAGGAAGAAAAGAAGAATGTAATTCTTTCATTTCAATTGATAGTGAAATATTAGTTTAATAATTTATTTAGTGAGTCTCATTTATATTAATCTTTTTTTTATGAACATAGAAGAAAAAGTATTGTACTGTGTATTTTTTTATAATTGAATTTTAATTGTGGTTCCATTATATATCTTGAGTTTCTCACAAATTGTTCTCATATTCCATTCTCACCTATTTTCTTTTGATTTTGAAGAGAAAAAGATCTATTATTTTTGCTCTCATCTCTTAGTTGTTCTCTTCCATTCTCGAAGAAATAAAAAAGGTAATTCTCTCTTGTCTCACTTGATAGTAAAATATTAGTTTAACCATTTATTTAATGAGCCTCTGGTATATTATTTTTTTATTTTATGAACATAGAAGAAAAAGTATTGTACTGTGTATTTTTTATAATTGGATTTTAATTATGATATTATCATCGAATTTTCTTTTGGTAATCTTTTAGAATATGTGTGATTTCTATTTTAGTTATCATTATACTAAATTATGTATTCATTTTTATTGTATTAGTGATAATAATTAAATGTATACATTTTGGATATGTATTATTTTGGCTCCCCAAACAATGTTGGTCAAGATCCGCCATTGTGTTTATGCATGCAAATTATGATGAAGAAAACAAACTATGTTATGTTATTGTTTTGGAAAAATAATATTATGTTTGAACCCAATATGGACTTCTTGTTTTAAGGTCATATCAAGGAGAAAGGGATGATATAATAGTACATGGAAAGGATCATGTCGACCGAATGATGTGTGACCGCCATGACTCTTATTATCACCAGTGCAGAAAGGGCTTTCTGCCCTGGTTATTTTTCGTATTTTGCCTCGGGTCTGGAACCGAGGCATATTGGGGCGAGGCCAAAAGTACCTTTTGGCCTCGGTTATCACCCGAAGCCATAGACTCAGTTTTATGCCTCGGGTCAGTTAGGACCGAAGCCATAGGTGATAAATATTTTTTTTTAAAATGGCTTCCCCACTGGCTCGGAGAGTGCGACGAAGATCACCGTCGGTGAGCGTTCCAATCAGACGGTACCGTAAAGACCCGAACTTGCAGACACCCAGCATCTGAAAGTGCAAAAACATGGTTGAAATCAAAGAAAGTTTACACTTTGATCGATGCCCAGATGAGTTTAGCTGGAAAAGCAGAAGTACAACCATGCCCTGTACTCTTACCATGGCCACACTCTTTGACTCTCTCGTCCTCGTTGGCCTCCCTTCCGCCGTCTCCTCTTCCGTCGCCGCTCGCCCCACCTCCGCCAAGCTCCCGCAATGCATCGGCCTCAGACTCTGCGACTCGTGGCAGCCTCTGCTCCCAAAGTCGCCTCACACACCGTGCTCGTTGTGCGCGAGGCTTAGGATACCATCGTCGATGGTCAGTTTTCTTCTTCTTTCTGCGAGATCTTGTGGGCGACGAATCCGGACTTGGGAGTGGTCTATGTGTTCGAAGAAGAAGTTGAGGTGGCTCTGCGGAGAGAAAGAGAGAGTGGAAT
>Ga0214543_1003234_pt1 | contig 31792 bp, 15 predicted proteins | sample CNSS2metaG_FD_160094 | JGI IMG/M metagenome (GOLD analysis project Ga0214543, IMG submission 160094) | Root nodule microbial communities from cowpea collected in UCLA plant growth center, Los Angeles, California, USA - CNSS2 | ecosystem: Host-associated > Plants > Roots > Nodule | place: USA... | reverse complement strand
TACCGATTTAGAAAAAAAAAAAAAAAAAACATTATTTAGTGTTTTGTGTTTTATCAGAATCAATCTCCTTCTCTTGCATTTATAATCTTCATTGAAATTTTACTTAAATTGACTTAACAATTATATATTTTTATACTTTACACTTTTTATTTAAATTATAATAAGCTTGTATGTTGAAAAATGCTAAATTTCCTTTTTCAAGTTTTAATATTCTAATTTACTTCACTAAATTATATTTTATGGTATCAAATACCTTTAATGTTAAAATTATACTCTAAGAAATGCCATTAATATAATTTAGGAGTGGTACATTATATTTCGTAGATCGAACATATTCTATATAAAAATAATCCTAAGCTATTTTCATCATTGGAATCGAACTGCATTACAAATTTAATTTTCTTTAAAGTTTAAATTACTTTGATGCATTTAAATCGAACATTTTTATATTTTTATATATGACTAATCTAGCATTCCATTTTAGTAATATAAAATTATTAAAATAAGACATTTTATATTATAATATAAATTAGAGCATGTTATTGATGTATATAAGAATCAATCTTCTACAGTTATCCAAAATATATTAAAACAATAGTATTATAGGTACAGAACAATGTCATAAGTAGAATTTAAACATGAAATAGTTGTCCAAAAGGATTATTCACAGAGCAAGGAATTACAAAATAAACCGTTCCAAAAGGTTATTAAAAGAGCGTTAACAAATATGCCTACACTAAATACCATTGTCTCTGCCATCCGCACGATCATTAGAAGTTTTCACATATGCTCACACTCAGATTAGTGATCATTACAAAAAGAAAACACCATAAGAAAACAGAGCACATCAAGGAGAAGGGTAAGCTAGTTACGAAAAAGAAATACACGTGTGTGTGTGTATATATATATATATATATATATATATATATATATATATATATATATATATATATATATATATAACACTCAAAAGAATTGTAGAACAATGCACCAACTGCACCAAGCTAAGCAATATCAACTAACCCATCACACATGATGACACTCTAGACTCAATTATTCGGATTTAGACATAGATGTATGATTCTTGGTGGTTTTTGTACTTGTGGTGGTCTCTACTACTTACAGAGTCGATGTCAATGAGTTTTACCCTACCACACAAGGTTAGTCTCTTTAACTGTCATAAGAACCCTGAGGCTGTTCTTAAAGTCAGACCTCCTGCCCCTCTCACCTCATGACTTATTCGACTCTACATGAGTCTTGAATGAACATGAACATTAGAGTATTAGGATAAACCTCCAATATTGACTTCTTACATCAATGAACACATTACTAATTAAATCAAATAGGATTTCTACCATGGAATCTCCTATATTCTCACACAAGCATTTGAAAACACATATTAAAAACCACAAAACATATGTCTCTCTTGAAAAATAACTAATTACTATAACTTTTATCCAATCCAACTTAACAACACATTATGCAAATAATTTGAGATTTTAGAAATAAAATTGTAGTGTAAAGCTAAAAAAATTTTGTATTTACATTCAAATTAAAGATATAGAAAGTTAATTGAATAGCATAGAGAAAATTATGCACAAAACAAGCAACAAAGGTCAATGTTGTCAACAACCAAAATTACAGGGAACTTGCGATAAAAACTTCTCTCACTACAGACCTTCGATTCAAGATTCGACCGGTCAAAGTCAAGAACTATGTGTTTTTAGGATCAGCTGTTAAAACTTCAGCTCGATTCAACAGTTAACAAAGTTGGAACCTTCATTTTACAAAAAGTGTGCAGTGTAGGAAAACGGGTAGCGCCACACCATATGATTCTTGGTTGTGAGATTTTGATTTGTTCCACTGTACAATTTGGTATCTTGCATTTTTATCTTCTCAAACTCATTTCAAAAGTGGTTTATAGATGATACCAAACTGAACAATTGCAACAATCAATATCTCTCATTCCAATTGCATTCTAAACTACCTAAATTCTACATTTACCAAGTCTATAAATGAGCAAAAGCAAAATCTTAGCTAAGTAATATCAAACCCTCAATTCAAACATGGTTACAACCCCAAAGTCTAACCTTGTACCATATTCTACATCATCTGCCAAAATAAAAGAGTTTCATCTCCATTCAACTCAAGAACCATATTTCTCAAGATCCATAACTTAATCTCACATGCATCCACTTTCAAGATGTCACTATAACCCACCAAATTCAATATATTTCTCATAAAATAATCAGACAAACACAAATTCTTTGAACAAAAACATCTCTTCCGTAACAATTACCATTTTGAAAACTAAGCTTTTCCTATCAATACATGGAATTAAACTACCAATTAACAAAAATTCCCAAATTTGCTAAAAATGAAATTTCCAAACTTGAAACAAGAACAAACCTATAATTCCATAATTCAATAAAAAAACATACTAAGGCACAATCATTAGCTTCCCTTACCTTGAAAGATGTTAACCCAACAACATGCCTTAAAAGAAGAGCACCACGACATTACTACAGCTTACGAATCTGGAAAACAGAACCAAGGGAGCGACAATGAGACCAAGACAGAGAACAACATAGGACCAAAGCTTTGGAATAGAAAAAAGGAAGTGGAACAGAGGTTAGGGATTGGCTTGCGTGGAGGAAGAGCATTCAGTAAACTCGAAGGAGGACGTAACTCAAGCCCTAACAAAGCTCCTGTTTCAAAAAAGGGAGAAAGACAATAAGTTGTTGCTAAGTGGAGAGACAAAATGAGGGAGTGAGTAGCTGGAAAGGAAGTCTTGAGGTAATAAGTAGGTTGATCATGGACCATTTAATAAAACCAGCTCAAAACCTTATTATATTAGAAAGGGAATCTCACAGATAACCTACTATAAAAAAAAAATCTAAATTTTGTTATTTACTTTTAATAAAAGTAACGTAAATTTGAATTATAAAAAAAGGTGATTGGATAATAAATCGTAGAATGTGTTGGTTTTGTGATGGTAGAGGATAATAAATGAGGTAGTTAATGATTGATAAAATAGAGGAAGAGAATAATGAAGGGTGAGAAATTTGTATTCTCTTGTAGACAATTTGATTTTGTCTTGCAATAAATCCAACATGGGTTTCTCACTTTGTACTTTGCAGATCAAACTTGACCAATACACATCATTTTCTGAGCCCCACCCACATCAACATCATCATGGCGCAAAATCCATTCTTTCAATTTAGATCTTTCTTATCAATTCACTTCTAAAAAAAATTATATATATTTTCTATCAAATATACCCACTTGTACTTTTCTCCCTCACTTCCTCTTCGTTCCCGCAAGTACAATTGCAAATTTCTCTACCCAACCACTCTTCCTCATAACACTTTCAAAGTCTATGATTTAAGGGGTTATTAGTTACCGATCAAAGAATAATAAAATTTTGAACTATTTTTTTGAACTATTTTTCTTATCCATTTTTAATTTATTAGTTCAATTATTTTTAAATTATTTATTTTAATTTTTTAATAATGTGATGTGATAATATAAAAATAATTTAAATAATAAATAAAAAATAAAAAAAATGTTAAAATATTATTATCTTTAATGAAATCATTTATGACCACACATTAATATCGTTGTTCGATGTATAAAAATTCACAAACTGTTAGGTTTTTACAGAGGGGGTTTTACTGAAGAGAACACAACACCAATGAGACCTAAGCCCAAGCACATAAGACATTGACACCACTCTCAACCCAAAACTTTAAGGCAATGGGTTTATGGGTCTTTATTCTTATATAGTACTCTACTTTCTCATTTCTGGTCAATGTGGGACTTATACTCACACTTGGATTTCTAACAATCTCCCCCTCAAGGGTGAGTCCCTTCAACCACATTGGTACACTCCCCCTCCAGCGGAAGCTGTCCAACCACGAGTACTTCTTTTCTACCCTTTTCTGTACCACCGTTCTTCTTAACGGGACACGCTTACCTGACCCACACTGTTAGGAAGACTTTCGATACCAGGACCATACTGGTACTGCACTCGTCTGAGCCAGTATTAACCATCGGCTCTGATACCACTTGTTAGGTTTTTACAGAGGGGGTAGAAGGGGTTTCACTGGGGAGATACAACACCAATGAGACCTGAGTCCAACCACATAAACCCATTGCCTTAAGGTTTTGGGTTAAGAGTGGTGTCAATGCCTTATATGATTGGGCTCAGGCCTCATTGGTGTTGTATCTCCCCAGTGAAACCCCCTCTGTAAAAACCTAACACAAACAACACTTATCAAAATGCAAAATGTTATAATGTTTTAAAGACGTGTGTTGTTAATTAGTCGCTTAATAATTTTTACCACACTTATTAAATCGATGTAGAATCGAGAAATATTACATCAATTATAATAAAAACTTAAGCATATATACTCTATAAATCAATTAATTTTTTGTTTAAAAACAAATTAGATTGATTGTTCTTGTTAATCAATGTAATATGTTATTTTTATGGAATGAAAATTATGATTTGTGTGTATGTCAACCTGCAATTGCAAATATATAACAACTAACCATATTAAATTGTAAGAAATTAAAATTTGATATTGGTCTCGCCTAATAAATATTGAAATTATATCAAACATTAACATTTACATAACTACATTAAAATTGTTATAGAACAAATTATATATAAATTAACCATAATTATTAATGAAAACTAAATTAATTAGATAAAAATACATTGTATAAATAACACAATATTTCAAACATAATAAATTCTAAATTTTAATAATACAAAAACTAAAAATATATAAATATTCAAATATAAATAACTTGTTATTGTGCGATGATTTTACGATAGACAAAGATGACTGTTCACGATAGATAAAATAAATGACCTAACAAGAACTCACTTTCATGAGTAACGACGGACCTTAGACATGATATAAGGGAGCCACATCTCCCCATTTTTTTATTCAATTTTTTATATTTACTTTAAAATTATTTTTATATATTATTATATCATTTATATTAATTTTTAATTTTTTATAATTTTCTTGAATATTTTTTCCTCTTTTTTTTCGTTTCTTTTTCATGTATTTCCACTTCTTTCTTCCCTTTCCCTTTTCATTTTACTTTTCACCCTCAATCTCGCATTATTTTCAAAATAAAATTGCATCATGGTGGAATAAAAAAGTTAAGAAACATTTTAGACCAATTCGTTTCTTCTTTTAAATAAATTTATTTTCTACTTTTTTTTAAAGTAATATGTTTTATTCTTGTATGTGATAAATTTGTCTATTGTGTATCACTTGGAGTTGATAAATTTATCTTTTACTAAATAGGTGAATAGTAATAAATTTATATTAAAAAAATTATAATAAAAAGTAAAAGAATTGATTCTTTCTTTTTTAAGAGAAAGACTTGTGATGAAGATGAAAAATATGCATTTACGTCATTTAAAATTTATAAATTTGATGCTAATTCAATAATTAAGAACAATAAAAAATAAGTTTCTAAAGTTCTTATAGTTGAATATAATAAATTTCAAAAGATCTAATTTGGCAACCATGTTGATGAGTGTGGTGGTGTCGTTGGAACGTTCTTGTGGTGTAGAGTGCGGTGACGCTTGTAGACAAGTGGCTTAATGGAAGAGTAGAGAAGTCGCAATGATTCGCTTGGTGGTGGATTGTTGGAAGAGAGAGAAGCTTTGGATTGGATGAAATTGGAAGTGCATGTAGAGTGAAGACGCAAAAATTGCAGGCTTTTTGGAAATAAAAAAAACAAAGACGCATATTTGTATATAGGTTTTAAAAGGATATTACAAGGTTGTTATAAACAATTAATGTAGGTTATTAGAAACGACTGATGTTTGTGAAATTTTTTGTTTTTTTTTTTTAATTTAAAAAAAACTGTCGTGTGATATGTTATTGTTGTATCATGTGTTAGATTAACCGTGATTGTTTTCAATTTAATCCCTTTATTTACAATGTTTTTTTGAATTTAGTCTTTATATTTTTTAGAATGATTCAATTTTTTCTCTCAAATTTGAGACTAAATTAGTAATTAAGCTTAATTACAAATTAATATTCTTGTTAAAATAACTTTTTATCATTTATACATCAAATCACTCCCTCAATACTAATGTTATTTTTTTTCTTACATTTGTTCACTTGTAATTTTTTACATATGTAAAAAACAAAATAATTTGAATATTTAGGTGGAGTAATTTGATGTATAAATGATAAAAAAATTATTTTAGCATGAATATAAAGTTGTAATTAAGCTTAATTACTAATTCAGTCTCAAATGAGAAAAAGACAAAATTGAATCATTTTAAAAAATAGGAAGACTAAATTGAATCAAAATTGTAAATAGAGAGATTAAATTGAAAACCACCATTGTTAGTTTGACAGATGCGATGTGGTAGTTTTTTTTTTTTTAATTTTAAATATTTTAAGAAAATAAAATAAAAATTGAAAATTTTACAAAATGACGTGTGACATATACGGACACGATGTTAACTAAGAAAAATGACTAAATTGGACATTTTTAAAGAATTAGATGATCAAATTAAACAAAAAAGAAAGACTAAAATAAACCAAATTAGCAAATTAGAGAACTAAACCACTAATTAAGATATATATATATATATATATATATATATATATATATATATATATATATATATATTGGTGACTAATTTTTGCATTACTTATGTATAGCAATTAGCATAAATAATTTTAATGTAGAATGTGATCACACAAATAAATAAATTTTAAATCAACGGTATTAATTTTCACTTCCAAAATTTTTATTCAAATTTTAAACTAACTCTATTTCTAAATTAAAAATATTTTATAAAAATGATGTTACATGTCTCATGACATGATGTTGATTTGACATGTGACACTAATTTATTTAAAATTAACAAAATCAATTGAAGAAAAATTAAAAAAATCATGAACTTACATGTGATTTATATCGTTCACTGTTTGTTAAGTTTTTAAACAACATTAACAAAAAGAATTAAATTAAATACAATTGTGACCTTACTAAACAAAAGAAAAAGTATTAGGATTGAATAGACAAAATCGAATGAAAATAGGAACTAAATTATTATTTTAACCTTAAAAAAAGTAAAAAATAAAAAAACAACATATCAACCCATGGCATGCCATTAATTTTGTCAGTAAATTTTTTTAAAGAACTTAATTGAGATACTTTTTTAAAAATTAGGACGCAATTGATACAAAATGTTAAGCGTAGAACAATTTGAAAACTTTTTAACCAAAGAAGATATCAAACAAGTAATTAAGCCTAATGTTTTAAAAAAATGACAAAAAAATAAGTTTTTGTGCCAAATTTTTTTGGATGACTAATTTTGGCATTATTTATCTATTATCAATTAGCATAAATAAATTCATCATAGAACGTGATCACACAAATAAAAATGATAATAAATAAAGTTGTTACATCAGACGATAGAAGGTAAAAGAAAATGGAGAAAGCGTAAAAAGTAATCAGACACAAAAATTAATGTGGTTCAATTGAAATGTAAAAACTTCAACATACTTCCACAAGATATAATTGACTAGATCAAAGAAATTAAAACTTTAGCAGTTTGTCTATTAACAGATTCTTACTCAAACATTAGTTTCTACTAAAGATACAAAATCCTATTTATAAAGAAAATACATTAGAACCGACACATGTAAATCACTCCTAGACAACAAAAAAAAACAAAAAAAAAAAAAAAACACGTGAACATTATTCCATATTACAGAACATTATAGTCACCAGACGATTCCACCGTACAATCTCTTTCGTTTTGTGAACGCTACAAGACCAAACGGTGTACCATCATTTATCAATTATGATAGAAACTACATAACACACTTATGGTTCAACATATCAGGTTTAACACTATCAAACAATTTAGGATCTTTGAAGACAAAAGTAAAATAGAAACCTCATAAATGAGAAGGAATTAATGTTATGGGTGATATATGATGAAAGAGGTTCATTTTATGTGTGGTAGAATGATTTATTATTGTTATGGTCATTCAATTTAAGCGTTGTTCTGTTTTACTACTTGCCACCTAATTTGGCAATAAAGATAGAAGAAACTTGAAAGGGAAGTGTGTTGAAACTTGAAAGTGGCACCAAGAAGGAGACAGGAAATGAAGCGTGTCCCTGTTCATTTCCTTTTCCTGTTTTAGGTTTCAGAAATTCATCCATTCACATTATTGCATGTTCATTTGTTTGGTACAAAGAAAACTCAATAATGGTGGCTGAGATAAAGGCAAATAAATGTCCCAGTAATTTCATGCTTGCATGTAGTTATTTTCTGTCTCTGTTTTCTTAGGCGTGCATTACTTTTGTTTTTCTTCTTGCCGCAAAAGAAAAAAGACACAAAAACAGCCCTACTTATTATTGTCAAAAAAAATCACAACCTACATAACAACATACCAAAAAGACATGCATGCGATCAATATCTTGAGCACGAGTGCAGAAAGTGGAAAAAAAAAATGGAAACTTTTTACATTCGCGACTTGATATATATTATATTAACATTTGAAATATATCATTTATGTGAATTACTATGTCAACAAAATGCGAAAGTTTATTTTGTAGTGTGTGATATAAAAACATATTTTTTTTCCCTTTCTTAATTATGCGTATATGTTGTGTACGTTATTACTTCCGGCACCTAATTTTCTTTATTTAAGATTGTTATGTCGAATAAAGCAGCAACAGAGGTGACTGGTTGAAATAATAAAACCTTAAAATTAACTACACTTAATTATGCCATAGTTCACACTTTACCTTTTCGGCTCAAACATGTTTTTGTTTTGTTTTGCTGCGGCTAAGGGAGTTCACATTACAATTCCGGCTTGCGTTGGATAAATTAATTTATTTGTTGAGTGCAAATGGTTTTTAATTTTGTTTTTAACTCTGTGCCCTGAAAAACATACTTTAAGATATCAAGATAAAGTAACAACGTTTGTGAGATCGTCACCGGTACAATCATATTCAAATTTTATATGCTTCTTTACTTAAATTTCCACTCGAAAATAAAACTAATTTATAAATATATAAATGGATATAAATTTTACTTTATAAGTTAGTTTATTGGGTTTATCATTTAATTTATTACGGATCGTTTATAATGTTTAAGTCTTATATATAGATGTATATTTCTTAACGTGAGAGATACGTTAGAGGTCTCACATCCTCTAAAGATAAAGTTAATTTAGAATTATATTTTTGATTCCTATTTTGTAGGAAATATCAATTTGGTTCATTTTTTCTATTTGTCTCTATTTGATTCTTATTTTGAAAATTTGATGTAATAAGGTCTTTTTTGTTAGTAGTGTACTAACACATTAAAGAGGTGTATCACGCGTTAGTTCATGTTTTTTTTATTTTCAATTTTAATTAAAAATAAATAAAAATTTGTCATGTCTCATTTTTACGTCGTGTCATGTGGCGGTGACAGTGTGACAAGTCAGTGACAGTGCCACATGTCACTCACACTGTCACACCAAGTGTCATTTCCTCATTCTTACTTTGGTTCATGTATTTTTATTGTTTCAATTTAGTCCAATTTTTTTAAAAATTGAACAATTTCATCCATCTCAAAACTGAAACAAAAATTATTTTTTATTTAAATTGATAATTTTATTATATATTTTTAACAAAATTAAGTTTTAAATTTATATTTCACATTCATTTTTTTTAAATTATTTTCAAAGTTAATTTTTTTTAATTATTTAAAATTATTTTAATATTTTACATTTGAATTTATATCTTATTATTTTTAAATTGATTCAAACATTTATATATAAATTATTGAATTTTATACATTTTAAAAATATACTACAATATACAATGTAACATATAGATGAAATATACAATATGTTACATGATTTGAGAAATTGGTCTATATTGATAAATTTTAAATGTTTAATGATTGTTGAATTATGACCTGTACAATATTGTTTGGATGCATGTTATGTCTTTATAGTTTTATGTAAATATTAATTAAATAAGATACATTAGTTTAATCAAATTGGTCTTTTAAATTCATTTTGAACTAAGTTTATTATTTTTGACATAAGAATGGAGTATTCAGTTAAAAACGATTTTTTAAAATTAAGTCAACCTATTTAATAAAAACTTTTCAATAAATTTTAACTTATCTGACAAATAAATTGTCCTTATTTGATCTCCAACTAGATTTTGTTTTAAGTCTAACATAGTTCCATTCTTATAAAATTGGTATATATATATTTTATATATATATTATATAAATATTTTTTTTTATATTTTAAAATATCAATTTTACTTTTTAAAATATAATTATTTTTTAAGTTTTTTATTAAATCATTTATTTTTATTATTCTCTTTTTTTCTATTATCTCATCTTTTTTGATATATTTTACTTTTTTTAATAAATATAATTTTATTTTTTATATTAACTTAATAATATTATATTATCACTTTATTTATATATATATATATATATATATATATATATATATATATATAATATGAATTCTTTTTCTGATCCTTCTTACGTAAACAATAAAGAAAATTTACGATATTTATGCTTTTACTTGATAGAATTTTAACTTTACATTTTTTTCCCATCAAATCTCATTGTTTAAATCATAATTGTGAAAACCAATCTCATCATTGATTTTATTGAGACATTCGGTCAACATGGAGCCGTTGGATTGCTAATTTGTTTGTTGACGATATCTATGCTAAAAAACAATGTATTTTAATATAATTAAAAAAAATCCCAATATAAAATCGTTATCATAATAAAATAACAATACATGAAACTAAGAATAAAATTCAAGAAAGGGTAGTTCCTTAGTTCAAATTTAAAAACACCATTATAATAAATAACTAATATCCAAAATAAAACTCTTAACAGGACCATATAAATCCATAAACTATTTCAAAGACAATATATGCATGAAGCATATCAAGTGATGTGAGGATTATGAAAAGGAGAGGGAATAATTATTACATCCTCGCATCCTAATTTGAACATAACTATAACTTAAATATATTGTTATTATAATTATTTAAATTATATTTTACTCGTTAAATTAATTTTTTACTTTATAATATCAAGATTTGATGAGATTAATTTTATCTATTAATTGATAACAGTAATAGACATTTTGAAAGGATTCCGTGAGAAGATTTAATACTAATAAGATCTACACTTTAAGATAAATATTTTTTTATATTACTTAACTTTTTCAATTTTATTTTAAATTCATATATTTCCAATAAATAATATTTTATTTATTTAAATTCAACCTTCCTTTGACTTGTCTAAGTTGTCCATTTGTAAAAAAATGTTTTTTTTTATTTATTTAGGAAAAAAGAAAAGACAAAGAAAAACTAGTGGCACGTATTGTCTAGTCATGGGAAGATAAGGTGTGGCTGAGCAGTGCAGTCACCGCGATCAGTGTCCCCATAATATTTATTTATTCCACAGGTCAATCAACTCGATTCAATGAACCTCAAACTTAGTCAATTTTTCACAACTTCAAACTCAATTTTCAAAATCTATTATTTCCTCTCCAATACAAAATTTCTTCAAATTTTAACCATTATTCCGTTTTCTTTAAATTAAGGACTTTCTTAATTCTTTAATAAAAAAATCTTTTTTTATTAAATCTATTAATATCATCGTACAAGCTAGTTATAAACATGTTATGAATAGACATTAAGTAGTAAATTGTATGTTTAGTGAGGGGAGACACACAAACTACAATAAAGCGCCCAAGGCAATAAAATGAAACGGTGCGCAACTATTCATTATACAATTCTATTCTTCATCAAACCCATCAATTCAATTTCTTGAATTAAGATATAGGGTAATGATATTTTAACATATTTTTTTTATCTATTTTAATTCATTCTTTTCATATTTTTAAATAATTTATTTTATTTTTTTTAGCGAATGATATAATGATTTAAGAATGATTGAAATGATGAGTTAAAAGTAGATAAAAGAAGTGAGTTAAAATATTATTGTTCTTGAGTTATACTATATATGTCATAGATGAGAATATTTTTTATGAAAAATATGAGTTTAAAATTTTTACTGATTTTTCTTTGTTATTCTTTTGCTATGTCTTCAAAAATACACTAATTCATCCATATTTCATTTTTTCCTTACAATTGGAAAAAGAAAAATCACAATTAAGGAAAAGAGAAAAAAAACTTATTGATATGGCTTGAAATTATTGCAGAAATATTTGTTTGTCTTTTAGATATATATATATCCCAAATGTGGATGTATATTGAGGGTTTTTGAGCACCCACTTATCCATGCATTGTTTAGTTTTTGTATGTGAATGTGCAGCATGGAGATGGAGATGGAGGATTACATTACATGCATGCATGGGTGACAAAAACAAAGAGTGGTCATTATTAGAAGACAAAGAAATGATACTCTCACAAAATAAATAAGGTCGGCAAAGTGCAAAGCCAAAGATGGAGGCCATAATAATCGATAAGATTATGCATGTGCAAAAATTATGGGACAATTTGGATTTTTGGTGCCTATAATTAAAAAAAATTGTATAATATATTTTGGCTTCCACATTGGATAATATTCATATCGCTATCACCCACCCACGATCAAAAAAAAAAAAAAGGAGCTTTTCTTCCTCCTTTTAATTCTTCTTTTTCTTGCCCTTTCTCAATCTTTGTAAAGTATATAACCCTCTCCCAGTATTGGACCATCACCATACTACATACTCAAAAAAAAACCTTCACAATCTACACAAATTGGATGTTTTCTACTCATTAATCAATAATGTTCACAATCTAAACCATCTTCAGAAACTACACAAACGATTCAATCCTTTGAATGGCACCACAATACAATGAAACTAGTGTGGGTTGGAAAATGAGGAGATCCTTTAACTACGTGTGGACACGTCCACCAAATGCAAAAGATGAGCGATCTTGTTTCAGAAATTCTTTGAATAATGATTAACCGACATAGAAGCAGCATAGTCAACACAAAACATGAACATGAATGATTAGGTGTAGTGGAATTAATATTATTCCTCCCGAAAGGTTTCCAACTGTTTGATTTGGTACCGTGGTGGCGACGATTTGGGAGGATCCCATACTTTTTAAGATCATCATTAGAGCATGCAGTTATGATTTTATCTCTATAATTTATAGTTCATAACCATTTTGTGTTGGTTGAGATACTAAGATTCAATCTACAAACAAATCCAAAACTTTATTTTATTTATTTCACAAAAACTATTTAGTTTTTAGTTTCTTTTATCAGAAACACTCAAGTTTTGGTACCGATATAAATTTCACAAAATAAATCCAATCCGGAAAGATGGAAGAAAAAACAATAAATATTTAAACTTCAAACTTAAACTTCTAAACGATTTAAGACAACTGGGCGAGGTAGAAACAAATATTTTTCACTTACTTTATATTACACTACACGTATTTAAATTATTATTATGATTCAATTCAAATAAGACACGAATAAGTTTATATGAAATATCAAATATATCACAGTCAACACAAAATCTTAAGTAGAAGAGTTTATAGATTTTGTACTTATGTATTATTTATTTTATTCATTTTTATTTAATGTGTAACTTTGAACTCATCCTAAATTCTTAACATTATCGTTTTTTTTTCATAATTATGAAATATATGCTTAATTTTATTAGTTTAATTGTTTTTCAGTAAAAAAAAATATCATTGTAATTTTTAAAATACATTTAGTTTATGAATGGGAAAGTACAAAATTATTTTGCAGAGTCAATGTATGATTTACTTTTCTTATTTTATATGCTATGGACAGATATTCAGCTGAGAGAATTTGACTTGAGGAGGATTAGAATTGTAATGAGAGAAAGAAGAGTTGAAAATGGTCAAGAAAAGAAGCGCAAATGGGTATGAAGGTAAGTGTGAGAATTTTGTAGTTGATTAATTTATAGCAGTCAAAACTCAATTGTCAAACTTAGAATATTTGTCTTCAGACTATACATTTGCAACATACTTTGTGTTTCTTTTCTCGATTGGTCTTCCTTATAATATATTAATTCCCAAAAAAATACTTCAATAAAAAATAAAATAGTATACATGATTTTTAAATATTAAGTTTTAGGTATCATACTCCCTTTTTCTTATTTTTATGTTTTATTTATTTTAAAGCATTTTAACTTAAACTAATGAGTCTAAATGTCTCCTGAGTATTATAGAGTAAATTTTATAGCACTAATGAAAAGACATGAGGACAATAGACAAGAAAAATACAAAAGAAAATTTCACTGTATTAGTTAATAATAAAAAGATTCAATTTAAACACATTAATGATTTTTAAAACGGCACTTATTAAATTAATCATTTCCAGTGATATTACATAACTTTACACAACTTTTTAAAGCAAAAGATCAAAATATAAGAAATTAAAAAAAATAAAAATACTAGAGATCAATTATAATATTTAGCTCTATAAAAGCCGTCCCTTCCAAATTCATATTTTAAATAAAATTACCACCGACATTGATGTATATATTATTTAAAGCTTTTACGAATTTAGTATCCACTCGTTGATTATTTTTTTAGTTCATATTTTAAGTTTGGCACTTCGAGAGCACAAAAACACTGAAAGTAAATATAAAGATATTACCACCGACATCATGTATTAATTTAAATTAAAGTCTTCAAACTTTAGTATATATCTAATCATATTGCTTATACGTTTTATTTCAGTTTGTTTGGCACTTCGAAAACACCAAAAATACCAAATCATTGCTCTGTGAAGGTAGCATAAATAAATTATAATTTTGCTTAGTATGATATATCCCCTCCAAATAAACAATTGACTATATTAAGTATAATAAAGAAAACCCCATAAAAAAGAATCAAAAGAATTGTCCCAGTCTTGTTTTAAATTTCTTTAAAACTATATATAAGAATTGTTGTTTTATCCGTTCTTTGTCTTTTCATGATTATTTCATTATTATGAACTTTTTTTTTTTAAATTGGATGCAACATTTAAAGTAAGTAAAAAATATAACTAATAGTAAAAGTAAAATTATGCAGCAGTACGATATAATAATTTGTATTTTTATCGTATTTTTTCATGTTTTCTTTTTTTTTTTCATTATGTTTGTTTCACCAGTTAACTTTCTACTTCTGAATGAAATGCCACGGACCAGAAGGCAGCGTGTATACACTTATTGTGTATACAAAATAACATGAAATTTTGGAAACACATGTTCATTAATCACTTTTATGTCCTGTTTTGAAAGAAATTCGTTATAAGGTATTCTTTTAATAGAAGATGTGAAATGATTTATGATAAAAAGATACTGTTTGATAAAAAAACTAAAAGAATTGAAATTATAAAAATGTATGAAAATAATTTAATTGTTTGATAAAATTATCAAAATTTTAAATTCAATTAAAAATTAAGAATTTAAAATTTTCATACTCTTTTTTCTTTAAATTTATGTTTTTTTTTTCATGTTTAATGATTCAAAATGAAATTAATTCAAATTTAATATATATTTTTTTTAAATTATGAAACTCTCTATTATTTTTTATTTTTTGATTGATTACTTAGCTGAATTGAAAATTTAGGATTTATGTAATGGAGTTTAAATTTGTGGGTGTGTTTCGATAAGTGAGATGTATGTGCATGATCAGCAGTAGACTAATTCATCTTTCCCCTTAAGAACCTTCGTTTAAAAGAGAATAACATGACTTTGATGTTAAAAAAATGAAGAAAGAAATCACTGTGTGCGAGTGTGTGCTTCTATTATATGGTGTAGGAATGATGATATTCTCACGTCAAATCTAGACTAAACTGTATAGTATGAAAAATAAATAAATAAATAATTTATTGATTCCCACGTCACATTCCAAAGTCTGAGTTTACATTATACAAAGTGTACTAATAGTACTTTCTTAGAAAAAGTAATTTAAACTTGTTTGAGTAAAGTCTTTATTTAAAGTTTGTGAATAAAAACAATGACCACAAGAAAAGAAAGTTGTTCTTCCTCTTCTGAGCCTCTCTGTAAAAGTTCTCAACCCTAGTTTAAGGTTCGGGTTGATTTCAACCTAAATTAACGTGATCCTTCAAAATCAAGAGATTTGGACTAAATAACATGCTCAACCCTACCACCTAGTATTGAAATACTTAATCATAAAATTATATAACTATGAGTGGGACAGTTAATACCAAATTCAGAAACATTTACCATCCTTAAAAGCATTTATATTTTCCTCAGCGGTGACCGGTTTTGCATGTGGAGATATTATATTTGGTAATATACGTTACGTGACATGATAACGGTGATAGGAAGGGAAAAAAAAACAGTAAGACATACGCAGATAAACATGACAGAAATGATATAACTCAATCTATCGATAAAACTTTCTCAACTCACGCAGCGTGGCGGTTGGATTAAATCTATGACATTATATATACTGTGTTTTTAACCTGAAATATACCCTAAATTTGGCCGTGAAAGTTTTTCTCTTCGGGTGATGCAGGGAACTGGTTCGATCCAGAGGATAAAGAGAAAAGGAGTGGAATGACATTGGAAGAGAGATACATAAACTGGATGATGGTAAGGAAAAGCGTGATGGAATGGATTTAGGGTGTGGCAATAACCGGCGTGGGTGATGCAATAAAGTGTTGGGCACAGTAGAGTTGTGGCAATTGGGGGGTCTTTTACTTTATGAGGTTTTCTCTTTCTCTTTAATTGCAAATCAGAGGGGCCGATGAGAAAGAGACAAAAGAAAGTACAGATAGATCAGATATAAAGTAATGAGAAGGAGAGAGATAAAGTGGAGAAGAGGGTGTGGGAGCTTGTTCTGAACTCATATCAACAACTTATTCGATAAAGCAAGCAAAGAAAGAAAGAAAAAAAAAAAACTGGTGCTGCTGCAGCAGATGAACGCTTCTGTCACCCACAACCCTAGCCACGTTCTCCTCTGCCATCAAACTCACTTTATCCAAAATTGAACAAAAGTCCCATCTTCACCACATCACACCCATCAACCCATCCAATAACCATTCACACACACACACAGTACACTACATTACTCAGCATCATCAGATATTCTCAGACTCCCAAACTTCAAAGCAACACCCCATCCCACCCCAACCCCACACGCACCACACCACCCCAACCAAACCAAACCAAACCAAAAACCCACTTTGGAAAATCTACTCCAACCAAACATTATTCTGACCAGATGTGAACACCACACTCTATAAAAAGCCAGATAATGCTCTACTTCCTACGTTGACAGAGAAAGCCTAACCAGCACAACCCATTTCTCACTTTCCTTTTCTTACAAGCAAAACGTTGCAGCTTTTTACCATACACTGTCGTCAAAACATTTTCAAAAAACGAAACTAAATCATACATACATACAAACAAACAACATATGATCGATAAACAGAAACCCTTCAAGGAGCTGGACATCGATCCATCCATATAGTTAGCGCCGCAAATAAACCACCCTATAGCTACATGAATCCAAATAGTAGCAACTAATTAATACTGCTGTTGGTGTTTCCATTTGTAATCAACTTAATCTAATTATGTAATAATGAAAATTAAACTAATACTCAGGATTTCATTCTACTAAACCAGCTAAATTAAATCCAATTAAACAGAGTAACATATAGAATTGATTACAGTAACCACGAAGTTGAAGTTAATTCATCCCAAAGAAGAACAAAAGAGAAACAGAACGTAAATTGATCAGTAAGGTGGCGGTGGCGGTGGAGGTCTAGCTGTCGGAGCCCAAATCACATCGGAAGGCAAGTGACAGCTGTACATGGACATTCCACATGATTCTGCCTGCCCATGCCCGCTTTCTCCGCCGCCAGATATTGGAGGCGAATGTCCATCGCCTGCAGATGCGCCGCCCTCATCCTCCGGCGGCAGCCTATGATACGCCGGGTTGTTGAACGAAGCGGCGATCACGAACACTGTTCCCGCAGCCATCAACCCGCCGGCGACCATTCCCCCGACGATCTGCCCCTGCGGGCCAGAGAGCGAGATGGCGAAGCCGTTGGGCACCGCGGGAGACGCGCCGGATTGCTGCGGAAGGAAGGTGGCGGAGACGGAGAGGATATCGAAACGGCCCTGAAAAGTAACAGTGGCGCCGGGGGTAGTGGAGGGTTGACGGAGCGTGACGCTGGCAACAGTCCCGGAACCGGTGAGGACACAGATGCCCATATTCTTGCGGCGACTGAACTGCGCGATGGCCTCGACGACGTCGCTGCCTCCGGACACTTCTAAAATGTAGGGGCTCATAGCAGGTTCGGGGTCTCGGGTTATGATTACCGGTGGCTTGGGCTTGTTCTTGGAGCCGGGGGGACGGCCCCTGGGACGGCGAACGACCTCGATGGTGGCCCCATCACCCCCGGAGGAGTTGGGCTTGTGTGCAGTAGTGGGTGTGACGGCGAGGGTGCGGTTGTCTTCGTCGGCGGCGGAGAGTTGGAAGGGGTTGTGCGGGAAAGGATGGTGTTGATGATGAGGTTGAAGCTTTGAGAAGATAGGAGGTGGTGTTTCATTCTTAGGATGTTGTTGTTGGTCTACGTATTCTCCTTTCATTGCTTTTGTTTATCTGTGTTGGGATAAGCAATCCCGAGCGAGTGTATGATTGGGTTATTGTATTAAAATAATAGCAGAAGGTGGGAAGAAAGAAGTGAGGTTTGGGAAGAGAATGGAGAAAGAAAGAGAGGTGCTTGGAATTGTTTATTAGGGTATATATGGAGAAGGAAGTGAGAAGAAGAAGAAGAGAGAGAAAAAGAAAGAGAGAGAGAGAGAGGTGGGTGAGCTTTGAAACTAAGTAAAGACTAATGGCGCCGCTGGTTGGAATTGGAAGAAGGTGGGTCCAGAGACGACACATGAGACAGATAGAGATAGATATATGTCGAATGCAAATTGAGCATTATTGGGTGCCTCAATCTGCCACCGCCTTTCCTTTTCTTTCTTCATACCATCTTCGCCATTGCTTCTTCCTATCACCATCTTTACGTTACTTTGCATTCTCATTTACCTCTAATACTCCATTCTTCTATCATTCATTCATTCTCTCACACTCATAAATTACTTCTTCTTCTTAACTCTTAACTCATTCCCGGAGACTATTTTTGACTTCTTCAATTACGTTTCCACCCTTCCAATCCAATAGTCAATGCAAACAACACTGTTCCTTTTACCAATTTCTCATTCAACACTTTGCTCCTTCTGTTTCTACAAATTCTCCTAATCAAAACTATTGATTTCTGTTCTTTTATGTTGTTAAGTGGTTGCCTTTATCTCTCATAGTGTGCATAAACTGTGTTAGTGTTTTGAGGTGCGTGTTAGAAGTATAAGTTTGAGATTGTAATGTTTGACGAGATCTTTATGATCTATTTAATACTGTTTTTAGGTCCTCCTGGGAAATGATATCACCCATCAAGAAAACATTTGGTGAGATATAAATGAATATGTTATCAAATCTATTATACTTAATAATCTATGTATGTATTCAAATTCTTCAAAATTATAATATATATATTATACTAAAAAGAAATTGATATGAAGCATTATACGTACACTTTAAAAATGAGAAAACGTTCCTCGAATAAACGTTGTCTCCAGAGGATAGACTGTTAATTTGATTTGTGAATAATGAATGAACTATTCTCCGACCAATACAAGTAAAAGAAACTTCGTTCTTTATATTCAATTTTGTACCAATTTCAATCAATTGACGTGGTCGCATTCGTTTTATTCAATATTTCCATCCGAAGTTTGCTAAATACCAAATTCAAAAACACTTTATTTTTATTTTTATTTTTTCAATCCCGATGGAGCTGTTGATATATAAATACCAAATTCACACACACACAGAGCAAATATCATATTTTTCATATTTTGTTAAGTAACATTTTATTATTAATTCCTAAAGCCAACTTCATTAAATGTATGACTTATATAATGTTCATTATCTATCCCTTTTGCTTTTTCTTTTTAATATGTTTTAATGCCATTTCGAAATTTTCAATATTACATTCTATTATGTACAATAATTGTTGTTTTATGTTTCAGCAATTTTTTTTTTTTACATTTTTAATTTTACTATTAAAAATAGTATCATTATCAATTTTTTTTATAAGTAATTCTCACATTTTTTTTGTCATATATTACTCTTATCTAGACCATCTTTAGTTATTTTAATATTTAAATCATTAGAAAATTATATTTGACTATTTTCAAATTTTTTAAGACTATGAAATTGTCCAACTTTTTAACACATTTGTTATTATTTTTATACCATTCTTTATTTTTAAAATGTTATAATGTTGTTTTTTAAAACTTTTATATTATGTTAACATTTATTTTACTGTCTTTAAATTAAAATATATAAATTATTATTATTACTATTATTATTATTATTAAATGTATATTGTTTTATTTTATGTCATGAATATTTCTCAAGTTTTTTAATTAAATGTTATATTGCAATTTTCTATTATACATTATTTTAAAATTAATACTTTTTTAATTCTTAGACTAATATCTTTTACCTATTATGGTAATGTGTTATATTATAAATTAAAAGATGTGACAGTTTTTTTGTGAAAAAAAAAATACACAGACCTACAAAATTTCTTAAATAAGAGATCAGAGGAGGACCATTATTTTCATTATTTTGAAATACTTTTTCCTTATAAATAATTTTTTAGAATATTTTATTCCATATTACATTAAATAGTATAATTTTAAAACTATAGTTTCTCCCTATCCTTGACTTTTCTTTTCTTTTTCAAAAGATATCTAATATCTTAATTTATTTGAGAACTATTCAATTTTACTCACCTCTTGAATGATATTTTCCAGTTCTTTTCTTTTATCATTTTAAAAAATATGTAAGTTTTATATTTTTAACTTTTTAATATTTTAAAAATTGTGATAACATATAACATTAGTTTTTATAACACATTAAATTATTTGTATGCCTTTCAAAGCTATTTTTTGGTTTAAAAACTTAACACTTTGTTATTATTTTTAATCCAATTTATGTATCAATTTTTTTCTCTTCTAATACCATTTTTCTTGGGGTCTTCTCCCTGCACCCCTAACCTTTCTCCCAATAATTACGTTTTTCTCCCTCATAAATTTACCTGTTATTGGTAGTTTCATCAAAATTTATTGCACAACCAGTAACCTTCTTTTTATATGTGCTTCAGGCTGCACCCCCGACATTTTGCTCCCACGTTCTGTTTTCTTCATTCACTCTCTTTAGGCAAAGTTCTCCCGGATCTACCAGAACCTCCGCAACAACCTCCAGCACCCCAACGAGTACATCTGCGGTGTCACCCTCCGTTTCCTCTGCCGCCTCAATGAGTCTGAGATCATCGAGCCTCTCATCCCGTCCATCCTCTCCAACCTCGAGCATCGTCACCCCTTCGTCCGCTGCAATGTCGTTCCCTCTGCAAAGCCCTTCCTTCATCGCAAGGCAACCAGCAACGCACCTGCAGCGTTCAACATTGCACACCACCGTGAGCCACCATCGCATCGGAAGACAACCATCGTTTGCAGAACAGAGCCACCACCGCAATGCATTCATGAGCAGCACCCTGCAAACCACCACGGAGTTGTAGCAGCGAAACCTGCATCTATGACGCGACGTTCAACGTTCAACCAGCGCCATAACCTTCATCAACCACGCACCTGTTCATCTACACCGCAGCCACGCCGGAAAGGAGACCGCCCCACCACCACCGTCAGTTCGCACACCTGCAACGAAACCTTCAGCACACCTTCATCAAGCCACCATGAACCAACCATTGATGAAGCTGAAGCAGCCATGGAAGAGCACCGAGAAAACGCTAATCAAACTAAAAAAAATGGATGTATGAAACGGATCACGAATTCCATTTGTGAAAAAAAATTTAAAATTTTTGAAACAGAATTCGTGATCCGTTTCAGAAAAGTATAAAACGGATCCCGAAATCCGTTTCATAAAAAAACATGAAAATTTATGAAACGGAATTTGGAATTCCGTTTCTGGAAAAAAAAAATTAAACAATACCAAATGGTTTTTGAAATCCATTTTGCTTTTTGTTGAAACGAATCCACTCAAAATGAAAGGGACCACTCAGAAAGCACAAAAGACCGCTTTGGAGAAGAAACATAGAGAAAGAAGTTGTCGAAATAATTGGGAGTACAGCTCAGAAACCAAAATACGTTGCGACAGTAAATATCATTTACTGCTCTTCCACCCGTTTTCATCCACTACCAATTACAAATTAATTAGGAGTAAAATGCTAAATTTGGATGGTAGTGAAGAAGACTTGGAGGTGCAGGAGAAGGCGCCTTTTTCTTAAACACTTAACACTTTGGATATTTGTTATATGGAGGTGCAGGCTGCCCATTAGAAGTTGGGCTTCAGGTCACGAATAATAATGAATCATAAGCCCATTATATAATTTGTTAGAGATGTATATTTACGGAAACAAGGAAACACAAAACACATTTTTCTTTTTCTTATCAAAGGATTATAATTATATACTCAGTGACAAATCTGACTATTTTCATTGTCCTAAAGTATACAATGTGTAATTTCTACATCATAATATCTTACAAGGTATAAAGTAGTAAAGATAAATTGATGAAACAAATGGGATATAAATTCTAAATTATGAATAACTTTGTCTTCCTTTGTTAAGAAAACCCTCTTACGCAAACAGAAAAGAAAGAAGAGTAGACTCCAATGATAGGAAAAAAGAAAAATAAAATCCACAATTATCAAAACATCGTATTATAGGTCTCAATTAATCCAAATTTTTCTTAACAAAAAAATCACCTCTAAATACACTTATATATTTTAAAAACGAATGTTTTGTTTTTAAATAGATTCTAAAATATTTATCAGGCAAAAGAAGCAGCTTTTTATAGTTATAGTCAACAAATATTTTTTACTTAAATGAAATATCTTAGTTATAATCACACATATTTCTAGAATTACAAAAATTACAATGGTTAAAACAAAACACACATAGATTTCTCCATAGTTGGACAAAAAAAAGTTGAAAGTAATGCAAGAACCATTTCCTACATTCTTTCACCACAAAGAATCACCACCCAACACAACTTTTGCCTAAAGTTTGGATGCATGATAATGTCCCACTTTTGACTAAGATTATCCTAAACTAATTAAACAAACATGTGATGTTAGAAGAGGATGTTTATGCATGCTGTTCTCTACACCAACTTCTTCATATCCATATTCACGAGGCTTGGTTATCTTTATGAGCACTTTTTTGAAATGGTGACCCAGCTGGAGCAATAAGGCCAAGGTTTTCCATCACTCTAATTCTCCTGGAACTCTCTGGGGTCTTTCCTAAGGAGCTTGTTTCCTGAGTATATAAATGTTAAATTATTAAACCGGAAGAACAAATGGAATAAACAACATATAAAATAATTCATTAAGTACGTACATGACTTTGGCCAGCGTTATCATCGTTTGACATATCTTTTTGCTTTTTGTGCTTAATTTTATTCTGCTCCTTATCTTGTCTATTGGATTTTTTCTTGCCTGCAGAATCTTTGCTCGATGATCCTGTTGGAAGAGAACAAAGAGAAATTGTGTTGGGCTATTCATACGTTTTGGACTTTACATATTGATTTGCAATCACGAAGAGTAATTTCTTCTGACTTAATAATATTCAGTAAATGATTTGTATAACAAATATGGTAATATTTTAACAACCCTGGACCATCTGATGATGCTGGAGCTACAATGTTCTCCACTTTCATTCAAATACATCCAACCAAACGGCACCAGACGTGGTCAAACTAATGGAACACATCCAAAATATAGCAACTATGTATGAAGAGTGGTAAGCAACGCCAATGTACATTTAATGGTTGAATTATAACCAGAGATTCGTTTAAGTTAATAACCATATCCTAAAATCAATAACTAATTTTTCTAATACGATCAACATAAATGCTGGTATTCTAACATATATATGTTAGTATTATAACAGTTTTATAAAGCTCGATTTATTGCTTTCCCCTCAGTTTGAGTCATTCACTTTAATGCACGGCTCTTCAGCACCATCACATATTCCCCAAATCCGCTCTCAAATACTTTCTTCATCTAGTTCATCACCATCTTCAACCTCAATTGGACTTCTTGTCATTAGAAGCTTATATTCTCATATTTATTGTATCTAATCTGTAAATATATTTACTTCCAACAAAGAATTAAAGCAAAGGAAATAGGTTTTCCAGCCTGAGTGTTCTACCTAGGAAAAGAAAGCAAATTATGCTGAATTAGATAAAGATGATGAGATCTTGTTGATGGCTCATGGGGAGCCACAACAAGCAAGTGTATTAGAAAGGTGGTATTTTGACTTAGGTTGTAGCAACCACATGACAAGAAATAAGGCATGGTTTTTGAAGTTGGAAGAAGAACATTGCAGAACAGTGAAACTTGGGAATGACACACACAACAGTGGCAGCAAAAGGCCGTGTCAGGATACAAATTAATGGTATAACTCAGGTACTGTCGGATGTTTACTATATTCTTGAACTGAATAATTTGCTAAGAATAGGACAACTGCAAGAGAAAGGTTAAGCCTTTCAGATTTCGGATGGCACTTACAAAGTATTCCATCCCCAAAGAGGATTAATTATGAAAACAGATGAGTGGGAATAGAATGTTCTATGTGACAACTTATATGAATCCAAAACACTCTTTGTGTTTACAAGCAGAAACAGTCTAAGCAAAGGAAGCTTACACATGGCACTGCCGATTTGGACATCTGAATTACAAGGCACTAAACACACTGGTTTGCAAGGATTGGAGTATCCACAAAAAACATGCCTTACATGTTTAATTGGGAAGCAATCCAAAAGGACTTTTCCAAGCAAAAGTTCAAGGAGACCATCTATACAACATCAACTAGTACATTAAGATATATGTGGTCCTATCCCGTGAGTTTCAAACAATAATAAGAGGTATTTTTTAAGTTTCATTGATGACTTTACTTGTAAAACTTGGGTGTATTTTTTTACATGAAAAATCATAAGTGCTTGCGGTGTTTAAGAAGTTCAAAGCCCATGATCAGAAAGAGATAGGAACATCCATCACTTGTCTCCGGACAGATAAAGGAGAGTCTCTCGAGAATTGGAGGAATTATGTCAAACACAGGTCATAAGTAGGCAGCTGATCACCTCTTACACTCCTCAGTAAAACGGCATGGTTGAAAGAGGGAATAGAACAATTATGAGTGTTGTTCGCTCTATGCTAAGTGAGAAGCAAGTTCCCAACATTTTTTGATCAGTGAGATGGTGCGTGCACATTCAGGATCGGTGTCAAACAGTAGCAGTAGAGAACAAGACTCAGAAGCAGCCTGGAGTGGTACGAAACCCGTAATGCAGTATTTCAGAATTTTTGGATGTTTAGCACATGTGCATATAGCTGATCAAAAGAAGATGAAACTGATGATAAGAGCAGAAAGTGTCTTTCTCTAGGAGTCAGTGATGAATCTAAGGCATAGAGATTATATTATCCAATCTCAAAACCTATTATTATCAACAAAGCATTGGTGTTTGAAGAAGAAAAAAGTTGGGACTGGAGCAAAAATGTGATGGAAATCAAGCTAGACGAACTAAATTGTGAAGGTGAAGGAGAGCACAATCAAGAAGCTGCAAAAATGAAGAAGACTGGCGAAACCAATCTGGATAGAATTTCATCTGCCTCATCTCAAGGGACGGATGAATGAACAAGAAGACACCAAGATGGATGGCAAATTATGAAACTGGGGAAGGTTAGTTTGAGGAAGAGAATCAAAATGTAATGATGATGATGACTGAAAATGGTCCAGTGTCATTTGAAGAAGTTGTGATGATAAACACTGGAGAAAAGCTATGTCAAAGAAATTGAAGCTATAGAAAGAAATCACACCTAAGAACTCTCTATGCTATTGAAGGGAGTCAAATGGATGTTTGATGTAGATGGACAAGTGGAAAAATACAAAGCAAAGCTCATGGCCAAAGGGTATGCACAAAGGCATGGAATTGATTACACTAAAGTTTTTACTCTAGTGGCAAGACTTGATACCATACGAGTGATGTTGGCTACAACTGCTCATTTCAGCTAGGAAGTGTTTCAACTTGATGAGAAGAGTGTTTTTCTTCATGGGGAACTCAAAGAAAATGTATTTGCACTGCAAGCTAAGGCATTTATAAAAAAAGAAGAGAAAGTTTATTGACTGAAAAAAGCACTATACGGCCCCAAACAGGCACCACAAGCCTGGTACAATAAAATTGAAGCTATTTTGCACAAGAATTTGGAAAGTGTTCTAGTGAGCACACATTATTCACAAAAATCATAGGAAGGTAAAATATTAATAGTCAACCTATATGTTGAAGATTTAATCTTTACTGGAAATGATAAAATTATGTGTGATAAATTTAAAAACTCATTGATGTTGCATTTTGATATGTCTAATTCGTGAAAGATGTGTCATTTTCTCAAACTTGAAGCTAAGTAGTTTTTGAAAGGAATATTTATCTATCAAAGATGGTACGCACAGGAGGTGTTATCAAGATTTGGAATGCAAGATAGTAATGCTGTGAAGAATCCAACGGTGCCAAGAACAAGGCTATCTAAAGATAAAGGAGGAATGACAGTGCATGAAATGTTATTTAAATAGGCCTGATTTAAATAGGCCTGATGTATCTAATTGTTACTAGGCCTGATCTAATGTACACAATGAGCTTAATGTGCATATCCCGTCAATACAAAGATTCTCCATCAAAATTAGAACAAGTTCGGATAATACCCGTGGGGACAAGTTCATTAGCTATCCCTATATACAACCACTGCATATCATTGGCATAATTATCAATCTTTCTCCAAAACATCATAACATGTCTTTTATGGGCACAAATGTGTACCCATAGCTTGAGATCAATGATAATGAACGAGTTGTCATTCTTCTCTCTCAAAAAGAGTAATATCCTCCACGTTCATAGTGGATTGCTCGAAAGGACCATAATTGAGAAACCAAGCCTCAATAGTAGTATACAAATCTAAGAAACATCTACCATTGAATTTTCCTACAGTGGGAGACCCGGTAAAAACAAACAAAACCAAACATTTTTTTTTCACCTTTATAATTAGTCTCGGGAATCAATCAATTTTTCAGCTATTCATACAAGTCATTCAAAAAACAGCCAAATCATAATAACAGACCCCAACAGGGATAAGGCAGGAAAGACAAAAATGCAGCGCCCAAATAAGCAAAGAGCAGGAAACCAAGCCTCAATAGTAGTATACAAATCTAAGAAATATCTAGCATTGAATTTTTCTACAGTGGGAGACCCGATAAAAACAAACAAAACCAAACATTTTTTTTCACCTTTATAATTAGTCTTACGGGAATAAACCAATTTTTCAGCTATTCAAACAAGTCATTCAAAAAACAGCCAAATCTTAATAACCGACCCCAACAGGTATAAGGCAGGAAAGACAAAAATGCAGCGCCGAATAAGCAAAGTGCAGGAAACAATTAGGCTAGCAATAACAAGAGGTCCTCAATAAAAGAGAGACCCACAGACCAGTCATGGCCAAAAACAAACAGGGAGAGTCAGCCTGGACAACGGTTGACAAAGACCAAGAACAAACCAGTGGAGCTTTGATACCAACTTGAATTTTAAACAGAATGCTTTATTGATTTCTTGCAGAAGAGACCCTCAGCTAGGACAGAATATATGGTATTAACCTAAAACAGTTAGAGATATCTAAGGTATCCAATATAACATAAAAAATATAAGAATATTGCATTTGATAATTATACAAAATCAACTACAGCCAAGCCAACAAAAAACATTAAATGGAAAAGGGATACCACCAATAGATGGTACAAATCATTGCTTTGATTACACTCATCTCTTTTTCTACTTTTTTCTTTTTCTTTTCTCTGGGAAGAGAAAATTCAAAATAGCTATGATATTTGTATTTTGGTAAAGTAAAACCATTAGAGTCAGAAGAATATTGGCTAACCTTTAGGCTTTAAAGAAGACCCCTTTGACCTACTGGATTTCGTGCTAGGAAGATCCTTCGCCCATAAAGAAAATGACAGCAAAGGAATTATGGTTAATTCAAAGTGTTGAAGACAACTTGCTGCCTAAGCAAAAAACTGTTGAAGATCACACTCCTAACTTCATCATTAGGAATCCAAACAAGGAAGGTATGAATACCTTTTCAAGAGTTTGCAAAAGTATTTTCCTGAGAGAACCATCGTTATGCTCAAGTATCTGAAAGCACAGACAAAATCATGCCAATACCATGATAATTACAGAGACAAAAATGTAACTAAGTAAATACGTATCAAATGGTTACCAAATATCATCTTACCGTCTTAAACTCAGTGCGGCATTTAATAGGATCTACATACGAGCTGCAGAAGCAAAGAAAGACTGTCACAAGGAATTAAATGCGCAAACAGGTCCCTGGTTAGCCATTGCACCCGTTTTAAAAATATGTTCTAAATAAAAGATACATGAAGCCTTCTCATCCTAAAGTGCATTCAGCACCTAAAAGTACATGCATAACGGATACATAAGTATCCATTTTACTGTATTCGTAAAGAACATGAATATAGGTAAAAGTACTAACTATATGTAACTTCCATAATGCCTAACAAGGATGTCCCCGGGCGATCGCTTGTTCCGTTTGCTTGGCTTAACACTCTTGCTAACACTATTTTCATCAACTACCTACAACAAAGTCAATTATATTAGAAAAAGCTTAAATTTACTTTTGGTCATTGTAAAAATCTAATTATACATTTAGTCTTTCAATTTTCCAAAATCAAGCAATTCTGGTTCACTGTTAATATCGACATGTTTGTTAATACCAAATTCTAACAACAAGTAATAACAACGTTTAACAATAAGTTCTAAAACCTGCTATTGCGGAAGAATGTATTAGCATTTTCTATTAGCAATCTGATGATATACTATGTTGCATTAAAATTTTTAACTTGGAAAAATTGAAAGACCAAAGGAGCTATTAAACTTTTTGCAGGGACCAAAAATGCATTAGAGTAAAACTATAACAACCAAAAGTAGGTTTCATCCATAAGAATAATGTAATTTAAACTTCAATCAATTAACCATAAAGATGGAATCTTGAATTTCATCGAGTCATAGAAACCAGCAAGCATAAAAATTCATCTACCTGCGCAGGCCACCATGAACTACCGCGAAGCTTGATAAATATCACATCTCCGAAAGTTACGGAGTCATTGGCACCGCCTTCACTGGTCTCATTTTTTCCGCTCGCAGTCCCACACGCACTCATAGTTTAAATCTCAGCACTAAGAAAACCCAAAGGCCCCAACTTGATCCTTTCACTGCAAAATAATACACTAAACCTACCAGAAAAACAAAATTATTGCACCGTTCTTGCTTAACCAAAGAACTCAATTGTCATATAAAGAACCAAAAAAAAAAAGACCAAGAACTAAAAGTTGTTGACTGCAGTGTTTGGGAATGAAATCATGGTTCTTCTTTCACCAGTGACATGCAAAAATGATTAAACAAGAAAACACATACAGTCATCACTTAAGAGAAAAAATGTGAAATGCAGAAGTAAAGAAGAAAGAAATGTGAGGGAAGTACAAACCCCACTGGCTTCACCTTATAGGAGATTACCCTCTGTCACAGAACTCCACAATCCTTGTTTTCCAGATTTGCTCTATTATGAAACTATCTACTACAGTGATGTGTTTATATATAGAGAGAAATCGGGGGTAGATTATTAACTTTAATGGGTGTCTGAAATTTAAAAAACAAAATACAAAAATGTTTTTAGAATTTTCAACTATTTTATTTTATAAATATATACTTATCTTATTAATGTTAAATAATTGTCAGCCTAATATGATTGATAGATTATATTTCAACTTTTCTACCTAATCAAGCCATTTTTTTCACTGAAATAAGTATTGCTGATGAGTAAAAAATTAAATCATTCTATTTGTAATAAAAAAAATGTATTAATACATGATTTAAATATTTATTGGTGTAATAAAAACGACAAAATATATAATAAAGAATAGTAAATAGATGGTGATGAAAAGTATAAGTATCTTGTATCTCATTTTTTTTTTACATCGACCTCCGAATAATTTTAATTAAAATTATCATTATTAAAAAATATTAGTTGATATAATTTAAATGATAAATACATTTTTAATTGAATGATTTTATGAAGGAAAATTCACTCTATAAATGATTGCAGTTAAAAAATAATAATTTGTAATAAAAAAATAGCACGTTACCCTTTTTTTTCTGAGATGTTAATTATATTAATGATCAATTTGATCTTTGACAATGTGTGATTTTGAGCAACTTGTACACTAGTTATAGCAAATTCTCGTATGAAGAACCAAGTGAACCATACTAATATCAAGAAGACTTGACATAATTAAAATATAAAATGAACAAAATACAATAATTCAGCTAGTACAATGGAAATACGATTATACCAATTTTATTCCAAGAGAACAAAATTGTAATAAAGTTTGTTTTAATGTATAAATTTTATCTTAACTCTATGATAAATTAAATAACGTTATGATGCAAGTTTATTTAAAATATTTTATAATTAATTTTTAAATATTGGTTTAAATTAAAATTGAGTTAGAGATAATAAATAAAAAAATGGTTAGAAATCAAGTATATCTTTTTATTAATAATTAGTAAAAACAAATAAGCATGGAGGAGAATCTCATGTGATTTGATACATAATTCACACAAATATCTTTCTGTTTATGTAATTATAAGAAAATAAAAAAGGATTTAGATTGGAGGTGAAAGTTAATGATTTATAGTTAAGTTTGTATTATTTCTTTCAAATAAATAATAATTGCATGGTAGACTCATGAAATTACAAAGAACGAAACGTATGAATTAGTTTTTCATGCTAATTTCATCACATGGTATATAAGAGCAACACATAAAGAAGGTAATTTCAAGAAGCACCCACCATCTATAATAATCAGTCCCAAAATATCGCTCAGTCATTGCTCAAATCAGCACAATGAAACACACAAATTACTCTCGGTCTCATGTAAGAGTAAACCTACATATGTGAATAATTTTAGTAACTTATATGAGATGTACTTTTAAGTAATCTATTTTACCAGAAAAAGAACATTTTTTTTTTTATATTTATTTCTATTTTACTTTTAAAATATTTATTAACACACGTTTATTTTAATTTATATTTAATAAATAGAAACTCTCTAATAAAAAATTGTATGTATTTAATTAAATATTTAACTATAAATTACATTTAAGGAAGGAAGGATTAGAAGGGTTGGAAGTAGTGATGCCAAAAAAATCCGTACCCACGGATATCCGTGGATAAAACCCGCAACGGATAGGAAATGGATATTAAAAATGGATACCCGCTACCCGCGGGTATGAGTATTTTTGATACCCGCATGTTAACGGAGCGGGTACGGGTATCATAGTATCCGTACCCGTGGATACCCGTACCCGCTAAACTTTACCCTTATATATATATATATATATATATATATATATATATATATATATATATATATATATATATATTAGTAAAAAATATTATGAGTCTTCATTTAATAATGGTGGTCAGATTCTTACCCCACAAATGAGTAAATTACTTCCATATACTGTGGAGGCATTGATGTGTCTCT